>Ga0326513_10000010_pt1 | contig 156501 bp, 126 predicted proteins | sample 2_2465_0518_D_FD_203654 | JGI IMG/M metagenome (GOLD analysis project Ga0326513, IMG submission 203654) | Bovine rumen microbial communities from UC Davis, California, United States - 2_2465_0518 | ecosystem: Host-associated > Mammals > Digestive system > Stomach > Rumen | place: USA...
TGCACGGATTGTTCCCGTGCAGCCGCCTCACACTACGCAGAGAATGTTGTGTGTTGCTGGTCAGCCTGCGAAATATTCCACGACGGCGTCATGAAGTTCGTCGACATGGTCGATGATACGGTATGCGCCATGCTCGGTAAGCTCACCGGGTTCCGCATATCCCCAACCGCAGCCCAGACAATCCAATCCGCAGGCCTTCGCACCATCGGCATCCGTCCAACGGTCGCCGACCATCAGCGCACGATCCACGGAACGGTCGAACCCGATATGCTCGAAGCAGTATTCGATGACCTGTTCCTTCAGCAATCGAGAGTTATCCTTGGAAGCCCCATAAATGCCGTCGACCATGCCGGTGACGCCGAAACGGTCGCAAATCGGCATGGCCTGATATTCCGGCTTGCAGGTCGCAACGGCCAGATAATATCCGTCGGCGCGAAGAGCCGCCAACTGCTGCGGAATGCCTTCGAAAACGGTATTGACATAACGTCCGGCGACTTTCTGACCAGGATTGTTCGGATCGTCGAAAATGTTCCGATCCGCATAGTATTCGCGATACAAGTCAACGCCATGATTCAGCTGATCGTCCGGAACATGATTACGCCTGAGCGACTCGATGATCGGCGGGCCGACAAAACGCTGCAATTCCGCGGCATCCGGAACCTGCATACCCAATTCCTTGAAGGTTTCCGTGACACTTGCGAGAATGCCTTTCGCGGAATCGGTGAGGGTGCCGTCAAGATCAAGCAAAACGACTTTCTTCGGTGTGTCTGTCATGGGCTTCTCCCCTGTTCGTTATCTCTTGTTATCGCATGGAACGGCCCGATTCATGAACCGGATACGGATACTCATGAATCGGGCCGAACGTGCATCACTCGTAATCGGGAATCCAACCGTCGCGGTGCATCTGCAGACGCTTCTCCAGCAGCTCCGCCAGTTCCTTCTCGTCACGGCGTTCGAGCAGCATGTCCCAATGGGTTCGGGTCGGCTTCGAAATCTCGTTGGCTTTGTCTTCCTCGCCTTCGAGACGTGCCGTGGAACCGCAGTGGCATTCCCATTCGCTGGGGATTTCGGCGCCTTCGGCGAACGGCAGGATGGTGCGGTGCCCGTTGGGGCAAATATAAGCTACTTCTTCACGGGCGGCGAAATCGACGTTCTGATCGGATTCCAGCGACTTGGCGCCGATGCTCATGCCCCTGAGGCTACGTTCTGCCATATTGGTGATTCCTCCTTAAGTACTGCTTCCACAGTACGAAACAGTTCGGACGATTGGAATATTCCCGTTTACCGGATGTTGCCGGATGTCATTCGATACCGCTGTACGCCACGACGCCACGGTTGACGAGTTCGGCAGCTTCGCGTGCGCGATCTGCAAGCGAAGCGCCGTTCTCGCCCAGATAGGGTTCGGCGACCGCGATCTGCTGCAGTACGTCGGACAATCGTTTCGCATTGCGTACGAAGTCTCCGCCAGTGAGTTCCGTACCATGCAGCACGTCAGACAGGCTTCGGCCGTCAGCCCACTCATACATGATGTCGAGGATGCCGAAATCGATATCCTGCAACGGATTCATGCCATGCGCCTCGCAGCAGGCGCTGACTTCGGCGTGGATATGCTTCAGCTCACGTGCGGCAACGGCAATCGGGCCGTGGATCGAACCCGGGTAATACCGGGGTTCTCCCCCGCTGCCGCGTCGCGCCTCGTAGATCAGGGACGAGAGGACCGCGGCGAGTCCGGCCGGCGGCAGCAGATCGAATACGCCACCGCGTATCGCCTGGGCGAGTACGACATCCTGTTCGCTGTACAAACGACGCAGCAACTGGCCGGGTTCGGTCAGCATGACATCCTGCTCCCCCTGAGCGCTCAGATAACCGAGTTCGGTGAGCACATCGCAGATGCGATCGAACTGACGGGCCACGGAACCGGTACGAGAATCGTAACGGTTGTGGACGCGCTTGAGCTCGCGCATCTCACGCGCCCAACGGTGTCCCCAACGCAGATGCCGCTGCAGATCCGGGCATTGCTTGCATGGATGTTCACGTTCCGCGATACGCAGCTCATCGATTTTGCGATTAAGTTCGCGGAATGCCTCGGAACGTTCCGCATCGGTACGGAACAGCTGGTGCTTGAGACGGTTGCGCTCACCTTTTTCCGCATCGCTGAGCGCCATACGGATGGTCATGAACTCCTTGAAATCGCCATGCTCGCATACGAAAGCGCGCTCATACCCTTCCAAGGCATGTTCAAGCGTCGTCATCTGCGATTCAAGCTGCCATGCCGAGGCGTTCGCCTCCCACTGCGCGAAGGAATGGTCAAGCGTGGTGCGAGCCGTCTCATAATCGCTGGAATTCAACAGGTTCACGGCCATATTGAAGGTCGGATGGAAACTGGAATGCAGCGGATAGACGCGCTTGCTGGATAGCGCGGCGGCGGTCGCCGGCACGAAGCCCCTATGATCCACTACCACGGCGTGACCGATGGTGTCGATGCCGCGCCTGCCGGCGCGTCCGGTCAGCTGGGTGAATTCGCCCGGAGTCAGCGGCACATGCCCCGTGCCATCATATTTCTCCAGCTTCTCGACCACCACGCATCGTGCGGGCATGTTGATGCCCAGCGCCAAGGTCTCCGTGGCGAACACCATTTTGATCAGACCCTCTTCGAACAGTCGCTCGACGATCTGGCGGAACAAGGCCACCATACCCGCATGATGGGAGGCGAACCCCTCCTCCAGAGCGTAACGGAACCGTGAGAATCCCAAGGTCTTCAAATCATCGTGGCTGAGCTGCCCCTCGACCATTTCGTCCACGATGGCGCGGATGCGCTTCGCCTCCTCGTCCGTGGTGAGCTCCAGACCGGCGTTGAGGCACTGCTCGACTGCCTGGTCGCAACCGTTGCGGGAGAAGATGAAATAGATGCCTGGAAGCATGTCGAGATAGTTGAGTTCATCGACCACTGCCCAGCGTCTGGGCGTGTGACGTTCCGCCTTGCGTGACGGGGCGCCGCCTCTCCCCTTGCCGTCAGAGGCGCCACGGCGCTTGAACTTGCCGCTGCGCTCCTCGCCGCGTCGGCGCGAAGCCTGATGATCGAGTTGGCTTAGGCGTCTGGCGAGCTCGGTGTTCACCTCGGATGTTTGCCTGTCGTTGCGGTCGCGCCGATACAGGTCGATGATTTCCGGCTCCGTACGATCGCTCTGCTGGAGCATCACATGCTGTTCCAACGGGACGGGACGCTTTTCGGACACGATGAGTTTCGTGTCTCCTCGCACCGAGGAAATCCAATCACCGAAATCCTCCACGTTCGACACCGTGGCGGACAATGCCACGATGCGTACACGTTGCGGTAGATGGATGATGACCTCTTCCCACACCGGACCGCGGAAACGGTCGGCGAGATAATGCACCTCGTCGAGGATCACGTAACGCAGCGCACTCAGCGTGGTCGAATGCTCATACAGCATGTTGCGCAGCACTTCGGTGGTCATCACCACGATATCGGCTTCGGAATTGATGGAAATATCGCCGGTGAGCAGTCCGACCTTGTCCTCGCCGTACACGTCGACCAGATCATGGTATTTCTGGTTGCTCAACGCCTTGATCGGCGTGGTGTAGAAGGCCTTGACGTTATGCTGCTGGGCGAGGAAGACGGCGAAATCGGCGACGACGGTTTTGCCTGCGCCCGTCGGCGCGGCGACGAGCACGTTGTTCCCCTGCTCCAGCGCCTGATTGGCCTCGGACTGGAAGGAATCAAGTTCGAACGGCAATGTCCGTTCGAACTGCGCCGCGATACTGGCGTCGCGACGTTGACGTTGTCTGAAAGCGGCATAACGCTCGGACGGCGAAACATTCGCGTCATCCGAGCGCTGCTGATGATGTCGGCTCATATGGTGCTTACTACCCTGTGTGCTTAGTCGTCCGTTGCATCGATGAAATCAGGAGCCTTGATTTTCTCCCGATCCCAACGTTCCCAAACTTCCATGTGGCGTGCCCGCTTGGCGATCTCGCGTTCCGCTTTCCTTGTGCGCGTGGCTTCGTAGCGGTCGAGTGAAACCTTGAGCGGCTGCGTGAAGAACGGCGCTTCGGGTTCGGTTCCCTCCACAGGCTCGCCCATACGGGCGACCCGTTCGCCGATCTGCGCTGCCGTGCCGGACATCACATGCATCGCGCGAAGACCGTGTTGCAGCACGTATACGCATCCGGCGACGATCATCGCCACCATGAACAGCACAAGAATAAGCCAAATCCACCAGGGCATGATACTCCCCTATCTCAATCATCAGTGCGCTGCACCACGCTGAGTTCGCGTTGCGCACGGGCGACGATCATCGAGCGGAGGGTTTCCGGTCCCACCGCAACCAGATGGCGCGCATGGGCGATGCAGAACGCCACGAACCATGAATCGGACGAAACGATGAGGTTGACCTTCTCGCCCTTGCCACACGGTTCCACCGTGGCATCGGGAAGATTCTGAATGAACGGCATGTCCTTCGCATCGGTGATGAAACTCGTTGCGGTGCCGTTGTCGAAGCTCCACTTGCGCAGCTCGCTCAACGGCATGTCGGGAATCTCAAGCTTGCAGGTCGGTTCCACGATCTTCGCCTGTTCGATGCGCGCGATATGCAGCACTTGCCAAGTGCGGGGCTTGCCGTTCGCCTTGTTGATGGCGGCGTTCCTCAGCACGATGTCCTGCTTGTCCTCGGGTGCGGCCTTGGCCACATCCGTCCACAGGGCGACGTTGTAGATGCCCTCATCCACGTAGATCTTCACCGGGGCGACCAGACGGCGACGGGTGCTGCCGGCACCATCGGTGTACTGCATGTCCAGCAGCGAACCCGAATCGATGGCACGCTTGACGATGTTGAAGTTATGCGGTTCCAGCTCATAGCCGGTAAGGCTGAGCCATGGGGTCTGCCCGGGGCGGACATGCTGCTGCAGACGCTGGTAGAGGTTCTCCGCCTGAGTGCGCTGCTCGTTCGGCAGCAACGGCGAATGCGCCAGATAACTCACGGATGCGGTGAGCATGCTCAGATATTGCGGGGAGATACCGGCAAGACGTTCCAAACCAAGCGAATTCGTGGCGGAGACGATGCCTTCCGCATCCAGCAGGGACCAGTCGATGTCGAAGAACTGGCTACCTGCCATCTCGCCGTCATCGGAAACGGTGGTCAGCGTGTTGATGTCCTTGCGAATGACGTTGACGGACTTCTTCTGCTCCTCGGGCGTATTCGGTTTGCCGATGAATCTATCGGCAAGCTCCTCAAGCGTGAACTCCTCGCCCAGATGCGCGGACAGGAATAGCATGAGGCGGAGCCTGCGATCCACTTCGCTGCCGGTCTGGAAGGACTGCTTGCGCGCATGGCCGTTGGTCGGTTCGGAATCATCGATGGCGTTATCGGCGTCGACATCCTTATGCGCGTTGGCGTCCTTCTCGTATTCCTCGATGGATTGGAGGCTTTCGGCCGCCCGCAACCTGCGATGGAACGCGTCGACGGCTTCCTGCGGGCTGACGATGGCCGCGCCGGGATGTTCAAGCACGTAAGTGGCCAAATCATCGGAATCGGTGTATGCGACATTGATATGTTCGCCGTCCACATCAATCGTGGCTGCGAAGCGACGCGAATCGATGACCTTCACGAGAACGTCCGGAATGGTCTGCGTACCGAGACCGGGGGCGATGGAATCCAAGCCAAGGCCCGGAATCGGCGTTTGCGGCACGCGAGGCGCGGTACGGGAGATGCGACTGGTGTCGGGCTGCTCCGATTCGCTCGACATGGACATGGAACGCGCCAGATAATTGGCGGCGGCCAGAACGGACATGTCTTCGGGCTTGAAACACAGACGGACTCGGGGTTCGTCGCCGAGCTGGAGACGATACGAGGCGAAATCCTGCCCCTCGGACTTCGAGGAGTATTCGGGCTGCCTGGACTCGATGGCGATGCCCATGGCCGCGAGCTTGGCACGGTCACGTTGGAACTGCTTGGCGAATGCGGCCTTCGCCGCCTGATCGGCCAGTTCGCCGTATGAATCGGCGTATGCCTTCACTCGTTGGGCAATCTGTCGTGAAGTGAGCCACTGCGGGAACGCAGATGACAATACCGCCAGCACATCAAGCTCATGCTTGCCCCACTTGTCGGAGAAACGTCGCCTTCCGCTTGTGCCTTCTGCCATTAGTCCTCACGTATCGCTAGAGTTTTCAACAGCGTGCGCTGTTGCGCACTTCTTTTATATTACGGCTTTTTTTGCAGAATGGTTGTCTTTTCATGAAAAATTGAAAGACTTTTTGCCGTCTCAGATCCAATTGTCGGGTTCCACCCCCTGAGGGCCTACATATTCACCATTCGGCACGTAACGGGGTGCCCCCTTATCACGCAGTTTCGCGTCCGCGAACATCGCCACATCGCGTCCGAACGTCCAATCCCCCTCGATGGTGACGGATTTGGCCGCGGCGAGCGACGGCACCGAATACGGGAACCTTTCATCGAAATCGCGGATGTTCTTGTAATACCTCGGATCGAGGCTGACGCTCGGGAAGATGTAATTGCCATCCTCCATCTCGTAGGAGTCCGTCAGATGGAATCGGTCAGACCTCATGATGAACAGGTCGTCGGTCGTCTTGACAGGCAGGAAACGCATGCGATCGACCTGCACGCAGATCGCGCCGTCGAACAGGCTGATCGCCGCACCCATGGCGGTTTCCAGCTGAATCACCGGGGCGCTGGAGGCATCGGTCGGATCCACGGTCTTCTTGTTGCGGATGACGGGAAGCGGCAGCACGCCATCGTATTCGGCGAGTTTCTCCTTCAGGCTGTCGATGCGCACCCAGATCGAATTCGTGTTGAAATACGGATGCTTGTCGATGTTCTGTGCATCGGCCTTGTCATCGTTGTGCACCTGGCTCATCTCGCGAAGCAGCAGACGCCCAGTCTTCCGGTCGCGGACGATATGACCGCCCTTGCGATCGGTGCAGGTTCGTGTGGCCACTTCGACCATGAACGGCGCACCGGTGTTCTCGAAATGCTGGGCCAGCGTGCGGGACGGACGGGCGCCGAGATTGTCGGAGTTGGAAATGAACAGATACTTGAAGCCCTTGGACTGAAGCACATCCAGCAGACCGGACTCCCAGATGGTGGAGAACAAATCGCCATGGCCGGGTGGGCACCACTCCAGATCCGGGTTGTCTGGGAACATTGCGGGGCCTCCGGTGGCCAAATCGATCTTCGGCTCGACATGCTGGACGATTTCCAATGGGACGTCCTCCTGATGGAAATGCTTGTCGGCCCGCACCACCTTCATCGTGTCCTTCGACGTGCGGAACGAGTTCATCAGCGTGAGCGGCAGCTCCACGCCGAGACGCTGGCGCGCGGTGGTCACCTGGCCGAGGATGATGTCGATGAACCTCATCTGGCGCGCCTTGTGCCGGCGCACCGGCAGCAGCGACTTGGCGCAGTCCAGCCCCATGGAGGTTCCCAAACCGCCGTTGAGCTTCAGGAACGCCGTTTTGGCGAACGCATGGACCGCCTCATCATGGTCGATGGTCTCGTAGACGTCGTGGAAACTGGGAACCCCGGTCAACGGTTCCACATCAGACTCGCGGATCCATGTGGATCCCTCATCGGCCTTCCACACGTCATACAACCTGTGGAACTGGTTGATCGCTGTGTCACTCATGCCATGCTCGCGCATCTTCGCATCGAACTGGTCGAACTGGTCTGGCATGGAAGCCTTCCCTCCTTGGTATGGAATGAATCGGGTCTGGACCCGGAATTATTCGGAATCGTTCTCCTCCGGTAACCGAAACATCCCTCCACCGATGTGGAGCACGCCCTTCCGGTATGTTTCGGTTCTCTGTACCGTACCTTACTCCACACGGTTGCGGTCGAGCAAATGTGCATGTGAAAGCATTGACATGGCTTCCTGACCGTCATGGGCGAGACGGCGTGTCAACGGATGCGGTTGCGAACGCCGGGGAACGGCGCCATATCGCGCTAGTACAATCGGCGGTATGGAGACACAGGATTTCGAACATATCAGACAACAAACCGCGCAGGCGGTGCGTGAAGTGCTTGAGGCCGCGCGCCTGTCCGCAGGCGACATCTTCGTCATCGGCTGCTCGTCCAGCGAGGTGCTCGGCGAGCAGATCGGCACCCACACGTCCATGGATGTCGCGCCGTATCTGTTCGAGGGGGCCCAGTCCGTCCTGAAACCGGCCGGCGTGTTCCTCGCCGCGCAGTGCTGCGAGCATCTCAACCGTGCGCTGGTCATCGAGCGGGCCTGTCTCGAACGGTACGGCTTCGATCAGGTCAACGCCATCCCCCAGCCCAATCATGCGGGTGGGGCGTTCGGCACCATCGCCTACCGTTCCTTCTCCGACCCTGTGCTGGTCGAGGATATCCAGACCAAAGCGAAAGCCGGCATCGACATCGGCGGCACGCTGATTGGCATGCATATGCACCCGGTGGCCGTCCCGCTGCGTATTTCAATCGATTCGATCGGCAAGGCACGCATCATCTGCGCACGGTACCGTCCCAAGTATATCGGCGGCATTCGCGCCATCTACGATGAGAACCTGATGTGAGGTGGCGATGAAATGAAAAAGCCGTAGCTGGAATTCCAACTACGGCTTTTTGCTTGTCGGGCCGGCGGGATTTGAACCCGCGACCCCTTGACCCCCAGTCAAGTGCGCTACCAAACTGCGCTACGGCCCGATGGTGCAATCAGCACCGAGAAAGAAACTTAGCACAGACTCCCGCTTTTCGCCAAAAGACGGCGTGGCGCGTGTCGCTGCACGCATTCCACGCCGTCCGAAGGGGTCTTTACTTGCGCTTCTTCTTCTCGCGGATATTCACCGAAATCTGAATGGGCGAGCCTTCGAAACCGAACTCCTCACGCAGCGAGCGTTCGATGAAGCGGCGGTAGCCATGCTCCAGGAAGCCGGTGGCGAAGATCACGAAACGCGGCGGTCTAGTGGAGGCCTGCGTCGCGAAGAGGATACGGGGCTGCTTGCCGCCACGCAGCGGATGCGGATGGGCGGACTGCAGCTGGCCCAGGAACGCATTGAGCTTGCCCGTGGGGATTCGGGTATCCCAGGACCGCAGCGCCTCCTCCATGGCACGCGTCAGACGGTTCGTATGCCATCCGGTCTTGGCGGAGATGTTCACGCGCTGCGCCCAGGTGACACGGTCGAATTCGGTGGCCCACAGACGTTCGAGACGCTGCTTGTCGAACTCATCCATGGCATCCCACTTGTTGAACACGAGCACGATGGCACGGCCCGCGTCGACCGCGGAGCTCATGACCTTCAGATCCTGATCGGAAATCGGGACGGAGGCGTCAAACAGCACGAGCGCAAGCTCGCATCGTTCGATGGCAGCCTGGGTGCGCAGCGAGGAATAGTATTCCGCGCCGCGCAGCTTATGCTGCCTGCGCTTGATGCCGGCGGTATCGATGAACAGCCAATCCTTACCGTCCATATTCACAATCTCATCGACGGGATCCCTGGTGGTACCCGCCAGATCGTTGACCACGGTACGCTCCTCACGGGCCAGCTGGTTGAGCAGCGAGGACTTGCCCACGTTCGGACGGCCCACCAAGGCGACGCGGCGAAGATGCGACGGGGTGAGATAACCGGAGGTCTTCTCCGCCTTACGCAGCGAGTCGATGGCCACGTCGAGCAGATCACCCACTCCCCTGCCATGCATGGCGGAAATGGGGTACGGCTCGCCGAGGCCGAGCTTCCAGAATTCGGCGGCGAGGTATTCGCTTTCCCGGTCGTCGATCTTGTTGACGGCCAACGTGACCGGCTTGCCGGACGCGCGCAGCATCTTGACGATGCGTTCCTCGGTGTTGGTCAGACCGACCTGGCCATCCACCACGAGCACGACGGCATCGGCGAGATTCACGGCCACTTCGGCCTGGGATGCGATGGCCGAGTCGATGCCTTCGACGTCGACCTCCCAGCCACCGGTGTCCACAAGCTTGAAATCGGTGCCCGCCCATTCGGCGTCATAGCTGACACGGTCTCGGGTCACGCCGGGAGTGTCCTCCACGACGGCGACACGATGGCCGAGGATACGGTTCACCAGCGAGGACTTGCCCACGTTCGGACGGCCCACGATGGCGAGCACGCCCACGGACTTGCCCTTGCCATCGTCCGCGGTATCCTCGCGGTCGGCATTGGCGATCAGTGCCTCGTCGCCCTCATCCAGCTCGTAATCCTCAAGATTGGCGGCGTAACGTTCGTACTCCTGCTCCTCGATGGCGTTCTCGACCATATCGATGAGCACGTCGAGCGTATGCTCGAAATCCATATCGGAGTTGTCGACCGTGGTGACGCCATCGGCGGCGGTCATGAAACTCGTCACCTTGGAATCCATGCGGTCCCGTGCGGCCACATCCTCCGCGCCGACGCCGGCGGCGCTCTGGCCGGAACGTCGCGCCTGACGGATTTCCTCACGCGCGGTCAGCAGGACGCGCACTTCGGCATCCGGGGCGACGACCGTGGTGATGTCACGGCCTTCGGCCACGACACCCAGACCACCGGAGAAGGAATCCACGGACGCCTCACGCGCGATGTACGCACGCTGGGCGGCGATGAGCACGTTACGCACCGGGATGATGTTCGACACCTTCGAGACATGGCTGGAAACCTCGGAGGAACGGATCGCCTCGGAGATGTCCTCGCCATCCGCGCTCACGCTGGGATTGTCGGGATCAACGCCGATGTCGAAGTGGTCGCCGGTGAAGAACTCCCCCACCGCTTCGGTGACCACACGCTCATCGACCTGCTCGGCATCCAGATCGATGCCCTGCTTCAGACACCACCATGCGCATGCACGGTACATGGCGCCGGTGTCGAGATACGCGAATCCGAAATACTTGGCCAGGGCCTTGGACGTGGAGGATTTTCCCACGCCGGCGGGGCCGTCGATGGCGACGCGAATCACAGTCCGACCTCCTTGGACAGCGAACGGACTTCGGTCTGGCTCAGCACACGGTAGGAACCGGACTTGAGGTCACCGAGCTTGATCGGACCGATCTGCGTGCGGACCAGACGCTTCACGGGGAAGCCGATGGAACCGAAGATACGGCGCACGATGCGGTTCTTGCCGGAATGCAGCACGACCTTGACGATCGTGGTGTCGTGGGTGGCGTCGATGATCGCGCAACGGTCGAGTTTGATCCAACCGTCATCCAGATTCACGCCGGTGGTGACCAGACGACGGCACACGGTGCCGGAGATCTTGCCCTCCAACGTGGCGATATAGGTCTTTTCGACCTCATACTTGGGGTGCATGACGTGCTGGCTCAATTCGCCGTCGTTCGTCATGAGGATCAGCCCCTCGGAATCGTAATCCAAGCGTCCCATGTGGAAAATGCGCTCGTACTTGTCTCCGACGATGTCGCGCAGCGTGTAGCGGCCCTTCGGATCGTCCATGGCGGACAGCACCTTGCGCGGCTTGTTCAACGCGAGGGTGATGTGCTTGTTGCTGATGCGGACGCGGGAACCGTCGACGCGGATCTCCTGATGCGTGGGGTCGACACGCGTGCCGAGTTCGGTGACCAGTTCGCCATCGACTTCGACGCGTCCATCGGTGATCATCTGCTCGCATTTGCGACGGGAACCGAATCCCGCCTGGGCGAGCAGCTTCTGCAGGCGAATGCCTTCCTGATTGTTTTCGTGTGCCTTTCTGGCACGGGAATATGCGTTTGGCATCGTTCTCCCAACGTGGCCCTATAAGGTTCTTCCAACTTTTCTATGGTACCGTACCTGACGGTGCTGCTAAACTGGCAGCCGTCATACGGGTGTTTTACCCGTTCCATTATTAATTCAAAGGATTGACATGACATCTGCTGCAACCGTCCCCGTGGAGGACGTGACGCTGGAAACCTCCAAGGATGAGAAGCCGCTCGTGCTGCGTCTCGGCGCCGAGCTGCTCGGCACGTTCGTCGTTTGCTTCGCCGTCTACGTGATGTGCACCTTCGGCTCCATCATCTTCAGCCTCAACCTCACCTACGTCGCCCTGGGCACCGGCTTGGCCTATGCGGCCGCCATCATCTTCCTCGGTGGCGTTTCCGGAGGCCAGTTCAACCCCGCCGTCACCGTGGCCGCCATGCTCACCGGCAGGACCAAGGTGCTCGACGGCATCCTCTACATCATCTTCCAGGTCGTGGGCGGCGCGTTGGCGGGCCTGCTGATCAAGTCCCTGCTGCCGGTCTCCTCCACCATCGCCGCCAAGCAGTGGTTGACCACCGCGATCAACGGCTTCGATAAGGGCTCCCTCGCGTACACCACGCTGCAGCAGTATGGTCTGAACTTCTCCGTCAGCCAGGCCGCCGCGGTGGAGATCGTCGCCGCGATCGTCATCATCGCCGTGGCGATGACCCAGTACGGCAAGAAGAACTACGCGGCCTACATGGGTGTCGCCTACGCTTTCGGCGCGACGATCGCGTTCCCCGTCACCGGTGCCGCACTCAACCCGGCACGTTCCACGGGCATCGCGCTGTTCGCATACAATCAGGATCTGACGCAGAACCCGCTTTCGCAGCTGTGGCTGTTCTGGGTGTGCCCGGTGCTGGCCGCCGCGGTGGTTTCTCTGGTCATGATGGTGAAGGCCCCGAAGAAGGGCGACGACCCCGCACAGCTGGGCGCCTACGACGAAACCGACGAGCAGAACTCGGATGGGAATGCCCCCGTCGAAACCCCCACCGAGAGCACGACCACTACCGCCGAGGAACCGAATACGGCATCAGAAGCTGAAGTACGTGACGAGCAGTCCGATGCCAAGGCAGATTCCGATGAAGGAGTCGAACGCGACTGATCGCACTTTCCATGGGCTCCTATCACGCAGAATCAGGCGTATGGAGCCGGAGATGATGGCCGCCACGGAAATCAGCACCGTGGCGGCCGTTGTGTATCCAAGAGCCGCGATGACGCCGGCGACGATGACGACGACGGCAACGCACCATTCAAACCAAGGCTTGCCTTCACTGGCTTCGCTGACGTATGGATGATCGTGCATTGCTCCCCTTGTCTGGAAGATTCGTTCAAGCGCCGGAAAACGGCATATGGGCATAATAATAGGCTCGGCCCGTTATATCGGCAAACAGGCCGAGCCTTACCGCGTATCACACCGTCCACCAGGCTGTCGGTGAGCGGACGGGCGGCGCGATGCGGAATCAGTGCAGGAAGTGACGGGTACCGGTGAGGTACATGGTCACGCCGGCCTTCTTGGCCGCTTCGATGACCTCCTCGTCGCGGATGGAGCCGCCAGGCTGCACGATGGCCTTCACACCGGCGTTCATCAGCACTTCGGCGCCGTCCGCGAAGGGGAAGAACGCGTCGGATGCCGCGACGGAACCGGTGACGCGGTCGGCGCCATCGGCCAGCGTGTTGGCACGGTCGACCGCCAGATGGCAGGAATCCACACGGTTGACCTGACCCATACCGATGCCGACGGTGGCCTCATCATGGGCGATGAGGATGGCGTTCGACTTCACGCAGCGGATGGCACGCCATGCGAACACGAGATCCTTCATCGTCGCCTCGTCCGCGGGTTCGCCGGACACGAGCTTCCACGCATCCGGATTGTCGCCAGGAGCGTTGATGAGATCGGGCTGCTGCACCAGCAGACCGCCTTCGATCTGACGGAACTGGGTCTTCGGGTTGGCAGGTTCGGCGACCTTGAGGATGCGCAGGTTCTTCTTCTTGGTGCGCAGCAGTTCCAGTGCCTCAGGCTCGTAGTTCGGGGCCACGATGACCTCGGTGAAGATCGGACGCACGTTTTCGGCCATTTCGAGGGTGACCGTGGTGTTGCAGGCGATGACGCCGCCATAGGCGCTCATCGGATCGCATGCGTGCGCCTTCTTGTGCGCTTCGGCCGCGGTGGCGCCGATGGCCAGGCCGCACGGGTTGTTATGCTTGACCACGGCGACGGCGATGGCCGGAGCCATATCCCAAGCGGCACGCCACGCGGCGTCGGCATCCACGTAGTTGTTGTAGCTCATCGGCTTGCCGCCCAGCTGTTCGGCATGGGCGAAACCGGTCTGGTTGAGCGGATCGAGGTACAGGGCGCCCTGCTGGTGGCTGTTCTCGCCGTAACGCAGGGTGTGGGAACGATCCCATGTGCGGGTGAAGGTCGCCGGGAACACGGCTTCGTTCACGGGTTCCTCGCCCTCGACGGTGGATTCCACGGTGCTGGGCTTCGGCCAATGCTTGGCGGTCCACTCGTTGATGGTGGCATCGTAGGAGGCGGTGTGCGCGAACGCCTTGCCTGCCAGCCAACGGCGTTCCTCAAGGGTGAAGCCCTCGCCGTTGCTGATACGGCCCGCGACCAGCGCGTAATCCGCGGGATCGGTGATGATCGCGACGGTGGCGCTGTTCTTGGCCGCCGCACGCACCATGGTCGGGCCGCCGATGTCGATCTTCTCGATGGTGTCGGCCTCGTTGGCGCCGGAACGCACGGTGTCGGCGAACGGATACAGGTTCACGACGACCAGGTCGAACGGCTTGATGCCGAATTTCTCCAGCTGGGCGGCATGATCGGGATTGGTCATATCGGCGAGAATGCCCGCATGGATATGCGGGTCGAGCGTCTTGACGCGACCATCCAGGCACTCGGGGAAGCCGGTGACCTCACTCACCTCGGTGACGGCTACTCCCAGTTCGGCCAGACGCTTCGCGGTGGAACCGGTCGAAACCACTTCGGTGCCGGCTTCCACGAACGCCTTGGCGAGAGTCTCGATGCCTTCCTTATGAAAGACCGAGACCAGTGCCCTCTTGATTGGACGACTTGCTGTCATCGTTTTCCTCCCTTGCTGTTGTTTGCAATGAAATCTTCTCTGAATCGGATTCATCGCTTTCCGGCGACGAATCCTCCTTCTCCTTCTTCGCCGACATGAGAAGCCGCCGAAGCGCGTATACCAAAGCCGTAATGGCGGACGTGACAAGCCACGCCGTGATGAATCCCTGACGAATGCCAAGCCCGACCATGCGCATCGAAGTGACGACATCGACGCCGATGCCCGCAAGATGACGCTTCCCCAACGAACCGTTCGATACGCAGAACGCGCCCCATGACAAAAGCAGAATGATCATGGCCGCACCGCACAGCATCAGTGCATGACGGACCATGAGGAAGATCAAACGCCGACCCTCATCGCGATCCGCCTGTTTGGCGACACGAATCGCCAGAGGGCCGAACAGCATCGCGGCGAACGCGACCAAAGCGCATGCGGCAGGAATGCACATCTGCAACATCATCCTGGTGTTGGCATCCGTCACGGACTGCGGAAGAATGCCGAACAGCGGTAATGGCGGCAGTTTGGACGATTGGCCGATCCACAGTGTGAACGTTCCCAGATCACCCACCGTGAATCCGGCGCCTGCGATCCAGGAGATGGCCCATACCATCAGATTGGGTAACCATGCGAGATATGCGATGGAAGTCAGTGCCCTCGACCCGGTGCGCATGTTGATGAGATCGAAGATTCTGACCATGGCGGCGTTGCCGTTCACCGCCCACACGATGACGGTGACCAAACCGATCAGCAGCATCAGCGCGATCACGCCTCCGGCGACGACGGCCGCGACAACCATGATGGAACGTGCGGCCTGCGGAATCAGCTTGCACCACAGTCCACGCAGTTTCCCGACCGCGGGCCCGGACCTGATGACGGCCAGTGCCGCGCCGAGCAGCCAGACGAGCGCGCTCTTGCCGGCGATCGTCATGGCATCATCATGAATCTGCAGATTGGTGAATCTGATGCAGAACTGGTTGAGCAGCACCCAGACAAGAAGACCGGAAAGCCATACATCAGCCTTGGGGCCGGCTTTGGCGAGGCATTGCGCGATAAGCGCGATAAGCAGGACGGTGAGCATCAACGGGATGATCGCCATCCGGATGGTGCCGAACGTGAACGGCACCCCTTGGGAAAGCAGCACCGTGCTTTCCGTCAGCGGCACGGTGAGGGCAGTGAGATTGTCACTGCCCTCCTCCATGGAGACGACCAACAGCGTCAATGCGATGAAGCATCCAAGCGGAAGAGCGTAAATGAACAACGCGCTTGCCGCTGCAAGGGTTCCTTTGAGAATCGAGGTAACCGATGTCTTCTTCATTGATGCTGTTGGACCTTACCAGTTCGTCTATCGGATGCTCGCGATTGCCTTGCGCATGAAGTCCGCGGCCTGCGCGGGCGTGCGACCGACCTTGATGCCGACGGCTTCCAAGGCCTCCTTCTTATCCTGCGCGGTTCCCTTGCCACCGGAGACGATGGCGCCCGCATGACCCATCTGCTTGCCTTCCGGAGCGGTGAAGCCCGCGATGTATGCGACGACGGGCTTGGTCATGTGTTCGCTCGCCCACTGCGCTGCGTCCTGTTCGGCGCTTCCGCCGATTTCGCCGATCATCATGACGGCTTTGGTGTTCTCGTCCGCCTCGAACGCCTGCAACGCATCAAGCAGCGTGGTGCCGACGATCGGATCGCCACCGGCACCCAGACATGCGGTGAAGCCGATGTCGCTGAGCTCGCCCATGAGCTGGTAGGTCAGCGTACCGGACTTGGAGACCAGGCCGAGCGGACCGCGCTTGACGATGCCGTCGGGAATGATGCCGAGATTGACGCCATGGGTCTGCTCGGTCGCCGGGAAGGTGACGAGACCGGGGCAGTTCGGGCCGACGATGCGCACACCGTTACGCAACGCGAGTTCCACGAAGTACGCGGAATCCGCGACCGGGATGCCTTCGGTAATGACCACGATGAGCTTGATGCCCGCTTCGATGGCCTCGACCACGGCGTCCTTGGCGAACCGCGGCGGAACGAACACGACGGAGGCGACGGCACCGGTGGCCGCTTTCGCCTCGGCGCAGGTCGCGAACACGTGGATGGTGGCGTCCTCGCCGTTGCGTGCCGCTGGATAGGTGACATCCAAACCGGCCTTACGTGCATTGACGCCGCCGACGATATTCGTGCCGGCCTTGAGCATACGGGCAGTGTGCACCATGCCCTGATGCCCGGTGATGCCCTGGACGATGACCGGGGCATCGTCTTCGATGAACAATGCCATCAGTTTGCCTCCTTTGCGGAAGAAGCGATGCGTGCGGCTTCGTAGGCCGCATCCTCCATGGTGCTTGCCACATGGATGTTCGGATTGTTGGACGCGCCGAGGATGGACAGGCCTTCCTGCGCCGCATTGCCGTCGAAACGAACGACGATGGGTTTGACGACGGACAGGGAATCGAGCGCTTCGAGAATACCCTTCGCCACCTGCTCACACGAGGTGATGCCACCGTACACGTTGATGAACACGGATTCGACCTGCGGATCACTGAGCACGATCTCAAGGCTCGCAGCCATCACCTCGGCGGATGCACCGCCACCGATGTCGAGGAAGTTGGCGGGCTTGACGCCGGTTCCCAAATCCTCGCCGGCACCGGAGACGGCGTCGAGGGAGCTCATTACCAGTCCCGCGCCATTGCCGATCACACCGACCTGACCGTTCAGATGCACGTAATGCAGACCATGCTCCTTGGCACGACGTTCATACTCGTCATTCGCCATCGGATCGCTGAAACGCTTCCAACCATCGTGGCGGAAGGCGGCGTTGTCGTCGAGCGAGATCTTCGCATCCAACGCGCACAGCATCTTCGAGGATTCATCGTCCGGATCGCCGATCTTGGCCAACGGGTTGATTTCGACGAGCGTGGCGTCGTTCTCCTTGAAGCAGCGCCACATCTTCAGCAGGATATCGGCCGCCTGATCGATGTCGGCATGGTAGAAGCCGATGCTTTCGGCCATCTGACGGGCCGCTTCGATGTCGAAGTTGTCCAAGGCCTCGATATGGAGCCTCTTGACGGATTCCGGATGTTCCTTGGCGATCTCTTCGACTTCGGTGCCGCCGTTGGCGGTGGCGAGCACGTCGTAATCCCTGGAGGAGCGATCAACGGAAATGGACACGTAGTATTCGTGCAGGATGTTCTTGCCTTCGGCCACGAGCACGCCGTTGACCTTGTGCTTGTGGATGGTCATGGGCAGGATGTCCTCGGCGGCGAGGATCGCCTCGTCGCGGGTCTTCGCGAGCTTGACGCCGCCCGCCTGGCCACGGTGGCCGATCTTGACCTGTGCCTTGATGACGTTCGGGTAGCCGATTTTCTCGGCCGCCTCCGCGACTTCGTGCGAATTCTGCGCGTAGATGCCCTTGGGTGTGGGAATCCCCTGCTCTTCGAGCAGTTGCCGTGCCTGATACTCGTATAGATCCATGATGCGATCGATTCCTGATTGTGTCTGGCTGTTTTACTGTTGCCTGCGCGACGCTTGCCCTTAGGCGGGCATCGCGATGAGTGTACTGATCGGAGCCTCGGAAAGTCTGGAGCAACCGTCAAGGCCATCAAGCTCCATCAGGAAGCTGAAGCCCGCGACGATGCCTCCCGCCTTCTTGATGAGATCAGCGCCCGCGCGTGCCGTACCGCCGGTGGCGATGAGATCGTCGACGATAAGCACTCTTTCGCCCGGATGGATGGCGTTCTGTTCGACTTCCACGCTGGCCGATCCGTATTCGAGATCATAGGATTCGGCGAATACCGGCGGCGGCAGTTTGCCCGCCTTGCGGATGGCTACAAACCCTTTGCCGAATCTGCTTGCCAAAGCGGGGCCGAAAAGGAAACCGCGGGATTCGAGTCCGGCTACGACGTCGAAATCCTCGGGCGCAACGGGAAGCGTTGCCGCGAAACCGCGCATCAGGATGTCCAGACCACGGGCGTCGGCGAGCACGGGCATGAAATCGCGGAAGATAATGCCTTCCTTGGGGAATCCCGGAGTCGAACCGATGAGGGATACGAGATATTCGGCGTCTTCTTCGCCGACGGCTCTCAGCGCTTTGATGATGATGTCGTTGTTGGCCATTGCCCTACCCTCAGTCGTTCTTGGCTTCGGTGGACGGCTTGGCCCTGTCGGCCTCGACGGCTTCCTGAGCCTCATCGGAGGCTTCCGCGGACTGCGCGGTTTCGTCGTCGGCGGCGGCTTCGATCTCGTCCTTAGGCAACGGGTTGCCGTTCTCGTCGACCTCGTCATCGGAGACATAGGCGGGGCGGGTGTATTCACGGGCGATGGCGCTCAGGGCGAGACGCATCCTGGTGCCCTCGCTGTCGATGACGATCTCGTCATACTGGTTGTCGACCTCGACGACCTTGCCGATGATCCGCCCGATGGTGATGACCTCAGTACCCGGCTGAAGGTTCGTGCGGAAGTCCTGCTGTTGCTGTTGCTGTTTCTTGGCCTGCTTGGACTGCCAGAGCATTATGGCGCCAAAGACGACTATAAGAACGACGAGAAACATGGGCTGCGGCACTATACGCTCCTTTAAGAATAACGATAATCCAAAGGGTAATACTAGAAACTCTTGTTGACATCATCCTCGTTCGGTCGCATGCCGAGATGTTGCCACGCCTTCGGCATGGCAACGCGCCCCTTCGGCGTGCGGATGAGGAAGCCCTCACGCACCAGATATGGTTCGCATACCGTTTCCACGGTCTCCGATTCCTCGCCCACCATGGCCGCCAACGTGTTCAGTCCTACGGGGCCTCCCTGGAAGTTGCGCACGATGGCGTTGAGGACCGCGATATCCAGTCTGTCGAGCCCCTCCTCGTCAATTTGGTACAGGGCAAGCGCCTGGCGCACGTCTTCGGCTTCCGCCCTGGGTAGGTCATGGACGATGACCCAATCACGAACACGACGCAGCAGGCGGTTGGCGATACGCGGCGTGCCGCGTGAACGCAAGGCGAGCTCATGCGCGGCGTCCTGGCCGAGTTCGAGACCGAGCACTCCCGCCGACCGCTCCACCAGCTTTTCCAGCTCCTCGTGAGGGTAGAAATCCAAATGGGCCGTGAAACCGAATCGGGCGCGCAGAGGCGAAGGCAGCATACCTTCACGCGTGGTGGCGCCAATCATGGTGAAACGGGGCAGTGTCAACGGAATGGATGACGCGCCCGGCCCCTTGCCAACCATCACGTCGACGCGAAAATCCTCCATGGCGATGTACAACAGCTCCTCAGCCGCACGTGGCAAACGATGCACCTCGTCGACGAACAGCACCTCCCCCGGTTCCAACGAGCTGAGAATGGACGCCAGATCGCCGGCATGCTGGATGGCCGGGCCGGAGGTGATGCGAATCGGAACCTCAAGTTCGTTAGCCACAATCATGGCTAACGTTGTTTTGCCTAAGCCCGGAGGGCCGGCAAGCAGGATATGATCCGGAGGCGTTTCGCGTTTGCGTGCGGCGTCGAGGAACAGGCGCAATTGCGCTTTGAGCTGAGGCTGGCCGATGAAGCCATCCAGGACATGCGGGCGCAGTTCCTCGTCGCTGACCGGTTCATTGCCGATAGGCTGTGAGGAAACCATGCGCAATGATTCCTCGTTGGCGTCGGTGTTCACCCGCTCATATGGTTGTGCCATTCATTCACCGTCCTCTATCCAAAGAAGTCAACGCCAGCCTGAGCACCTGCGGCACATCCTCCTGCGACAACGGCAACGCGATGCCGTTCGATTCACATGCCGCCTGCACCGCGTATTGCGCGTCCTGCTGATGCCAGCCAAGGGACATCAAACCTTCCACGACCTGCATGGCACCGGCATCGGCGACCTGCTGCGGACGGGCATCCGACTCCCCCAGATCCTCCAACTTGATGGAACCTTTCAGCTCAAGGATGATCTTCTGCGCCCCTTTCTTGCCGATGCCCGGCGCCTTCGCCAGCGCCGCCGCGTCGTTGTCGGCCACCGCCTTGGCCAGATCGTTGGGAGACAGCGTCGACAACAGCGACAATGCGACCTTCGGCCCGACGCCGCTGACCTTGATGAGTTGCAGGAACATCTTCTTCGATGAGGAATCCAGGAAGCCATACAATGTGATGGCATCCTGCGAAACATTCAGATACGTCCACACATGCGTTTCCTGCCCAGTGTGCAGACGGGACAGATCCGCCGATGGCATGCGGACCTCGTAACCGACCGAGCCGACCTCGATCACCGCCTGCGTGGTATCGACCACTTCGACGGTTCCCCGTAATGAACCGATCATCACGCCTCCCTATTCGAACAGCTGTTCGACAGTTTACACGAGTTCGGCATGATGCGCAGCACCAACCGTCACATTCCCCTATCCGTGGAGGAACGACGGCGTGTTTTCTGCGCGGCTTGGGCCCATTGCCGCTGAGCCGGGGTGAGATGCTGTTCGCGCTCCCCTCCCTGCAATGCGCCCGCCGGATGCAAGGCGTGGCAAATCGCCAAAGCCAAGGCGTCGGCGGCGTCGGCCGGTGTCGGCATGGCGCTTAGGTTCAGGATACGGGTGACCATACGCTCGACCTGGATCTTCTGTGCCCTACCGTCGCCGGTGATGGCGAGCTTCGCCTCGGTAGGCGTATGCAGCGCCACCGGAATGCCGCGCTGCGCGGCGGCGAGCATGGCCAGCCCCGCCGCCTGCGCGGTGCCGAGCACGGTATTGTGGTTCGATTGCGCGAACACGCGTTCGATGGACACGACATCCGGCGCGAACCGTTCGATCTTCTCGACGAGCCCGTTGTAGATGGCGAGCAAGCGCAGATCCTGGGATACATCCGGTGCGGAACGCACCACATCCACATGAATAAACGAAAGCCGGCGATAGGCGCCGGCTTCAATAACGCCGACCCCGCAGCGCGTGAGCCCGGGGTCGACGCCGAGAATGATCATCGAGGATTACTCCTCGTCCAGCTGGGCCATGACCTCATCGGAGGCGGTCCAGTTGGAGTAGATGTTCTGCACATCGTCCAGATCGTCGAGGTTGTCGATGAGCTTGGACACCTTCTGGGCATCCTCGAGGCTCAGCTCGACCTCGTTCTTCGGAGCCATGACCAGATCGGCGGAATCGTAGTCGAAACCGGCGTCCTGCAGGGCCTTGCGCACCTCGGTCAGGTCGGACGGACCGGTGATGACGGTGAAGACCTCGCCGTCCTCGGTCACGTCTTCGGCGCCGGCTTCGGCGGCCTTCTCGAACAGGTCATCGAAGTTCACGCCCTCGGCGGGAACCACGATCTGGCCCTTACGCTCGAAGTTGAAGGACACGGAACCGCTGGTGGCCAGGGAGCCGTTGCCCTTGGTCAGGGTGGAGCGCACTTCGGCGGCGGCACGGTTGCGGTTATCGGTCAGGCATTCGATGATGAGGCCGACGCCTGCGGGTGCGTAGCCTTCGTACACGATGTCCTCGTAGTTGGCGCCGCCGGCTTCCTCACCGGAGCCGCGCTTGACGGCGCGCTTGATGTTATCGGCCGGCATGGAGGCTTTCTTGGCCTTGTAGATGGCGTCGTACAGCGACGGGTTGCCGTCGGGGTCGCCACCGCCCTGACGGGCCGCGATTTCGATGTTCTTGATGAGCTTGGCGAACAGCTTGCCACGCTTTGCGTCGATGGCAGCCTTCTTGTGCTTGGTGGTCGCCCACTTGGAATGACCGGACATAATGCTCCTCGCAAATAAACGATTACTGACAAACGAAAAGATTGTATGGCGCTAAGCAGACATTGCCGCTTAGCGCCATGGGATTTCAGTCGGCGATGGCCGCCTTGAAATCATCGACGGTGTTCACCTGAACACGCTTCTTGATGACCTTCATGATGTCGGCCTTGGCCTCATCGACCGGAACGCCGTTGAGCTGGCTGCCGTCGCGGAAGCGGAAGCTCACCGCGTTGTTGTTCATGTCCTCCTCGCCGACGATGAGGATGAACGGCGCCTTGGACTTGGAGGCGTTGCGGATCTTCTTGCCGAAACGATCATCGGACAGATCAATCTCGCAGCGGACGGTCTCCTCTTCCAAGCTGGCGATGAACTTCTGCAGGTGCGGGGCGAACTCGTCGGCGACGGGGACGCCGAGCACCTGGACCGGGGCGAGCCATGCCGGGAAGGCGCCAGCGTAGTGTTCGAGCAGCACGGCGAAGAAGCGCTCGATGGAACCGAACAGGGCGCGGTGGATCATCACCGGACGCTGATGGGTGCCGTCGGCGGCGATATATTCGAGCTGGAAGCGCTCAGGCAGGTTGAAGTCGAGCTGGATGGTGGAGACCTGCCAGGTGCGGCCGATGGCGTCGCGGGCCTGGACGGAGATCTTCGGGCCGTAGAATGCGGCGCCGCACGGATCGTCGACCAGTTCCAGACCGGATTCCTTGGCGACTTCAGCCAGTGTGTTGGTGGCTTCCTCCCAGATCTCGTCGGAGCCGACGTACTTGTGCGGATCCTTGGTGGAGAGCTCCAGGTAGAAGTCGTCCAGACCGAAGTCCTTGAGCAGGCCGAGTACGAAGTTCAGCAGGTTCTTCAGCTCATCCTTCATCTGCTCACGGGTGCAGTAGATGTGGGAATCGTCCTGGGTCAGGCCGCGCACACGGGTCAGACCGTGCACCTCACCGGACTTCTCGTAACGGTAGACGGTACCGAACTCGAACAGGCGCAGCGGCAGCTCGCGGTAGGAACGCTGGCGGGACTTGAAGATCAGGTTGTGCATCGGGCAGTTCATCGGCTTCAGGTAGTAGTCGAAGCCCTGCTTGGTCACATTGCCGTTCTCGTCCTTCTCCTCGTCCAGACGCATCGGCGGGTACATGCTGTCCTTGTACCAGTGCAGGTGGCCGGAGGTCTCGTACAGACCGCCCTTGGTGATGTGCGGGGTCTGGACGAAGCTGTAGTGATGCTTGCGGTGCATCTCGCGGGAGTAGTCCTCCATGGCGTTGATGACGGCAGCGCCCTTCGGGTGGAACACGGCCAGACCGGGGCCGATCTCATCCGGGAAGGAGAACAGGTCCATCTCGGCGCCGAGCTTGCGGTGATCGCGCTTGGCGGCCTCCTCAAGACGGGTCTGGTAGGCCTTGAGATCCTCCTTGGTGGCGAACGCCGCACCGTAGATGCGCTGCAGCATCGGGTTGGATTCGCTGCCACGCCAGTAGGCGGCGGCGGAACGCTCGATCTTGAAGGCCTTGATGTAACGGGTGTTCGGCAGGTGCGGTCCGCGGCACAGATCCTTCCACACCACGTTGCCGTCACGGTCGACGTTGTCGTAGAAGCTCAGTTCCTTCTCGCTGATCTCGGTTGCGGCGGCCGGATCGAGATGCGCTTCCTTGTCCTTGATGAGCTCGATCTTGTACGGCTGATCGGCTTCCTCGGCCAGGGCCTCCTCCTCGGTCACCACACGGCGGCGGAAGGACTGGGAGGACTTGATGATGCGCTGCATGCGCTTCTCGATGTTCTTCAGATCCTCGGGGGTGAACGGCTGTTCGACATCGAAATCGTAGTAGAAGCCGTCCTTGATCACGGGGCCGACGCCGAGCTTGGCGTCGGGGTAGATCTCCTGCACGGCCTGGGCCATGACATGGGTGGCCGAGTGACGCATGATCGCGATGCCGTCCTCGGAGTCGAGGGCGATGCCTTCGACGATGTCGCCGTCGGAGAGCGGCGTGTACAGGTCGCGGGGTTCGCCGTTCAGACGCACCGCGATGATGTTCTTGTCATCGGAGAACAGTTCGACGCCGGTGGTGGTTGCTTCCACCTCCTTCGCTTCGCCGTTGACTGTGATGGAGATGGAGCTTTGCGCCATGATGTGTCCTTTGCTATCGGGGCCCGCGGTACCAATGTGCAGGCCTGGACTGGGTATCAACAGCAGCCACGATAGGCATTCGGCGCGACAAATGCAAACGGTGTCGTACGCGGATCGCGAAGGCGCGCGATCGCACCATATGTGAGTGGCTCCATCGTTATGACGGCGCCACTCACATTGACCTTATGCGAAAATCAGAAGACGGGAATCATCATGGTGTGATATTCGAATCATCATCCTCCGTTTCCTCGCCGATATCCGGATGATCGACACGCGACAACCAGGCCGTTACGAATGTCGAGACCAAGGTGAAGAACACGACGATGGATATGCCCTTCCAACTGAATAGGAACCGAACGTCCATACAGAAGTACACAGCAACCGCGTATGCTACCGCGGTACCCACTGCATACATGATGACCCAGCCCCTTTTCAATGCCGCCACCAACGACATCACCTCCCGAGAACCGTAACGGGCAATATCAATGATGATTGCGACCGTTCCCCCTTCATGGATCGAATCGTACGCATCATCACGCAGCATTAATTATACACTTGTCATCAATATGTCTACTTAAGAACGACAGGTGACGCTTGCAGGACACACCGAACCCGTTTTGTCCGGTGAATACCTATGTAAGCAAGTCCCCCGCAAACGGGGACGTAAGACAACGAAGAAGAAGCGCCATACGAAAGAGGCATACCATGTGGTTTTTGCTCGGTTCCATCCTGACCGCCGTCATCATCTGCGCCGTGCGCGGCCTGCTCTGGCTGATCGGCTTCGTCATCATGTTCCCGTTCGCCGTCATCAAGCAGATCATCCGCATCATGGGCGGACGCCAGTAGAATGCAGCAGCCGGAACGTCATCATGGAAAACAAAAAGGCCGCCGGCGTAACGCCGACGGCCTCCGATGGGCTCCCGCGGCTGGGCTTGAACCAGCGACATTCTGATTAACAGTCAGACGCTCTGCCAACTGAGCTACGCGGGAATGTTCAATTGTTTCGAACGACTTTCCTGCGGAAAACCATTCCGAGCTCCCGCGGCTGGGCTTGAACCAGCGACATTCTGATTAACAGTCAGACGCTCTGCCAACTGAGCTACGCGGGAATGTAGCCTGCAAGGTTTCCCTTGCGCACAAGACACATATAATACACACAATGGGAACGAACGCAAGTCGATTTCACTTACGGCGTGTCCCATTGTGTTGCAAGGGTTTACAAGGAAATCGTCGTCAACGGCATGGCGGAATCGATGGAGAAATCAGGTGCGCTTGGGGCGACCCCGGCCTCCACAAGATTCGCGCCGAGCACGGCGACCATCGCGCCGTTATCCGTGCAGAGCTTGATCTCTGGGATACGCACGTCCACGCCGTTGCTCCTGCCGTATTCGACGAGCTTGGCGCGCAGCTGCGAGTTGGCGGAGAAACCGCCGCCCACGATCAACGTATCGGAATCGTACTGGCGGCATCCGCGCATCGTTTTCTTCGACAGCACGGTCGCCACCGAATCCGCCAGGGAGGCGCACACGTCGTCCACGGGGATCTCGTTGCTCAGCTCCTGCTGGCCTTCCACCCAACGCGCCACGGCGGTTTTCACGCCGGAGAAACTGAAATCGTACGGGTGCCTGGCACCCGCCTGACCCTGCGTGAGCCCCTGGGGCACCTTGATGGCCTTCGGATTGCCGTTGCGCGCATGACGATCGATGTGCGGTCCTCCCGGATATGGGAAGCCGAGCAGTCGCGCCACCTTGTCGAAGCATTCGCCCGCGGCGTCATCCAGCGTGGTGCCGACCACATCGATCTTGCGTGCGATGTCGGTCACATGCAGCAGCGACGTGTGCCCGCCGGAGACGATCAACGCCATGGTGTTCTCGCGAACCGGACCGAATTGCAGCTGCGTCACGGCGATATGCCCGATCACATGGTTGATGCCGTACAGCGGTTTGCCGCTCGCCCAGGCCAGCGCCTTGGCTCCGGAGACGCCCACGGCGAGACAGCCGGCAAGACCCGGGCCCGCGGATACGGCGATCGCATCCACATCGGACAGGGTCATGTTCGCGTCCGCCAGCGCCTTGCTCACGCATGGGACGAAAGCCTCCGCATGGGCGCGTGACGCGATTTCGGGGATCACTCCCCCGTATCGGGCATGCTCCTGCATGGAGGACGCGACCACGTTGGACAGCAGCGTACGCCCCCTCACGACGGCGGCGGCCGTTTCGTCGCAGGTGGATTCGATGCCCAGGACAATGGGTTCGTTCATTGCCGTCCTCCTTTTTTCTGCGCGTTTCCCGCGCTTCACGTATGGTTCCTTGCTTGTGCGCTTCCCTGTGCGCGGTTATGCGGCGGTATGCCCGGATTGGAATCCCACGATGCGGGGCCCGGCCACATCCAAGCTCATGGTGTATGCGTCGATGCCTTCAGGCTGGTAGTACCGTTTGCGCAATCCGAGCCGCTGGAAGCCGAATCGTTCATACAATGCCAATGCCGGGTCGTTATCCACCCTCACTTCGAGCAGCATGCGTGCGGCCCCCTGCGTACGGGCCTCATCGATAAGCCGTTGCAGCAAAGCCGCGGCGATGCCATGGCGCTGATAGTCACGTCCCACGCCGATGGTCATGATCTCAGCATCGTCGCCGTCGTACCAGAATCCCGCGTATCCACGGATGACGGGACGCCCCTCCGCGCCGCCATCCGCTTCCGCCACATCGGCGAAATAGAAACGGGCGGGCGCGTCCAGTTCCTGCCGCACGGCGGATTCGCTCCACGCGCCCTTGCCGAACAGTTCCCGTTCCAACGTCGCGATGGAACGGACCACCAGTTCCCTATCGAGCTCGTTGATGTCGATGATCATCGTGTGGCCTTCGCGCCGCCATGGCCGAGCACATGCTTCAGCGGATTCGGCACTTCGGCGTCAGGGCGACGCAGGTACAGCGGCTCAACCGGCGTATCGTCCGCAACGCGCGCGACGGCCCGGCGCGTGAAGATATCGAGACCATGCGCGCCTTGGTCGAGTACGGATTCGTCCACCACATCGCCCAACGAATCGATGCCCTGCAGCACGCTGGCGTATTTGGCCGCGCCATGCCCCACCACATCGACCAGCACGCGCTTGCCTGTACTCGCCTCATAGGCGTTTACCGCTTCGTTGACGCGCGTGACGATGCCCGCAGGATAGTCGATGTCCATGGCGATCAACGGTTCCGGATCCGGATTCTCGCCGCTGACGGGAGCGCACAGCTCGAAATACAGCTGCTTGCGGCGTGCGTCGTTCACGGCGAGGGTCAGCACGCGCGTATCGGCGTCGGTTTCACCGCGACGTTCGGCGTTCCACCACGCCTGAGGGGCGAGGATATCCTGACCTACCAGCTTGGCGCCGGTGGCGAAGGCGAGCGCTTTGGCTGCGACGATGCCTGCACGTAGACCGGTGAAGGGTGCGGGGCCGATGCCTGCGACGATGGTGGTGATGTTGTTGGGGGTGAGTTTTGCTTGCTGTACGGCTGTGGCGATGTTGACTTGGAGTTTTTCGACGTGGGTGCGTGAGTCGGTTTCGGTGAGGGGTTCGTGTCCGGTTATGCCGACGGTGGATCCGTATGAGGTGTCGATTACCAGCATTGTTTCGTTCGCGCCCATGTTGTGTCACTTTCCTGCGAGGGTTGCTGCTCGTTGTGCCCAGTCGCTGCCGACTGGCACCAAGGTGACGATTCTAGTACCTTCGCTGGTCGGTTCGTTGGTGTTTCGTGTGGGTGCGGTGGGCCTGCTGATGTGGATTTCGAGTCGTTCGGGTGCGAGGGCGGCCGCCATTTGCTCTCCCCATTCCATGAGGATGACGGTGTTGCCGCTGGGGTCTTCGAGTTCTTCGTCGAGGCCGAGTGATTCGAGTTCGTCGAGGAGCCGGCCGATGCCGTCTTGTCCGGGGGCGTAGTCGTTGCCGCCGAGTCGGTAGGCGTCTACGTGGATCATGTGGGCGTGGTCGCCGTTGGGGAAGGTGCCGTTGAGTTCGCGGGCGATGGTGAAAGTGGGTGAGACGATGGGCTCTTTGATGCCGAGCCCGGTGCCGAAGCCTTGTGCGAGGGTGGTTTTGCCTGCGCCGAGGGGGCCGGAGAGGAGGAGTACGTCGCCGCCGTGGACGATGTGGGCGATGTGTTCGCCTATTTCGCGCATGGCTATGCTGGTTGGCGCTTCGATGGTGATGGTTGCGCTGGTTGTGGTGTTGGGTTGCATGTTCGTTTCATCGTCCTTTCGACGCGATGCATTCGATGCTGCGTTCGAGTGCGTAGACGGGGTCGCCGCCGTTGGTTTTGCTTTGTTCGTCGGCCCATGCGAGGGTTTGGATGCAGGTGGAGAGTCCGGCGGAGGTCCATCCTGCAAGTTTGATGCGTTTGAGCATCCATGACGGCATGCCCGCTTCGGCGGTGGAGATGGTGCCTGATTTCACTGCGGCGGCTTTGGCTATGCCGCGGAGTTTGGAGGCGAGCGCGCCGATGAGTGCGATGGGTGCGGTGCCTTGTTCTATGGCGGAGCGCATCATGATGATCGCGTCGGCGGTGCGGCCGGCGAGCGCGGTGTCGGCGAGCGCGAATCCGGTTACTTGGGCGTTGGCGGTGAGGTATTGGTTGACACGGTTGAGGCTGATGGGGTTGTCGTCGAAGTCGAAGCAGAGTTGGTTGCACATGGCTGCGAGTTCGCCGGTGTGTTCGCCGAGGACGTCGACGAGTTGTTGTGCGGCTTGTGGTTCGACGCGTCGGTTGTGGCGTTCGAATTGGCTGATGGTGAAGTTGAGTTTGGCTTCGGGTTTTTTGAGGTCGGGGATGTCTTCTTTGCCGGCTCCTGCGTGGGTGAGTTTGTCGATGAGGCGTTTGCCTTTGTTGCCGCCTTCGTGTTGGCAGATGACGATGCTGGATTCGCTGGGGTTGGCGCAGGCTTGTTTGCAGTATGCGATCATGGCTTCGCCGAGTTTGTCGTCGGCGTTTTGCAGGTTGGTGATGTGCACAACTGCGGTGTCGGAGAGCAGTGAGGGGCTGACTGCTTCGTCGAAGGCGTATTGGTCGGTGTTGGTTGCGTCGAGTTCGATGAGTTCGGCGTCGGGGCGGACGGTGAGTGCCTTATGGCATAGGTCGCGCATGGTTTGGTCGTTGAGGAAGCTGTCTCCTCCGTATACGATGCGCATGGGTGGGTTTCCTGCATGTTTTGCCATGGTTTCAATTTCTCTATATCGGTGGACAATCCTTTCCTGTGTTCGAACGTTTGTTCGATTGTGGTGGTTTGGGAACGCCCCGCATGCCGGTTGTCTTGGGTGTGGGTGGTGTTGGTTCGGCGGGCGGGACGTGTGTTTGGTTTGGATGGTTTGGGTTGGTGGGTTAGTCGAGGTTGATGGTTCGTAGTTGTGCCGCGTATTCTTCGACGAGGCGGCTGTCGTGTTCGGTCCATTCGTGGCTGGCTGAGTCGTCGGGGATGAAGTCGATGGCGTGGGTGTTGCGAATGGTGTCGATGGTGTTCTTGCGCATGATGTTCTGTACCTCCAATGGTGTTCCGTTCTCTGCGTCGTTGCCGGATCGGAACTAGTTCTGGTCTACCTCTTCCGCCGTCGTGTTCCGAGTGTTGTTTCACAGTGTGGCCATGGGGGTGCCGGGTGCGGCGTGGCGTGGCGTGTGGCGTGGTGTCGTTCTGGTGTCGAGACGCCTCCTTACGTTATCCAATGCATTTGGTCGGAAAGGAGATGCTGTGAACCATATCGTCGTTCGTTTTGCGTGTTTTGCGTGCGGGGTGGTGGTGAATTCCTTCGCCATCGCGTTGATCACCAAGGGCGATATGGGTACGTCGCAGATTTCCAGTGTGCCGTATGTGTTGAGTATACGTTTTCCGTTGAGTTTCGGCGCGATGACGTTCGTGATGAACATGCTGTTCATCGTGTTGCAGATCGTGTTGCTGCGTCGTGGGTTCCGTCCGGTGCAGTTGTTGCAGATCGTGGTCAATCTGCTGTTCAGTTCGATGATCGATGTGAGCATGTCGTTGTTGTCGTTCCTGACCCCGACGATGCTGTGGCAACGTCTGGCGTGCATTGTGGCGGGCTGTTGCATCATGGGGTTCGGCATCGTGATCGAGGTGTCCCCCAATGTGCTCATGGTTCCGGGCGAGGGCGCGGTGCGTGCCTTGTCGATTGTTTCCCATGTGAAGTACGGCACCACGAAGATCGTGTTCGATATCACGCTGATCGCCGTCGCGGTCGCACTCTCGTTCGTGTTCTTCGGCGAATTGCGCGGCGTCGGCTTGGGGACCGTCGTTTCGGCGTTGTGCGTCGGTTCCATCATCAACGCCATCAACCGCATGTTCTCGTTCCCGGAACGTATCCGTTCGCTCGCACTGGTCACGGATCGCGACCGCCGACGCCTCGCGCCGGCGAGCGCGAACGCCAGATCAGGCAGGTCTGCCGGTCGGGCAGCTTATGGTTCCGGGGCGTTTCGCCGCTATTCGCCGAGCAGTTTCGGCGACAGTCTGTGGAACAGGATGCCTGCCGTGATGGCGGATACGACGTCCGAGATCGGTTCGGCGAGGAACACGCCCGCGGCTCCCAGGTTCGCGACATGCGGCAGGAGCAACGCGAGGGGTACCAGCAGGATGATCTTGCGCAGGATCGCCAGGAACAGTGAGGGTTTCGCCTGGCCCATGCCGACGAACGCGCATTGCGTGGCGCTCTGCACGCCGAACACGCCCATGCCGCAGCTGAACAACGGCAGCATGCGCACCACCACGTCCGTGATGTCCTGGTCGGAGGTGAACAGTCCCGCGAACGCGAAGGGGAACATCGCATACGTCAACACCATGAGACTGTTCAGGATGATCAGCGTGACGGTCGTGCCACGGTAGGCGCGGCGCACGCGATCGAATTTCCCGGCACCGTAGTTGTAGCCGATGATCGGCTGCACGCCTTGCGTGGCACCGTTCGAGAACACCCATACGAGCTGCATCAGACTGGTGATGATGGTCATCGCGCCCACGTACGCGTCTCCACCGTACCGTTGCAGGCTCGAATTGAACACGACCTGGATCACGCATTCCGTCAACTGCATGATGAACGGCGAGACGCCGAGCATGAGGATGGAGCCGAGCGTCCTGCCTACACGGATGTTGCGCGCACGAAGACGGATGACGCTGCGTTTCGACGATAGGAACATGACCACCCACGCCGCGGACACGGCCTGCGCCAGCACATTGGCCAACGCGGCGCCGTATACGCTCATGTGGAGCGTGAAGATGAACAGCGGGTCGAGCGCCACGGACAGCAGTGCGCCGATGAGCGTGGAGACCATGGCGATGCGGGCCTTGCCTTGGGCGGTGATGAACGTGTTCAATCCGAGCGCGAGTTGCACGAAGATGGTGCCGGAAAGATATACGGAGAGGAATTGCGTGGCGTAGGGTATGGTGTCCGGGCTTGCGCCGAAGGCGAACAGGATGGGTTCCCTGAAAGCCTGCAGAAGCGCGGGCAGAACGATGGCCATGATGACGAGCGCGGCGACGCTGGTGCCGAGGATGCGTTCCGCTTTGTCGACATCGCCGCGGCCGAGTTCGATGGATGCGAGGGGTGCGCCGCCGCTGCCGATGAGCGCGGCGAACGAGGAGACGGCCAGGATGATCGGGAAGCAGACGCCCACGCCCGTCATGGCAAGATCGCCGATTCCGGGGATGCGGGCCAGGAACAGTCTGTCGATGATGGTGTAGAGCGCGTTGCATGCCTGCGCCACGATCGCGGGGAAGGCGAGCGATACGGCCAATCGTCCGACGGGCGCGGTTCCCAATGGGCTGCCTGTTCGTTGCTCATGTTCCGCTGCGTCGGCCATGTCTCCCCTGTCTTTCCTCGTCTCTCGGTTGGGCCGGAACCATTATCCTCCCGCCGGGGAGATTCACGTCGAGGGTTTCGCGGTGGGAGTGCGTCGCAGCATGCTAATCGAGGATGATGCCGGCTTCGCGCATCCGCTTGCGGGCGGCGGCGCCAAGTTCCTCGCTGACCGGTTCGGTCAGGTCTTCGATGACATGGACCTCGTAGCCGAGGTTTCGCGCGTCGAGCGCGGTTTCCTTGACGCAATGCGATTCGGCCAGGCCGACCACGTCGACCCGTGTGACGCCGGCCCCGGCCAAGGCGCTCGCGAGCGTGGTGTTCGTTCGGGCCATGGCGGCGGATTCCTCACGGGTGGGAATGCGGTCGGTGTTGTCCTCGTACCCTTCGAAACCGGAATATGAGGGCGAGTATTGGCCTTTCTTGAAATGATGCTCGACCTGCAGGGCGGCGATGGCGGGATGCAGGTCCGCGTTCGGCGTGCCGGCCTTGCCGTGCACGGGCCAGGTGTCCACGAAATCCGGTTGCTGCGACCAGTGTTCGCCGGGTTCGATATGCCAGTCCTGCGTGGTCGCGATATACGCGTAGTCGCCGCGGTGCGCGGCCACGTATCGGGCGATGCGTTCGGCCACGGCGTTGCCTCCACGTACGCCGAGTTCGCCGCCTTCGCAGAAGGTCGGCTGCACGTCCACGATGATCAACGCCTGCGCCATGGTGTTCTCCTTTGCGGTCGGTTCCTTCCTTGCAGCTTAGCCGAAACACGCCATTCCCTGACACGGGTCCCGGCATGCGGACGCGCGCCGGGACCGGACGATGTCACAGTACGCCGAGATTGCCCATGAGCACCGCGCCGGCCGCGATGAGTAGCGTGCCCAGGGCGATGAACCACAGTTGCCTGCGCGTGCGCTTCTCGTGCAGGATGAGGATGCCGCCCAGCACCGCCACAATCACGTTCAGCTGGGAGAACGTGGTGGCGACCGCCTGGCCGATGTTGGGATTGGCGCAGGAAATGAAGATCAGCACGTTGCCGATGGCCCACACCACGCCGGTGATCATGTTGAGGAACGTGTGCTTTTCGACGATCAACGACGGCTCCTTCGCCACGAACAGCACGATGAGCAGGGCGCCTGCGAGCATGCCGATGGATTGCGGGGCGATGACCGCGGTCATGTAGTGCACGCCGGTACCGTTCGGAGCGTCGTGCACGTCGTCGGAGATGTAGCCGATCTTGGACAACAGGTTCGGAAAGACGAAATAGAGCATGAATCCGAGCGTGGAGATCGCCACGGAGATCAGGCCCGCGGTGAACTGGCTTTTCGGCACCTGCTGCACGCCCTGCTCCTCTGATTTGTCCTGCACGGACGTGCACAACGCGCCGACACAGACCAAAGCCACGGAGATCAGGCCGAACAGCCACATGCGGCCGGTGTTCCATTCGCCGAGCACCAGCGCGGCCATGAGCGCGTTGGTGACGATCTGGCCCGCGGTGGACAGCGGGATGGCCAGCGTGACGCCGATCTGCTTCATCGCGGTGAACTGTCCGGCCGATCCGACCGCCCAGAACAGGCCGGAGAACAAACCGACCACCCAGATGCGCGGGTTCAGCACGTAATCCCAACCGGCGTTGGGCACCACGTAGATCAGCATGAGACCGAGTCCGAAGATCACCGCGCCGTAGGTCATGCCGAGCGTGCCCTGTACGGCCTTGCCTCCGAGCAGCGTGGTGATGATGCCCGTCGCACCGAAGAACAGGGCGGGAAGCAACGCTATTACCATATCCATGTTGGGAAAACCTCACAAAAAGAGCGAATCGTTAACGGTGCCGTCAACCACGACGGCATCCGGTACAAGGAACGACACACCTCCACAAGCCCCTGAATGGGAGGCAAACGCGTGCCGCATACCGGCGTCGAGGAATGCGAACCGGTGTGAATCATACGATTATCGTAGACAAAACCGGCCATCTTGTCTCACATTCAGTCGGATTCGCCGTGAAGATTCACTTCCCGACCACGCCATGCGGTCCGGTTGGAGTCCGTCACGAGGCGCACGGTGTCGGCGAACCATATGCCCAGCCTGTTGCGCGGATCGCGGGTGAACCGTTTGGCGGCAGGCCCGTCATCGCTCCCGCGTCCGCCCCGGCGCACGATCATGCGGATGGCGATGAGCGCCGCCGCTTCAATGCCCGCCATCGCCAATGCCCCGGTGATGCCGTCTTTCCATGGCAGCACCGCGACATCCGCATTGCCGAGGCCGTCGGCGACGACCTCCATCACGCGCGTGCCCAGGGAGGCGAGCCAGACAAGACCGTACGCCACATCATCGTCGGCCCAGGCGCATAGCAATGCGGCCAGGCCGAGCAGCGTCGCATAGGATACGACCGGCGCGACCAGCAGGTTCGCCACGCATGACAGCACGGGCAATTGGGGTTTCATCAGTATCTGTATCGGCATGGTCGCATACTGCGCGGCCACGGTCATGGCGAGACCGGATGCGATCGGTTTCGGAAGGATCCTCGTGAACGCCGACGTGAGCGGTCCGGTCAGGATGACGATGCCGAGCACCGCGGCGCATGACAGCGCGAAACCGTAGCTTTGTGCCATGGCCGGGTCGGCCAGCAATGTTCCGATGACCGTGCAGCATAATGCGCTCAACGCCTGCGGTCTGCGCCCCACTGCCATGGCTGCCGCGTTGAACCATCCCATGATCAGCGCCCGCGACACCGAATCGCCGGGCGCCATCAACGAAGCCAGTAATCCGTAGCTCGCCGCGATGCAGCAGGCGGTCACGGCGCGTGGCAGCAGGAACCTCGAGCACAGGCGGCGCACCAGCGAGGCGATGAGCACGAAATGCCCGCCCGACACCGCCATGAGATGCATGATGCCCGCGTTGCGGAACGAATCCTCCAACCGGTTCGCATAGGTCTCGTCGACCATGCCAGCCTCCCATCGGCCGTCGGACGGCACATGATCCTGGCCGAGCACGCCCATGGTCAACCCGGGGACCAGTACACGCCCTTGATCGCTCAGACGGGAGACCGCGTCGAAGAACCGCTCCTGCATGTGCGCCCGGACGAGATCGGTCACGGGTGGATCCCGGACACGTTCGACGTTGCGGTCGGAGCCGACCGTGAGCCACAATGGCGTGCCCCCGTACTCCGCCTCGCGCAATACGCCCGATACGCGGTATGTCGCGCCGCGGGACGCCGCGGCGCAATCACCTCCCGTGAAGAATGCCCTGACCTGGGTCGAGGAACGCCTTGAAACCCCCTGCAGCAGTATCGATTCGAGCTTCATTTCCGCCTGACAGTCCGCTTCGCGGATGGTCGACGTCTTCAACGGTTCCGTGATGCGCCCGACGGCGACGACCTCGACCTTCCCGTTCCGGGCGCCGGCCGCGGCGGGATCATGCCATCGCACGAGCAGATGCGCCCAAGCCGAGGTCACGCCCACGATCGAGACCATGATCACGACCATCATGGCGACGCGCATGTCTGCGCCGTGTCGGATGAACGTCATCCCCCGTTTCGACAGGATGACACCCACAGCGAAACCACCCGTCGCCATGCATACGGGCATCAGCCAGCCGGGCGCGCACGATGCGCCGTCCCCCGACCATTCGGCTAACGGTTGTTCCCCTTTGATGAGGATGGCGAACAACGCTTCGGCGGCCAGAATCGCGGTCCACAATACAAGGGCCGCGGGGAGCAGCCTGCAGTCACGGCTCCCCCGTTCACGCCCCATATCGGCGTCCGCGCCACCCATCGTCACACCGTCACCTTCGCGCGGATCTTCTCCAAGGTCTTCACACCGATCCCCGACACCTCGAGCAGCTGGTCGACGCTGGAGAAACCGCCCGTGCGAGCACGGTAGTCGAGGATCTTCCGCGCGGTCACCGGTCCGATGCTGTTGATGGAATCAAGTTCCTCCAATGTGGCCGTATTGAGGTTGATGCGCGTATCCTTCGCGTCCATGCCCTGCGGTTCCTGCGATCCGTTCGACGTCTGCGGTTCCGGCTGTGATGGCTGCTCCGTGGACCCCTGCGGTTGCGTCACGGTCCCCTGCGGTTGCGTCGCATCGGACGTTGCACCCGACTCCCCCTGCGTATCCTCGTATGTGCGCACGATGCCATGGCTCGCGCTTTGGCCCACCGTCGCATAGTTCAGGGATTGGCGCACCAGCAACGTCAGGCTCGCGCAGGTGACGGCCACCAACAGCAGCATGGCCGCCAGCGCGTGCCCCGGCGTGAACCTGAGACGAGGCGCGTCCCTGCGCATGCGATGTTCGACCGTGACATCCGCATCCCCCGGCCTGACACCGGAAAGTTCGCCGATGGAGGTTTTCCCCGCGCCCCGGCGACCCGCACGGGGCGGGATCGGCGGGCGCGGCGGCGCAAGACGACCCGGACGCCCGGCGTCGACGGCGCTGCTCCGCCCGGCACGCCGCACATCGACGTCGCCCGGCTCCTCCAGGGAACGCAGCCTACGCGCCGCGGCACCCGCATTGATTCGCTCACGTTGAAGACCCATGCCACCACAGTGGGCCATGGCACGTGGAATGTCCAACCGTACGGGGCATGTGGACGGGACCCTCGTAATCCGTCACGTTTCCATCACAAACGGCATGCAGGTAACCGATATGCCGGCAACCGGCAATGGCACGAAAATGGCCCGGCCCATAACGGGCCGGGCCATCACCGGACAAACCGGAACGCCGAACAGGCGAAACGCATCGCATCAGGCGATGCCGAGCTCCTTGCGTTCCTTCCTGGAGTACATGAAATCGGGCAGTCTGCGCCCCTGCTTGATCCAGGAACGGTATTCCGCGGTGGCGGCGAACTCCACGTCGCTGGCGGAGTTGACGCAGGTTTCCACGGAATCCTGGATCACGCCGATGATGAATCCGACGCCTACCACCTGCATGGCCACATCGTTGGACAGACCGAACAGGGAGCATGCCATCGGAATGAGCAGCAGCGAACCGCCGGCCACGCCGGAAGCGCCGCACGCACCCAAAGCCGTGACCACGGACAGCACGATCGCCGCGGGCAGGGAGATCTGGATACCCATGGTGTTCGCCGCCGCCATCGACATGATGGTGATGGTGATGGCCGCGCCGTTCATGTTGATGGTCGCGCCCAGCGGAATGGACACGGAATACATGTCCTTATCGAGTCCGAGCTTCTCGCACAGCTGCATGTTGACCGGGATGTTCGCCGCGGAGCTGCGGGTGAAGAACGCGGTCAGACCGGATTCCTTGTAGCAGCGGTACACCAGCGGATACGGGTTTCGGTGCAGGTAGGCGAACATGATGGCCGGGGCGACCACCAGCACCATGAACAGCATGGTGCCCACCAGCAGCAACAGCAGACTGCCGTACTTGGCGAAGGTGGACAGGCCGTTCTCGGAGACGTTGGTGAAGATGAGACCCATGATGCCGAACGGCGCGAGGTTGATGATCCAGCGGATCAGCTGCGACACGGAATCGGCCACATTCGCCATGAAGGTCTTGCTGCTCTCCGAGGCGATGCCCTTCATGGCCAGGCCGAACAGGCACGCCCACAGCAGGATGCCGATGTAATTGCCGTCGATCATGGATTGGATCGGATTGGTGACGATGGCGGTGAGCATGTTCTGCGCCACCTCGCTGAGCCCCTGCGGCACCACATCGGATTTCGCCGCCTTGCCGAGCGCCAGCGTCTGCGGGAACAGACGGCTGGAGAACACGGCCACCACGGCCGACATGAACGTGGTGAACAGGTAGAGCCACAGCACCAGGCCGAAACGCCTGTCCAGCTTGGAACTGCCCTGGGCGAGTGCGCTCGCCACCAGCACGAACACCAGGATCGGGGCAATGGCCTTCAACGCGCTGACGAACAGCGTACCGAACTCGCCGATCCAGACGGCTCCCGGCACGGTCAACGCCAGAATCGTGCCGATGATCATGCCGATCACGATACGCAGGATCAGGGCCACGCCGTTGTATTTGGCGGCAATGCCCTTGAACATTTTCGTGACTTTATCCATAGTCTTGTATCCGTTTCTTTCTCTCGGGATGTGCACGCGGATCCCTCCGACCCCATGCGCGGACCGCAGAACATCGTAGCGGACCATTGTTACCGATGCGACGGATGACCGAAGCGCAGACGACTTTCTTCCACGGTGCTTGCGCCGTGATGCCACGAATACGAAAAACGGCATCCGCACGAATGCGGATGCCGTTTTTCGTTCAATGCCCGGCGAACCGGGATGCCGCCGTTACTCGGCGGGGACGATCGACACGATCTTCGGCGCCTTGACGATCACCTTGCGCGGCTCCTTGCCACCCAGACGGTCGGCGACGGCCTCCAACGCCATGCGCTGCAGGTCCCCGGAAGCGATGTCCGGGGAGACTTCGAGCTTGGCGCGGATCTTGCCCTTGATCTGCACGACCGCGGTGACGGTGTCCTGACCGACGTAACGCTCGTCGGCGACCGGCCACGGCGCGGCGGACAGGGACTCCCCATGACCCAGCTTGCTCCACAGTTCCTCGCACACGTGCGGCGCGATCGGGGCGAGCATGAGGATCAGCGGTTCGACGGCCGCACGCGGCACGCTCTTCAAGCCGGTCAGATGGTTGTTGAGCACGATGAGCTTGGCGATGGCCGTGTTCGGACGCATGCCCTCCATCTCGACGGTCACGTCGGCGATGGTGTTGTTCAGCAGCTTGAGGGTCTTGACGTCGGGGGTATCCTCGGTCACCTTCGCCTCGCCGGTCTCCTCATCGATCACGTTGCGCCACAGGCGCTGCAGGAAACGCATGCTGCCGACGACGTTGCGGGTGTTCCACGGACGGGATTCGTCCAGCGGGCCCATGCTCATCTCGTACAGGCGGAAGGTATCGGCGCCGTAGTTCTCGTACATGTAGTCCGGGGTGACGATGTTCTTCAGGCTCTTGCCCATCTTGCCGAACTCACGGTTGGCGTGTTCACCGTTCCAGGTGAAGGTCGGCTCGCCGTCCTCGCCGGCGGGGCCTTCCACGACCTCGTCGGCCGGCACGTACTGGCCACGGTCGTCGGTGTAGGCGTAGGCCTGGATCATGCCCTGGTTGAACAGCTTGTGGAACGGTTCAGCCGAATCCACGTAACCCAGGTCGAACAGCACCTTGTGCCAGAAGCGGGAGTACAGCAGGTGCAGCACCGCGTGTTCCACGCCGCCGATGTACAGGTCCACACCGCCTTCGTCGCCCGAATACTTGTTGTGGTTCGGGCCCATCCAGTAGTCGAACTCGTTCTTCTCGACCATGTTGGCGGTGTCGTTCGGGTCGATGTAACGCATGTAGTACCAGCAGGAGCCGGCCCAGTTCGGCATGGTGTTGGTGTCGCGGTAGTAGGTCTTCTCGCCGTCGCCCAGATCGAGGCGGATCTTCACCCAATCCTCGTTGCGGCTCAGCGGGGCCTCCGGATTGGATTCGGCGTCCATCGGGTCGAAGGTGCGCGGGGAATAGTCCGGCACGTCCGGCAGGTTGATCGGCAGCATGGAATCCGGCAGCAGATGCGGGGTGCCGTCCTCGCCGTACACGATGGGGAACGGTTCGCCCCAGTAGCGCTGGCGGCTGAACAGCCAGTCGCGCAGACGGTAGCTGACGGTGCCCTTGCCGACGCCGGCGGATTCGAGCCACTCGTTCACCTTGGCGATGGCATCGTCCACGCGCAGGCCGTTGAGGCTCAGCGCGTCGCCCTTGGCCTTGGTCGCCTCGACGGAGGAGTTGATGACGATGCCGTCGTGGGAGACGAACGGCGCCTTGCCTTCGTAGGCGGACAGGTCGTCACCGGATTCAGGCAGCGGCTGCACGGTGTAGATGACCGGCAGGCCGAACTTGACGGCGAAATCGTAATCACGCTGATCGCCGCCCGGCACCGCCATGATGGCGCCCGTGCCGTAATCCATGAGCACGTAGTCGGCGGTGAACAGCGGCAGCTTGGCGCCGGTGATCGGGTTGACGGCGTACAGGCCGGTGAACAGACCGGTCTTCTCACAGGCTTCGTCCACACGATCCTTGGCGGTCTTGGATTCCGCTTCGAGACGGTAGGCCTTCACAGCTTCGACGGGCGTGGCGTAGCCGCCCTTCCAATCCTCCGGAGTGCCTTCCGGCCATGCGGCGGGCACGTGTTCCAGCAGGTGATGCTCCGGGGAGACCACGGCGAACGTGGTGCCGAACAGGGTGTCGGGACGGGTGGTGTAAATCTCCATGTCCTGCACGCCGTCAGCGGTCTCGACCTCGAAATGCACGGACGCGCCGTGGCTTTCGCCGATCCAGTTGCGCTGCATGAGCTTGACCTTCTCGGGCCAGTCGATGCCGTCCAAATCGGCGATGAGGCGATGACCGTACGCGGTGATGCGCATGGACCACTGGCGCAGTTCACGCTGGAACACCGGGAAGTTGCCGCGTTCGGACTTGCCTTCGGCGGTGACCTCCTCGTTGGCGAGCACCGTGCCCAGGCCCGGGCACCAGTTCACCGGGGACTTGGAGATGTAGGCCAGACGGAAATCGTTGAGCACGTCGGCCTGCTCGGCCTCGCTCAGATCGGCCCAAGCCTGACCCTCATGGCCGGGGATGGCCTTCTCGCCGGATTCGAACTTGGCGACCAGTTCGCTGATCGGACGAGCGGAACCCTTGGAACCGCTCGGGTTGGTGGCGTCCTCGTCATACCAGGAATCGTAGATGCGCGAGAAGATCCACTGCGTCCAACGCACGTAGCCGGGGTCGATGGTGGCGAAGCTGCGGCGGTTGTCGAAGCTCAGGCCCATGCGGTGCAGCTGGCGGGACATGTTGGCGATGTTCGCCTCGGTGGTCACGCGCGGATGCTGGCCGGTCTGGACCGCGTACTGCTCGGCGGGCAGGCCGAAGGCGTCATAGCCCATGGCGTGCAGCACGTTCTCGCCCTTCATTCGGTGGTAGCGGCTCACCACGTCGGAGGCGAGGTAACCCAGCGGATGGCCCACGTGCAGACCCTTGCCGGACGGGTACGGGAACATGTCCATCGCGAAGTACGACGGGCGTCCTTCGGCGTTGCGGCCCTTGCCGTCCTTCAGATCGCCGGCGACGTTCGCCGCCCAGAACGTGCCCTCGTCATCCCACTTCTTCTGCCATTTGGTTTCGATGTCCTGCGCCATTGCGGCGTTGTAACGGAACTTCGGTTCAGTCTCACTCATAAGGAACGAAAGTAGCCGCGCAACTGGACAGTTGCACGGCTTTTCTCACATAGTATCCGCGACTTGCGCGAAAGACGGACGATGCCCCCGTCGAAAGTCACGGGAACCGAGGGCAGGTTCCCTCACACGGCGTATGCGGCCCAGCGCCCGTGCGAATGCTCGACCTCGATGGGCATGCCGAACAGCGCAGACAGGCGTTCGTCCGTCAGACCATCCTCCAGGGAGCCCGTGTAGATGATCGTGCCTGCCGAAGGATTGCCCATGGCGTCGATGCCATCCTCGGTGGCGTCCTCCGAGGAGACGGGTTTGCGCCCCATGATGGCGATATGGTCGAAGCCTTCGGGAATCTCCTCAAGACGATGCGTGACGAGCACCACCGCACGTTCCGAGGATTCGCGCCCGATACGGCTCAGCGTGCGCATCACCTGTTCACGGCCGCCCAAGTCAAGACCCGTGGTCGGCTCATCCATGATGAGCAGCTCCGGGTCGCCCATCAACGCCCTGGCGATGAGCACGCGGGTGCGCTCGCCCTCGGACAGGCGCCACATCTGCTTGCCTTCGAGATAGCCCACAGAGAAATCATGCAGCAGACGGCGTGCGCGTTCATACTCCTCGGCGGTGTATTCGTCATGCCATTTGCCGGTCACCGAAGTCAATCCGGTGACCACCGCGTTCAACGGGTCCTCGCCTTCGGGGAACTGCCGGCCGAGCGCGGCGGAGGCGAGGCCGATGCGGGTGCGCAGTTTGAACACGTCGTATTTGCCGAGCTGATGGCCGAGGATGAACACCTTGCCTTCGGAGGGGAAAGTGCGCGTGGCGAGCATGCCGACGGTGGTCGACTTGCCGATGCCGTTGGGGCCGAACAGCACCCAGCGCTCCCCCGCATGGATGGTCAGGTTCATGTCGGTGATGATCACACGACGGTTGCGGCGGAATTCCACGTTGTCGAGTTGCAATACGGTTTCGTTCATCTCATCCCCATTCGCATATGCGTTGTCCTGCGACACGAAGGCCGCGCGATATTCCGTGTGCAAGAATATCGCGCGGCCTGCCATCATGCCTTGCGCCGTCCACCAGCCGTCACGAACACGTGCGGATCGGCGGCCGGACCTGGCTTACTTGCGTTCGGCGAGCACGTCCTCGTAGACCTTGACGGTCTGGTCGGCGATCGACTCCCAGCTGAAATGATCGCGTGCACGCTCATAACCGGCCTGCCCCATCTTCCTGGCCAGTTCCGGATCGGCCATCACCTTGTCGATGGCGGCGGCCATGTCGGCCACGAACTTGTCCGGATCGGTCGGCGTGCCGGTGCCGTCATGCAGCTGGTCGATCGGCACCAGGTAACCGGTTTCGCCGTCGACCACGACCTCCGGGATGCCGCCCGTCGCGGAGGCTACCACCGGCAGACCGCAGGCCATGGCCTCGAGGTTTACGATGCCGAGCGGCTCGTAGATCGACGGGCAGATGAACGCATCGCAGCCATGCTCCAACGCGTTGAGTTCGGGCTTGGGCAGCATCTCCTCGATCCAGATGATGTTGCCGCGTTCCTCATCAAGCCTGGCGAACGCGGTCTTGACCTCCTCGGCGATCTCCGGGGTGTCCGGGGCGCCGGCGCACAGCACCACCTGAATGCCCGGATCGACCAGATGCAGCGCCTTGAGCAGGTACGGCAGGCCCTTCTGACGTGTGATACGACCGACGAACAGCAGCGTCGGCTTGCTGCGGTCGATGCCGTACCGGTCGAACACCTTCCAGCCTTCATCGTCCTCGGCCGGGGTGGCGAAATCGGACATGGTGATGCCGTTGTGCACCACGACGACCTTATCCGGGTCGACGTTCGGATAGGCAGCGAGAATATCCTCGCGCATGCCTCCGGAAACGGCGATGATACGGTCGGCATGCTCATAGGCGTCACGTTCGGCCCACGAACTCAGGTTGTAGCCGCCGCCAAGCTGTTCGCGCTTCCACGGGCGGAAGGGTTCCAGCGAATGCGCGGTGATGACCAACGGCACCTCGTGCAGCTGCTGGGCCAGACGCCCCGCGAAGCATGCATACCAAGTGTGCACATGGACGAGATCGGCGTCCACGTCGTTGGCGATCTGCAGGTCGACGCCGAAGGTCTTCAACGCCGCGTTGGCATCACTCAGCTCGGCCGGCGTGTCATAGCCGAACAGGCGCAGCGAGCCCTTCGGGTCGGTTCCGGGAATGGCGGGGATATCCGCGTCGGTGCGCGCACCGTCGAACGCGCGTACCGTCACGTCGATACGTTCCGCCAGAACCTTGGAGAGTTCCTCGGCGTGCACGCCGGCACCACCGTAGACGTGCGGAGGATACTCTCGGGTGAGAATGTCGACTTTCATGGGGGAAGATCCTTTCCATCATTGGAATTGGAGTCGTTTTCAGCTTACCTCATCGGCACGGTGACGTACCGGAGGCAGCGCCGGCGCGTACGGAAATCCCCTGTGACCGCATCAGGACAGCAGGCCGAGCAGCTCGTCCTTGGTGAGCGAACCCACGCCACCGTCCGCGGTGCCATCCGTGAACTGCTTGGCGAGTTCGCTTTTCTCCTTCTGCAGTCGCAGGATACGCTCCTCGATGGTGTCCTGCGCCACGATCTGGTACACGTTCACATCGTGCGTCTGCCCGATGCGATGTGCACGATCCGTGGCCTGGTTCTGCGCGGCGGCGTTCCACCACGGGTCGGCATGGATGACCACGGACGCGCCCACCAGGTTCAGACCGGTGTTGCCCGCCTTCAACGAGATGAGGAACACGGGCACATCATCGCCGTTGAACCGGTCGACCAGTTCGACGCGACGCTTCTTGGGTGTCTCGCCGGTGATCGAATGGAACGCGACGCCATGCTGGGCGAGCCGTTCGCCGATCAGATCAAGGAACGAGGTGAACTGCGAGAAGATAAGCACCTTCTTGCCGGAATCCATGCAACTCGACACCAGATCGTCGATCGCGTCAAGCTTCGCGGAGGCGTTCTTCGCATCCGCGTACACGAGTTTCGGCGAACAGCAGATCTCACGCAGCAGCGTGAACTCGGAGAGGATACGAATCCTGCTCGTATCGAAATCGGCATCGTCGACCTTGTCGAGCGAGGCGCGCAGACGCTGCTCATGCGCGGCGTACAGCTTGCGCTGCTCCCCCTCAAGCCTGACGGTGACGACGTTCTCGAACTTGTCCGGCAGGTCGGTGAGCACGTCGCGTTTCAGCCTGCGTTTGATGAACAGACCGACCAGCGCCTGCAGTTTGGCGGCCATGACCGACTGTTCCGGCCCCGGCGCGAGGATCGGCTGCTCGTAGCGCTCGCGGAATCTCGCGTAGGAACCAAGCAATCCCGGCATGAGGAAATCGAAGATGCTCCACAGTTCGCTCAACCGGTTCTCGATCGGCGTGCCGGTGAGCGCGAAACGATGCTCGGCCCGCAGCCGCTTCACGGCCTTGGCGACCTTGGTCGTATGGTTCTTGATGTACTGCGCCTCGTCGATCGCCACGCAATCGAACGCGCAATCCCCGTAATCGTCGATGTCACGGCGCAGCAGATCGTAGGACGTGATCAGGATGTCCGGCGCATCAGCGGCGCGGGCCTCGTCAGTATCGCCCGCCCCGCCCGACTCCCCTGTATCGTCGGCATCCGCAGGCCGCGCCACGGTCGCCAGCACGCGACGGCGTTCGGCCTTGCCCCCCGCGACGATCTCGACATGCAGGTCGGGCGTGAACTTCGCGCATTCCGCGGCCCAGTTGTACACCAGCGACGCCGGGCAGACGATAAGCGAACAACCGTTACCCTTGCGGGATTCGAGCAGGGTGAGCGTCTGGAGGGATTTGCCCAAACCCATCTCGTCGGCGAGGATGCCGCCGAACCCCTTGTCGCACAGCGTCGACAACCATTGGAATCCCTCGACCTGGTATGGGCGCAGCACGCCGCGCAACGATTGCGGCACCTCATAGCGCCGCGGGTCGATCACCTTGACGTCGTCGACGTATGCGCGGAACGATGCGCTTTTTTCGGTGTCGGAAACGTCAGAGTCAAGCAGGAACGCCTGATAGCCAGGCAATTCGATGCCGCCTTCGTTGAGCTGGCGTTCGGTCAGCCCGAAATCGACGGCGACCGTGTCGAGTTCATCGAGATCGGCGTCTTTCAGGTCGACGAAGGAACCGTCACGCAGCCTGTGGTAGCGGCGCCTGCGCCGATAGCTTGCCAGCAGCGAACCGACCTCGTTCATCGGCACCTCGTCGGCGATTGGTGAGATCTCCACCAGATTCGAATCGATGGACAGGCCGACCTTCACCGTCGGAGCGCTCTCCTTGAGCATGCCGTCGAACGCGGCGGTGGAGAACACCTCGCCGATGGAACGGAGCATGTCCACGCCGTCGGTGAGCAGCAGCAGAACGGCATCCTCATCCTGTTCGTCGATGCGTGCAAGGCTATGATCGTCATGTTCGGGGAACAATTGTTCGACGAGTTCCACGCCGAGCCGTTCATGTTCCGCGTCGCGTTTGACGAGCGACGCCCGACTGGTGGAATCCGGATGGATGATGCCGCGCAACGACTTCGCCGCGGGAACGAGCTGGAACGCGAAATCACCGTATCGGGCCACGGCTTCGCAGGTGACGCCGTTCAGATCGCGGTCCAGGTAGAATTCGAGCCCGCATTCGCCGTTTGCGATGTACGCGATCTCCTGCGGCACGTCGAAGCCGATGCCGGCCTTCGCCAGCGCCGGCAGGATGGTACGGGCGAACATCGGCCAGTCGTTCTCATGCACGAACACGCCGTCCGGTTCACCGGTGCACAATGATTCCAACGCATGCAGCGCCGGGGCGAACGCGGCGGGGCAACGGTGGAGCTCCGGCCGGGAACGCCCGCCCTTCGAAGCGAGGATGTACCGGCTGTGCTGGCCGGCAATGGTGGCGAGCACCGTGCGATCGCCGGTGATCCGCACTCCGCCGGAAGCCATGCGACGCGTGTACTCCGCGTGGAAGGTGACATCCGGGCCGCCTTCCACTATGGGCGCACCCTGCTCACCCGATACGGTCGTGCCGTCCAATCGCAGGCCGATCGAGGCGGGCAGCTCATGGTACAGGTCCAGCAGATCACAAACCTCCCAGTCGGCGAGGAACAATTCGCGGTCGACCATCACGCCGGATGCGTACTGATGGTTCTGCAGCATGGCGATCCTGCGGGATCGGATCGCGCGTTCGATGAAATCGATCAGGCTCCGGGAGAACGGGGAGAACATCTCCGGGAAGTGACGGAAAGCGAGTTTCCTGCCGTAACTGGTGTATACGCCGGATCGGATGTCGGCCACCATCTTCGCGATGTTCCGCACCACATACGAGGCGTTCGCCCCGCCCGCGGCATGCGTGATGCGCAGTTGCAGCGACCATGTCCCGTAGCCGAGCACCAGCGTCGGTTCCAGTTCCACGCTTCCCGGTCTGACCGCGGGCGGCGTGCCGGCGCGTTTTGCTGCGCCCGGCCTGCCGACCGATGGTTGCGGCTTGCCCTGTTCGGCGGCGAGACGCCGTCTCGCCCCGTCCATGCGTTCGAGAAGAACACTGCGAACATCCTCATCCGTTCCGGCGTTCCGCCCGTCGAGCTGACGCATATAGTCAGCCAGCCGTCGCGGCGTCGCACCGGCCACCCCATGGTAGCCGTGGAACAGGTCCGGATTGTCGAGGAACAGCAGGATCATGGCCGCCACATGCTTGCAGACCCCGGTATAGCGCGCGTTCGCGGTCAGGCTTCCGGACCAGTGTGCGGGTGTGACGCCCCGCTCATCGTCATTGGGAACATGGCCGAACGTCGAACCACCCGTGCCGTAGCTTTCATACCCGGAATCGTCGTAGTCGTCGTAATCCCCATACGAGCCGTATGAGCCGCACGCGCCGCCATCCCCGTAATCGTCCGTGTCGAAATCACGGTACCCGGCCATGCTCCGGTATCCGCCCGCATCGGTTTTCCCGAACGCCGGGCAACTGCAATACCGTGACAGGAGCAGTTCGTCGCCGAGGTCGATGGTCGCCTGCACGGTATAGGTGCCGGCCGATGTCGACGCGGCTCGCATACGGGCGGTCAGGGTGATGCGGGTGCCGTCACCGTCCGACGAATCCAGACATTGCGCCCCCATTATCCGGTCCTGCTCATACCACACGATCCGTTGCGCGCGCTGCAGCATCCCCTCGCCGCATTCGCTGCGGATCTCATCGCCAAGCCATTTCAGTGAATCGTCTGCCACCCCGTTAACCTCTCTTACCCGGCGAACCGTTTCCCCGTCCAACCATATCAGCCGCCCGTGCTCCCCCTATGCCCGGGGCATATACGAAAACGGGAATGCGAATGACGGTTTGTCCCGTCCGCATCCCCGTTACGCCATACACGGCATACGGTCGACCGCCGTCAGACCGCGGTGCCGTTTTCGTCGAGATTCGGATTGTGCTTGTAGTTGCCGGCTGTGAAGAACAGGCTCAGCACGCCCACGATGAACACGCCGGATACGGTGGCGATCAGCCACATGGGGTGGCTCGGCAGCCACATCACCACGAAGAAGCCGATGATGGACAGGGCGATCAGCACCCAGCTGACCACGCGGAACCACTGGCGTACGGAATGCGGGGCCTTGAACATCTTCGGATTCGTGTAATCGGGGTTCGTGGTCAGCAGGCTCTCCTGCTCCGTGATGGTGTGTGCGGTGGGCTTCCAGGGGCCGTCGGTCCCCTCCTGCAGTCTGCGGGACTTCTCCTGCAACTGGTATTCGTCGATCATTCCCGCACGCCCGCGCCCACGGGTCTGGTCGTACTGGGAGGGCACTCCCCTGCGGTCGGCTTTGGCCTTGGCGCGACGTTCTGCACGATTGGGCATTGAAACACTCCTTTGTTACGTATCGCTGCATGTCACTTTACTGCATGCCGGTCGTTTTTCCCGGTCACGGCGCGGGATTCGGTCGTTTTTCGTTCCGATTCCCGCTTCGCACGGCGGTTTTCACATAGCAATCGGGCGGCCGCGCAACCCCCGCATCGGCAGGGAATCGCACGACCGCCCGTATTACACCCGTATTATCGGCGGAACGCTGGTCAGCGAGGCAGCATCATCGGACGCTTGGAAGCGACGATGGGCGCCTGCAGTTCGGTGGCTCCGGTCAGGTACTCGTCGACCGCCGCGGCGCAGGAACGGCCTTCGGCGATGGCCCAGACCACGAGGCTCTGGCCGCGACCGGCATCACCACAGGCGAACACACCATCCTGCGAGGTGGCGAAAGCGTCGTTGCGGGCCACGTTGCCGCGACCGTCGAGTTCGACGGGCAGCTGGTCGACCAGCGTGGTGGTGTCCGGGTGCAAGAAACCCACGGAGATGAGCACCAGATCGGCGGGGATCACGCGCTCGGTACCGGGCTGGCGGGTGAACGGACCGTTCTCGCCAGGGGCGACGTTCACGACCTTGAGACCGGTCACATGGCCGTTCTCGTCGGCGACGAAGCCTTCGGTGGCGGTGGAGTTCTCGATCGTGACCTTGGCCTGATCCTCCTCGGAGCCGACAAAGTTCACCGAATCGGTGTTGTAGACGTATTCGGCGCGTCCCGTCTCGAAACCTTCCTCCATGGAGGAGGTCTTCTGGTAGAGACGGGCGAAGGTCGGCCACGGCTGGTTGTCGGGACGCTCGTTCGGCTCCTGCGGCATGATCTGCAGCACGGTGACGTCCTTCGCGCCCTGGCGGATGGAAGTGCCGAGGCAGTCGGAACCGGTGTCGCCGCCGCCGATGATGACGACGTGCTTGTCCTTGGCGGTGATATCGTGCACCGGCTTGACGCCGTACACGCGACGGGTGGCGTCGGGCAGGAACTCCATGGCGAAATGGATGCCTTCGAGCTCGCGGCCGGGAAGCTTCATGTCGCGCGGCACGGTGGAGCCGATGGCCACAACCACGGCATCATAGCGGGAACGCAGATCATCCCAGGAGATGTCCTTGCCGATCTCCACGCCGGTGCGGAACACGGTGCCTTCGGCCTCCATCTGCTCCACACGACGGTCCAGCAGTCGCTTGTCGAGCTTGAAGTTCGGGATGCCGTAACGCATCAGACCGCCGATGGCGTCGTCACGCTCGTACACGACCACGGTGTGGCCGGCGCGGGTGAGCTGCTGGGCGCAGGCGAGGCCGGAGGGACCGGAACCGACCACGGCCACGGTCTGGTCGGTCAGACGCTGCGGCGGCAGCGGCTTGACGTAATCCAGGTTCCATGCCTGATCGATGATCGTGCACTCGTCGTTCTTGATCATGGTCGGCGGCTGGTGGATGCCCAGCACGCAGGCGGCCTCGCACAGCGCGGGGCAGATACGGCCCGTGACCTCGGGGAAGTTGTTGGTTTCGGACAGACGGTTGTACGCGTCCTCCCACTTCTCCTGGCGGACCAGATCGTTGAATTCGGGGATGATGTTGCCCAGCGGGCAGCCGTTCATGCAGAACGGGGTGCCGCAATCCATGCAGCGTGCGGCCTGTTCGGTGGTCCAAGGCTGCAGGCCGGATTCGGCGTGGACGTCGAACCAATCCTTGATTCGCTCCTCAACGGGGCGTTCGGCCAGTTCGCGACGGGTACGGACCTTCAGGAATCCACGAGGATCTCCCATGTCAGCGCGCTCCTTCCATAACCTGCTCGTACACCTGTTCCCAGACGCCGGGCGTATTGAAATCAATGTCCTTCTCCTCGGCGTCCTTCATCGCCTTCTGCATGGCGAGGAAGTGCTTCGGTACGATGCGGGTGAACCGCTTGGACGCGTTCGCCCAGTCGGCGAGCAGGTCGGCCGCGAACGCGGAACCGGTCTCCTCGGCGTGCTGCTTGACCAAGCTATGCACCAGCTTGTCGGATTCGCCGTCGAGCGGTTCGAACAGCAGGGCGCCGTTCTTCGCCGCATCCGGGTTGACCTTGTCCATGTCGAGGTCGAGCACGTAGACGTTGCCGCCGGAGAAGCCAGCGCCGAGGTTGCGCCCGGTGGAACCGAGGATGACCACGGTGCCGCCGGTCATGTACTCGCAACCGTGATCGCCGACGCCTTCGACCACGAAGGTCGCGCCGCCGTTGCGCACGCCGAAGCGTTCGCCCGCACGGCCGGCGACGAACATCTGGCCGGAGGTGGCGCCGAAGCCGGTCACGTTGCCCGCGATCACGTTGGTGTGCGGATCAAAGGTGATGCCGGATTCGGGGCGCACGATCATGCGGCCGCCGGACAGGCCCTTGCCTGCGTAATCGTTGACTTCGCCGTAGATGCGCATGGTCTCGCCGCGCGGAATGAACGCGCCGATGGACTGGCCGCCGGAACCGTGGAAGGTCATGTCGATGGTGTCGTCGGGCAGGCCTTCCTCGCCGTAACGCTTGGTGATCTCGTAACCGACCATGGTGCCGAGCGTACGGTTCACGTTGCGGATCGGCATGTCGATACGCACGGGCTCCTTGTTCTCGAGGGCCGGCTGCGCGATTTCGATCAGCTTGTTGTCCAGCGCCTTGTCAAGCTCATGGTTCTGATCGATCGTCTTGTGCAGGATCGTTCCCGGAACCGGGCCGAGCTGCATGAGCACGTTGCTCAGGTCGATGCCATCGGACTTCCAGCGCTTGATCGCGTCGTTCTGGTCGAGGCATTCGACGTGGCCGACAGCCTCCTCAAGCGTGCGGAAACCGAGCTGGGCGAGCAGTTCGCGGACCTCTTCGGCGATGAACATGAAGAAGTTGATCACGTGTTCGGGCTTGCCCTTGAACCGTGCGCGCAGTTCCGGATCCTGGGTGGCGATGCCCTGCGGGCAGGTGTTCTTCTGGCAGGCGCGCATCATGACGCAGCCTTCGACAATCAGCGCCGCGGTGGCGAAGCCGAACTCCTCGGCGCCGAGCAGCGCCGCGATCACGACGTCGCGACCGGTCTTGAGCTCGCCGTCGCACTGCACGGTGATGCGGGAGCGCAGGCCGTTAAGTACCAGCGTCTGCTGGGTTTCGGACAGGCCGATCTCCCACGGGGTGCCGGCATGCTTGATGGCGTTGAGCGGAGCTGCGCCGGTGCCGCCGTCGTAGCCGGAGATCAGCACCACGTCAGCATGGCACTTGGCCACGCCTGCGGCGATGGTGCCGACGCCGAACTCGGAGACGAGCTTGACGTGCACGCGGGCCTTCGGGTTGGCCATCTTCGCGTCGTTGATGAGCTGCTTCAGATCCTCGATGGAGTAGATGTCGTGGTGAGGCGGCGGGGAGATGAGTTCGACGCCAGGAGTGGCGTGACGCACCTTGGCGATCCACGGTGGGACCTTGGCGCCGGGCAGATGGCCACCCTCACCGGGCTTGGCGCCCTGGGCGAGCTTGATCTGCAGGTCGGTGGCGTGGACCAGGTAATCGCTGGTGACGCCGAAGCGGGCGGATGCGATCTGCTTGATCTTGCTGTAGCGCAGCGGATCATTGATGCGGTCCTCGGATTCGCCGCCCTCGCCGGAGTTGGAACGTGCGCCGATCTTGTTCATGGCGATGGCGAGCGTCTCATGCGCCTCCTGGGAGATGGAGCCGTAGCTCATGGCACCCGTGGAGAAACGCTTGACGATCTCGCTGGCCGGTTCGACTTCGGAGATGTCGATCGGCTTGCGGGTCTGCTTGAACTTCATGAGGCCGCGCAGGGTCATCAGACGGTTGGACGTGTCGTTGATGTGGTCCGAATACTTCTTGAACATGCCGTAGTCGCCGCGCTGGGTCGACTGCTGCAGCAGGAAGATGGCCTCCGGATCGTTGAGATGATCCTCGCCGGTGCGACGCCACTTGTAGTCGCCTCCGGTGCGGAGGTTGCGATGCGGGGTCGCGGTCCACTGGTTCGGATAGGCCACGCGGTGACGGGTGGCGACCTCCTCGGCGAGCTCGTCGAGGCCGACGCCGCCCACACGGGAGGTGGTGCCGGTGAAGTATTCGTCGATGACGCTCTTGTCAAGGCCGACGGCTTCGAACAGCTGGGCGCCACGGTAGCTCATGATGGTGGAGACGCCCATCTTGGCCATGATCTTGAGCACGCCGGTGGACAGCGCCTTGGTGAGGTTGCTCACGGCGGTTTCGGCATCCACGTTGAGGTAGCCGCGACGGGCCAGGTCCTCGACGGATTCGAACGCCAGATACGGGTTCACCGCGGCGGCGCCGTAGGCGATGAGCAGCGCGACATGGTGGATTTCGCGCACATCGCCGGCCTCCACGACCATGGAGATCTGCGTACGCGTATGGCGGCGCAGCAGGTGGTGCTGTACGGCGGAGGTGAGCAGCAGAGACGGGATCGGGCCCCACGTATGGTTGGAATCACGATCGGAAAGCACGAGGAAATTCTTGCCCGCGGCGATGGCTTCGTCGATTTCGACGAAGATCTCGTCCAGACGTTCCTTCAGCGCCTTGCCGCCGCCTGCGACCTGATACAGGCCCTTGACCACGTACGGCTTGTAGTAGCCGCCGAGCAGCTTGGCCTTGTCCAGGCGCTTGAGCTGCGCCATCTCATCCGAGTTGAGCACGGGCAGCGGAATCAGGATCTTCTTGGCGTGCAGTTCGCTGTCGGACAGCAGGTTCGGCTCCGGTCCGATGGCGGATTCGAGGCAGGTGACGATCTTCTCGCGCTCCCAGTCCAGCGGCGGGTTCGTGACCTGCGCGAACTTCTGGGTGAAGTAGTCGAACAGCATGCGGCTGCGGGACGACAGGGCGGCGAGCGGCGCGTCGTTGCCCATGGATCCCAGCGGCTCCTTGCCGGTGTTGGCCATGGGGGTGAGCAGCAGCTTGAGGTCCTCCTCGGTGTAGCCGAACGCACGCTGGCGGCGCTGCACGGACTGGCCGGAGTGGTTCACGTGCTCGCGCTTGGGCAGCTGGCTCATCTCGATGGTGTTGCCTTCGACCCACTTGCGGTACGGGTGCTGGGAGGCGAGGTTCTTCTTGATCTCCTCGTCGGGGATGATGCGGCCTTCATCGGTGTCGACCAGGAACATCTTGCCCGGTTCCAAGCGGCCCTTGGAGACGATGTGCTCGTCCGCGATCTCGGGCAGCACGCCAGCTTCGGAGGCCAGCACGACGTAGCCGTCGTCGGTGAGCTGCCAGCGGCCGGGGCGGAAACCGTTGCGGTCCAGCAGGGCGCCGACCTGGGTACCGTCGGTGAACACGATGTGCGCGGGGCCGTCCCACGGTTCGATGAGCGTGTTGTTGTACTCGTAGAACGCCTTGACGTCCGGATCGAGCTGATCGTTCTTCTCCCACGCGGGGGGAAGCATCATGCACACGGCATGCGGCAGGGATCTGCCGGCGAGGTGCAGCAGTTCGAGGCATTCGTCGAAAGTACCGGAATCGGAGTAGCCGGGTGTGGTGATCGGCAGCAGCGGCTCGAATTCGCCGAGCAGTTCGCTGCTCAGTCGGCCTTCACGCGCGGACAGCCAGTTGCGGTTGCCCTGGATGGTGTTGATCTCGCCGTTGTGCGCCAGCAGGCGGAACGGCTGCGCCAGCGGCCAGCTCGGGAAGGTGTTGGTGGAGAAGCGGGAGTGCACGATGGCGACCTTGGCCTTCATGCGTTCGTCGGAAAGATCGAGGAAGAAGGGCTTGAGCTGCATGGTGGTGAGCATGCCCTTGTAGGTGATGGTACGCGCGGACAGCGAGGCGAAGTAGATGCCCACCTCATGCTCCACGCGCTTGCGGATGCGGAAGGTCTTGCGGTCGAGTTCCACGCCCGCGAGCTTGCCTTCCGGATCGGCCACGACAAGCGTCTTGAAGGACGGCATGCTGGCCAGCGCCTGCAGGCCCAGACCGTCGGGATTGGTCGGCACCACGCGCCAGGCGAGCGTCTCCAGGCCCTCTTCGCTCACGATGCGGGCGATGGCCTGTTCCTGCTGGCCGGAGGTCGCGATGTCACGGTCGAGGAATGCGATGCCCGCGGCGTAATGCCCTTCCTCGGGCAGTTCAGCGTCGATGGTCGCGCGCATGAGCTCGTCGGGCATGCTCATGAGGATGCCGGCGCCGTCGCCGGTGTTCTCCTCGGCGCCCACCGCGCCACGATGGTTGAGGTTGACGAGCACTTCGATGGCGTCGTCGACGATCTTGCGTTCCGGGCGCTTGTTGAGGGTGGTGACCATACCCACGCCGCAAGCGTCATGCTCAGCTCCAGGATCGTACATACCTTGGGAATCATGGATCGTTAGATCTAACGGGGCGTGGAAAGTCACCGAAACCACCTTCATTGTTTTTTGGGCAAGAACAGTCTTGCGGTTCTTTAATGCGTGGATTAGAATACCGCCCCCTTGTGTCATGAACATTATCATGTCCATATAACGAATACCGGGAAAAGTCAAGACCCACATTCAGATCGGCACGGAATCCTTGTGATGCAGCCACATATCCGAGGCGTGAATCGCCGATGCGCCAGATCAGTCAGTATTAGTAATCGGTGACGTCGAACCGGCGATCCTTGAAGTAGTAATCGCGGTCGGTGCGCGACGACTACTGGCGGTTGTAGTAGGCGATGCCGTCGTCGGGGCGGAAATACGTGCGGATGCAGCCGCGATCCGACACGACCACGAAGTTATTGCCCGACTGCTGGTAGTACACGGTGTCGTCGTCCTCCGACTCGGGCTTGTGCATCGTGTCGGGCGCCTCGACCACTTGCGCGGCGGCCTGCTCGTAGTCCTCGGGCGAGGCGTAGCCCATCTCGCGGCCATGCTTGTCGTAATGCTGGTCGAGGCCACCGACCGTGCAGAACGAGATGTCGGAGGCGGTTGCGGAGCTGCCGGCATCGGCCGGAGCGTCGGAAGTCGCCGCAGCGGTGGCGGACGAATCCGACGGAGACGAGGACACCCACGATTGCGCGATCTGCTCGAGCTCCGGGATTCCGCCCGAGGCCACCGCGGCGACGAGTAAGGCGCCGGCGACGATCACGGCCGCGACTCGCCGCCCCGTATGCCGCTGTGACCTGCCGTGCCTGGTATCATCGTCGAAATCGTTATCGACATCGTCGTCGCGGTTATCGTGCCGGTTCGTGTTCTTCGATGCCATGCTGCGTCCCTTCTTCCTTCTTTTTATGCTGCCTTCCTATGGTAAGCGCCGCTCCCTACCAAGGGATGCCCGTTGGCTGAGGATGCATTGCACCGCTTGGTTGTAAGTCAACAGCTGCAATCTCAAGGTTCCATCGGCAACCGCGAGCGCGATGGGAAGAGAACACACACGTTTCCCAAACCACAAACCTCCCACTTCGACGGAGGGCGTATCGATCGCCGAAGAGGGAGGTTAGCAGTGTGGAATCATTGCGGGTGCGGGAATCGCCTCGCTACAGCGCCAGGGACTCGAGCCAGGAACGGATGGCGGAATCGGATGCAGAGGATGGGAAGCGCTTGCCGCCCAGCCATTGGGCGCCTTTTGCCATGTCTTTGACATCGGATTCGTTGCCGAACGAGGAGCTTGCCGAGGCGACGAACGCTGCCAGCTTCTTGCCGGTGAAATCGTTGGAGGTGAGAAAATCGTCGATCGGCCATGCGGCGACTCCCCACCATACCGGGGCGCCTATGAACACCACGTCGTAAGAATCCCAGTCCGGCACGGACGTATCCGCAAGCTTCACCGACTGGCGTGTAGCGGGATCGTTCGCCTCACGGTTGACGCGGCTTTCCGGGTTGCGCCAATCAAGGTCCGCTGATGTGTATGGTTGCGCCGCCTTGAGTTCATACAGCGTGGCTCCAGTCGCCTCTGCAATGGTCTGTGCCACGCGGCGTGTGCAACCGCTTTCAGTGAAATACACCACCAAAGTCTTCATATGTTCCTCGATTCTTGAATCACCTGAGTTATGTGACTCGTTTGTGTTGTTGGTCTGAACCGTTCAATCCCGGTCGCAAACTGTCGACAGAACCGCCCGTCATGCCATGAGTGCGTCGTATTCGGCGTCGGTGACGGGCTCAAGCCATTCGTTGCTCATGCCTTCGCCGGGCAGCATGAACGCCAAATGAGAGAACCAGCTGTTCTTCGCGGCGCCATGCCAATGCTTCACTCCTGCCGGCACCTCCACCACATCGCCTGGAAGCATGCGCTTCGCAGGCTGGCCTTCGAGCTGGCACCATCCTTCGCCATCGACGCAGATGAGGATCTGCCCGCCGCCACGCGCGGCATGGTGAATGTGCCAGTTGTTGCGGCATTCAGGTTCGAATGTCACGTTGTGGATGACGAGTGGATCATCAGGTGCGCTCACCTGCTTGAGGTAGGAACGTCCGGTGAAATATTGCGCGTAGCCGTCGTTCGGTTCGCCCATGCCGAAGAAACCGCCGTGCTCGTCCTGCTCTGCCTCGTCACTCGTGACATCGGAGACATACACTTCCTTTGCCATCGAGAATGCCGCCCATGCGTTCGGCCAGCCTGCGTAGAAAGCGATATGCGTAAGAATCGATGCCATTTCGTCGCGGGTCACGCCGCTGGTGCGGGCGGTCTGAAGATGGTATGTGAGCGAGGAATCAGTGATGCCTTTGCCGATGAGGGTGCTGATTGTGATGATGCTGCGCGTCTTAGGCGAGAGCGTGGGGTCGTTCCACACTTCGCCGAAGAGCACATCGTCGTTGTAATGGGCGAACTTCGGCGAGAAATCGCCCAACTGATCGTGTCCTGCCGTTTGCTTGATCATTGTCATCCCCTTGGTAATAGGGCCGAATGCTTACCCTTCGGCCTGTGTGGATTGAGTTGTGTTTGCATTGGGTTGCTACAAATGCGCCTGTGGGCTTGTTTGGACACCGCGTGCGAGGTATTCCGCGGCGAGTTTGGTCGTCACCCCGTTGTTGAGATTGGCTTCTGGATCAATGCTGAATCCGTCATGATGTGGTCTCCTTGTATATCGTCTTGCAATCCGCAGCACAGCGTTCCATGCGGCGCATCTCCCCGGGGTTGGCATCCAGCCCTGTTTGCTTTCGATAACTTCACCGTAGGACTTCAAGTGCACTTGAAGTCAAAGCGCGACACACCGAGAGTGAGAGAAGAAGGCGGAAAGGGGGAAAGCGGGGAGAAAGAGAGGAGATACGGGAAAGGAGATGACAAGAGATAGCGAAAAGGTATGAAATACGATGGAAAGCGAGGAACAGGGAAAGCTCGCCAACAATCGATACACATGGTGGCATGAGCTGCATCACCGCTGACACTACGTATTGAACGCGACCCGCGGCACGCAAGACTGCCCAAGGGCAATCCGCCGCAGACAACCGCTGAAGGACGATCCATGATGAATGAACTCCAGTCCGGGGACCCGCAAGACAACCGACACGATCCTCATTCAACAGGTGGCGCTACCGAAGCTGACACCGACACCACCAGCACCGCCACCGCAACCGATGCCAAAACCACAACCACCGAATCCGCCAATGACACCGCCGCGACCGCCACCAACCCAGCCGCTTCGCACATTCACTTCCCTCTGCGCCAGGTGGTGACGGCGATTGTGGGCATCGGCGCGCTCGCCAGCCTGTGGTACGCCCGTGCGGTCTACAACACGCACACCGGCACGTCATTCTGGCTGTTCTGGGTGGCTTTTGCGCTCGCCCTTGGCGTGTGGGCTGCGGTGATCTGGTTCCATTGGTGGCGTGCGCTGCCCAATGCGGTGCGCATTCCCATCGGCATTGTGCTATGCGTTGCACTGTGCGGTTTTGGCGTGTCGCAAGCCGCCATTGCTTCTCATATGCGTGACGAAGGCGATCGGAACCTTGATTACATCATCGTGCTGGGCGCGCAAGTCCACCAAGGCTCCCCCAGCCTCGTGCTGCGCTACCGACTTGACAAGGCCGCCGAATACTTGCGCGCAAACCCTGGCACGACGTGCATCGTCTCGGGCGGGCAAGGCCCCAATGAACCGTATGCGGAGGCGCGAGGAATGGCGGATTATCTTGAGCATGATGCCGGCATTGATGCGTCGCGCATCATTGAGGAGCCCGATTCCACCACGACCGTGGAGAACCTGCGCAACAGCCGCACGATCATCGACAGCGCGAACAACACAGGGAACAGCACCAGCAGCACCGCGTCCGAACCTTCCATTGGTATCGTCACCAACGACTTCCACGTATTCCGCTCCCTGCAAATCGCCCATGACCAGGGTTACACGGATGTGCAAGGAATCGCGGCGGGCTCCCCGCGCGACATGCTCCTCAACAACATGGTGCGCGAGTCCTTTGCGGAAGCCAAATATCTGATCAAGCACTGACTGACCAGCCCCGCCGTCTTCACCTGCCTCGCAGGTATCGCCCGCTGCCAGCCATGTCTGCTGCCTCGCTGTATACGCCGCAGACATCGCCGCCGCCAGCTATGCCCTGCCAGCCGTGCCCTGCCTCAGAGGAACCGGCCGGTGAGGCTGTCGGGGTCGCGGCGAATGTCATCAGGCGTGCCTTGGGCAACGATGCGACCACCTTGCACACCTCCGAGCGGCCCCATGTCGATAATCCAGTCGGCGTTGCGCATCACGTCGAGGTCGTGTTCGATGACGATGACGGTGGCGCCGTGATCGATGAGCGTCTGGAACACGTCGAGCAGCGTGAGTACGTCCTTGGGGTGCAGGCCTATCGTCGGCTCGTCAAATACGAACAGCGAATCGTCCTGGGCTCGACCCATCTCGCTGGCAAGCTTGAGGCGCTGCGCCTCGCCGCCGGAGAGCCCAGGTGTCTGCTCCCCGATCGTGAGATAGCCCAGCCCCAGGTCGTGCAACGTCTGCAAGCGCTGACGCAGCAGCTTGAGCCCGCGGCCGGAATCGAAGGCTTCGAGCGCCTCGTCCACACTCATGCGCATGAGCTGCGGCAGGCTGTATTCAACCGCGCCGCCGACCCCGGTGCCGCTGCCCTTCGCAACGCCGCCGAACGGACGGCGGATCGCATCAGCCTGCTTGTCATAGCGCGACCCATGACAATCGGGGCAATCCACCTGCACGTCAGGCAGGAACTGCACGTCGAGCGAAATCTGGCCAGTGCCGTCGCATGTGGGACACCGCAGCCTTCCGGTGTTGTATGAGAAGTCCCCTGCCTTGAACCCCAGCCGTTTCGCGTCGTCCGTGCGCGCGAACGCCTTGCGCAGCTCGTCATGAATGCCCGCGTATGTGGCGACGGTGGAGCGCACGTTGATGCCGATGGGCGTGGCATCGATGAGCTTGGCATGCTTGATTCCCGGCGCCGAGAGGCTCTGCACATGCGCAGGCAACGCAACATCAGTCGAATCAGCAGAATCAGTTGAACCAGCCGAATCCGCGGCCGCCTGAAGCGCCGGCACCAGGCTTTCGAGCACCATCGTCGTCTTGCCGGATCCTGACACGCCGGTCACTACGGTGAGCCTACCCTTGGGTATGCGCACATCCAACGGATGCACGGTGTGGATGGCGCGGGTGTGCATGGCTATCGTGCCCATGTCGAACACCTCTCCCTCCGGCACCACGGGGCGCACACGCTCCGCAGCGGCAGCCGCACTTCCGTCAGCCGTCGCACGCTCCTCCGACCCGGACTCAACCTGCCGCGCGAGGAACGGGCCGATCACCGACCGGGCATCGCCCGCCAGGTCACGCACAGTGCCCTGCGCAATCACACTGCCGCCGTCCGCTCCGGCACCCGGCCCCATCTCGACGATCCAATCGGCATGGCCCAGCACCTGCGTGTCATGATCCACCAGCACCACGGAATTGCCATCGGCCACCAAATCGTCCATCACACCCACCAATCCCTGCAGATTGTAAGGATGCAAGCCGATGGACGGCTCGTCGAGCACATAGAGCACCCCGGTCGTGCGGTTGCGCACGGCGCGGGCCAGCTGCACGCGCTGACGCTCGCCGGTCGACAACGTGGAGCCGGCGCGGTCGAGCGACAGGTATCCCAGGCCAAGGTCCATCAGGCGGCGCGCTGTGTCGAGGAACGAATCGCAGATGTTCTTCGCCATCGGGCGCATCTTGGCGGGCAGCGAATCCGGCACGCCCTTGACCCACTCGATGGCATCGCCGAGCGTCATCGCGGTCGCTTCGTCCAGCCCGATGCCCCGCAGCCTCGGCGCCCGCGCGGCGTCGCTCAGACGCGTGCCATGGCAGTCAGGGCACACGCCGTCCTTCAGGTATTTGGCGACGCGTTTCATGCCGCGCTCGTCCTTGACTTTGGAAAGCGCATTCTTGACAGTGTTGACGGCGCTGTAGTACGTGAAGTCAAGCTCACCGTCCTGCTGTGCGTTCTTGCTGACGTAATGGATGTGCTTCTTGACCATCGGCCCGTGGTAGACGATCTCTTTCTCACGGTCGGTCAGATCGCGGAACGGCACATCGGTGCGCACGCCCATCTCACGGCACACGTCCGTCATGAGCGACCAGATAAGGCTGCCCCATACGACGACAGCGCCTTCGTCAATGGTCTTCGACTGGTCGGGCACGAGGGTGGATTCGTCGACGATGTGCGCGATGCCGGTGCCTTGGCAGGTCGGGCAGGCGCCGCGGCTGTTGAAGGCGAGGTCCTCTGCCCCGGGCGCCTCAACCTGCGCCCCGCATTCGGGGCAGACAATTGGCTGCATGGCGGCGACGGCAAGGGTGGGCTCGACGTAATGACCGTTGGGGCATCGGTGGCTTGCCAGGCGCGAGAACATGAGACGCAGGCTGTTGAGCAGTTCGCTCATTGTGCCGAAGGTGCTGCGGATGCCGGGCACGCCGGGGCGCTGGTGCAATGCTAGCGCGGCGGGCACGTAACACACGTCGTCCACATCGGCGCGTTCGGCTTGCGTCATGCGCCGGCGCGTGTAGGTGGAAAGGGATTCGAGGTAGCGGCGTGAGCCTTCCGCATACAGTACGCCGAGTGCGAGCGACGACTTGCCCGATCCGGAAACACCGGCGATTCCCACGATCTTGCCGAGCGGCACGTCCACGTCGATGTTGCGCAGGTTGTGGACGCGAGCCCCGCGTACCTCAATGGCGGCGGGTGTGCGGCTGGTCTGTGCTTGGGCATTCTCTGAGTGCGTGAGGGACGACTTGTGGTTATCTGACGATGATGGCATCTGGTGTTTGTTCACGGTTGCCTCCAAGACGTTCACAGCTGTCTCCAAGATTGGTGGTTCCATCCTTGCACGGCACCGTGACCGCTCACAATGATTCAGCGATATGCTCAGCGATATGCTGAACACCGTGAACACAATGCGGGCGGAATGCCCCACTACGGGCGGCGCTCGTGGTAACGCGATGAGACGGGATTGATCATGGAACGGTTGACAGCGCAGCAGGTCTACAACAACCTGGTCAAAGGCTATGGCACGCCGCGATGGTGGCCGGGTACGCCGTACGAAATCATGGTCAGCGCCATCCTCGTACAGAACACAGCGTGGACGCAGGTGGAGAAAGTGTTCGCCGCATGGGGTGAACCCGAGCCCGCCAAAGTGCTGGCGATGCCTGTCGAACAGCTGCAGGAGACGATCCGCCCGTGCGGTTTCATGAAGGCGAAAGCTGCAACGATCCGCACGGTCACCGAATGGTACCGCGAGTATGGCTTCGACATCGAACAGGCACGAACAGTAGACCAAGATCGGCTGCGGCGCGAACTGCTGGGTTTGAAAGGCATCGGCGCGGAAACCGCGGACGCGATGCTCGTGTTCGCGCTGTACAAGCCGTCATTCGTGATTGACGCCTACACGCGCCGTTTCCTCGACCGCATGGGGTACGGGTTCAGCGACGACCGGCAAATCCGCCGCTTCTTCGAATCCGGCCTGCCCGCTGATTACCAAGTCTACGGCCGGTACCACTGGCTGCTGCTTGAACATGGCAAGAACCATTGCCGCAAGCAGCCGGTGTGCGAGTGCTGCGTGTTCAGCGAGGTATGCCCCGGACGGGCTCTCTGAGCATGCCATCGGCGAGGCATGAAAGAGACATGGATCGATTTCCATGTCACCGGCGGCAGACGGCCGCTGCGCCCGCTGTCCGCGGCTCACAGGTGATCGAACAGATGTTCGATGATGAGGTCGTTCAACAACCGGCCGCGTAGCGTGGGCACGGCGATGCACCCTTGACCGGCACGCGAACCGGGCGCCAATGTGATCAGCCCTTCGGATTGCAAAGACACCCACGCATCATCGGGAATGATGCCCGCGAAACGCGACGTGTCGAAACCTTCTCGCAAGCGCAATCCCAGCATGAGCGTCTCCTCGCGGTCTTCTCGGGCCGTGATCCCTTCACAGCCACCCCATGGCACGGTGCCGGCATTGATCGCATGCGCCCAAGTACGCGGATGGGCAATGTCCCAAGCACGCAAACCGACGGAACCGGCTGCCACCGATATGCTCGAGATGCCGGGGGCGGTCGCCGCGGTCTTGCGGAATCCGGCATCATCATGACGCGCAACCGCATCCCCTGCACCACAATCCTTTGACTTGGGATTGTCGACAACACTGCTTTCCAAGCTGCTGCTCGCCACCCCGGCAGCTTCCCCGTCCAACCGGTAATGCGAATGCGCGCCGGGACCTATACCCGCCCAATCGACGTTACGCCAATACCCCAAGTTGTGACGCGACTCGTAGCCAGGCCGCGCCCAATTGCTGATCTCATACCAGTGCAACCCGGCGTCGGCGAAAGCCTCATCGGCGATTTCGTATTTCGCCGCCTCATCATCATCACTGGGTTTGGGAAGAGCGCCGGCGGCGATCATCCTGCCCATCTTGGTGTGCGGGGCGATGGTCAGCGCATACGCGGAAACATGATTCACACCAAGACCGATCGCCGTACGCACCGATGTACGCCAATCCTCCAAGCTCTCCCCCGGCGCCCCATAAATCAGATCCACACTGGAACGCAGCCCGCATGCATCGGCCGCCCGCAAACCAGCCTCCACATTCGCCGGGGTATGCCGTCGGTCAAGGGTAGCGAGCACATGGGGCACGGCGGACTGCATGCCGAACGAAATCCTCGTGAACCCGCCGTCGGCAAGCCGTTTGATATAGTCGGCGTCGACAGTGTCCGGATTCGCCTCCGTCGTGATTTCCGCGTCAGGCTCAATCCCCCAGATGCGACGCACCGCGTCGAGCATGGCGACCAAATCAGCGGCGGGAAGAATCGTGGGCGTGCCGCCGCCGAAAAACACCGTAGCCGCCTTCTGCTCACGGATGCCATACGCCGCCTGCCATGCACGCACCAGCTCCATCTCGCGAACCGCCATCCGCGCGTAATTGCCGCGAGACGCCCCCTCACCCAAATCACGAGCCGTATAGGTGTTGAAATCGCAGTATCCGCAGCGCCTCATACAAAAAGGCACGTGGATGTACACCTCGAACGTCATGCCATACCACAATCCACATCATGCCGTCGTTCGATTCGTCTCATACGGCGAATCAGACGGCGCTCCCCCAGGCCCGCCGTGTCTGCGGGCCTGCCATCAACTCAGTTATCCGCCTTCTGCGCAGCGCGGATCTTGTCTTTCGTATCGCGGTCATTACCAGCCTCACCGGTGGAAAGCGCCGCGATGAACGCCTCTTGCGGCACTTCCACGTGGCCGAGCATCTTCATGCGCTTCTTGCCGGCTTTCTGCTTCTCCAGCAGCTTACGCTTACGCGTGATGTCGCCGCCATAGCACTTTGCCAGCACGTCCTTGCGCAAAGCCCTGATATTCTCGCGCGCGATGATCCTCGAACCGATCGCCGCCTGAATCGGGATTTCGAACTGCTGGCGGGGAATAAGCTCGCGCAGTTTCTTGGTCATCATGACGCCGTAGGAATACGCCTTGTCCCGGTGCACGATGGCGCTGAACGCATCGACCTTCTCACCCTGGATGAGGATATCCACCTTCACCAGATCGGCGGACTGCTCGCCGTCCTCGTGATAGTCGAGCGACGCATAGCCCTTCGTGCGGCTCTTCAACTGGTCGAAGAAATCGAACACGATCTCGGCCAACGGAATACGGTAATGCATTTCCACGCGATCGGTGGAGATGTATTCCATCGTGCCCATCTGGCCGCGGTGATCCTGACACAAATCCATGACGGCACCGATGAACTCCTTCGGCGCGATGATGTCGGCGGCGACCATCGGTTCGACGATCTTCTTGATCTTGCCGTCCGGGAATTCACTCGGATTGGTCACATGATGCTCACTGCCATCCTCGGCGGTCACCTCATAGGTGACGTTGGGAGCCGTCTGGATGAGGTCGAGGTTGAATTCACGGCTGAGTCGTTCGGACACGATCTCCATGTGGAGCAGGCCGAGGAAGCCGCAACGGAAGCCGAATCCCAATGCGACCGACGTTTCCGGCGTGTAGACCAGCGCAGCGTCGTTGAGCTTGAGCTTGTCCAACGCCTCGCGAAGTTCGGGGAACTGGGCGTTGTCGATCGGGAACAGGCCCGCGTACACCATCGGCTTCGGATCGCGGTAGCCGGGCAGCGGTTCGGTCGCCGGCTTGAGCGCGGAGGTGACGGTGTCGCCCACCTTGGACTGGCTGACGTCCTTCGCGCCGGTGATCACATAGCCGACCTCGCCGGCGCCAAGCGCCTTCGTAGGCGTCATGTCGGGGCTGATCACGCCGATCTCGATCGGATCGTGCGTCATGCCGATGCCCATCATGTGCAGCTTCTCACGGGAACGCAGTTCGCCGTCGACCATACGGATGTATGTGACGATGCCGCGGTACGAGTCATACACGGAATCGAAGATCAAAGCTCGGGCGGGAGCCTCCGGATCGCCCTTGGGCGCGGGCACGTCCATGACGATCTGGTCGAGCAGATCGGCCACGCCCTCGCCGGTTTTGCCGGAGACGCGCAGCACGTCGGACGGTTCGCAACCGATGAGTCCGGCGATCTCTTCCGCATGCTTGTCCGGTTCGGCGCTCGGCAGATCGATCTTGTTCAGCACGGGGATGATGGTCAGATCGTGGTCGATGGCCATGTACAGGTTGCTCAGCGTCTGCGCCTCGATACCCTGCGTGGCGTCCACCAGCAGCACGGCACCCTCGCACGCGGCCAGCGCACGGGAGACCTCGTAGGTGAAGTCGACATGGCCGGGGGTGTCGATCATGCCGAGCGTGTATTCGGTGCCGTCGAAGGTCCACGGCACGCGCACCGCCTGGGATTTGATGGTGATACCGCGCTCCTGTTCGATGTCCATGCGGTCGAGGAAACGGTCGCGCATCTCACGTTCCGGCACGATGCCGCTTAACTGGAGAATACGGTCCGCGACGGTCGACTTGCCATGGTCGATATGCGCGATGATGCAGAAGTTGCGGATCAACGACTGATCTGTGGAACCGGGTTGGTTGTGCTGAACGACCACCGAATATGCCTCCTGACGAATGCTCAAACTTCACCCAGTGTAGCAAGTGCCGGCCTGTTCGCCGTCATTCCCGCGCTGTTTACGGCGTGGCATCCTGACTTTTTCCAACCCCCATGCTATCCTCTAACTTTTGTATGTCCTTGTAATACACATCGTTTGGAGTAAACGTGGCAAACATTAAGTCGCAGAAGAAGCGCGTTCTCACCAATGAGAAGTCGCACAAGCGCAATGTGGCCGTGAAGTCCGGTCTGAAGACCGCTATCCGCGCCACCCGCAAGGCCATCGAGGCCGGCGATAAGGCCGCTGCCGAAGCCGCCTACAAGGTCGCCGCTCAGAAGCTCGACAAGGCTGCCGGCGCCGGCGTGATTCACAAGAATCAGGCCGCCAACCGCAAGTCCGGTCTCGCCTTGGCGATCAACGCTCTGTGAGCCGTAGCGCCTAGCACATGAAAATCCCGCAGGTTTTCCTGCGGGATTTTTTGTTATGCAAAGCCCTCACGGCAATCCGTCAGTCGTTGCGCTCGCGTTCCCCACGGCGCGCCGCTGGCGTGTCCCCCTTCTTTGCATTTTCCGGAAGATGGGCGATATGCCGTGTCAACGCCCCGGGAAGCTGGATGTCAAAGATCACGGATACCAATCTCATGCCGACCATCAGCGCCACGATCAGCACGTCGAGTATCTCCTCCGTAGCGAAATCGATGATGCCTGCGTCCACGCCCTTGCAGACGATCACGGTGAGCACGCAGCCGACCGCTGATGGCACCGCATACCAGTGCTTGTCGCGGATCACCATGGGCACTTCGTTGATGAGCATGTCGCGGATCAGCCCGCCGCCCAGAGCGGTGAACATGCCCAGGAACACGGCGGTGATGCCGGACATGTGGTACATCATGGCCTTGCTGGTACCGTTGACGGCATACAGGCCCAACGCCAACGCGTCCAAGGTCAGCATCGACCATTTCAACTTGTTGATTTCGGGATGCGCCACGGCCACCGTGATCGCCGCGAGCAGGGCCGTGATCACCAGTCCTTTGTCAGAAACGCCCACGGGCGGCGATACGCCGAGCAGCACGTCGCGGATGATGCCTCCGCCCAAAGCCGTCAGCCATGTCGTGACGAGAATCGCGAAAATGTCATACCCTTTGCGCACTGCGGTCAGTCCCCCGACCATGCCGCAGCAGAACGTCGCCAGATATTCGATTCCCCAGAAGAACGCGTTGCTCTCCAAGGCGACTTCCATAACTTCCTCCATTCCTTCGGCCTAGGCGAGCCTACCATCATTCGCCTGATTCCGAATCCCGGCATCCCGCCCCGGTCACGATGTTCGGAAACAACGAAACAGAGGGCGGGACGCGCGTCGCGTTAAGCGGCGCATGTCCCGCCCTCCGGCGGTTCACGTTAGTGATTCAGCGGATGCGAATCAGCAAACCTTCCACATCCAGTTGTGCGGATCCTCGATCTCGCCGAGCTGAATGCCGAGCAGCTGGTTGCGCAGGGCCATGGTCAGTTCGCCGGAGTTGCCGTCGGCGACGGTCACGTCGAACTTCTCGGACTTGAAGCGGCCGATCGGGGTGATGATGGCGGCGGTACCGCAGGCGAACACCTCGGTGACCTCGCCGGACTTGATGTCCTCGAGCAACTGGCCCAGAGCGATCATGGTCTCGACCACATCGTGGCCGTCGTCCTGCAGCAGCTGGATCAGGGAGCGACGGGTCACGCCCGGCAGGATGTTGCCGGTCAGCGACGGGGTCTCCACGTGGCCGTCCTTGTGCACGACCATCATGTTCATGCCGCCAAGCTCCTCAAGGTAGGTCTTGGTCGCGGCGTCGACGAAGCAGACCTGCTGGCAGCCGTGGTCGATGCCGGTGTATTCGCCGAGCAGGGACGCGGCGTAGTTGCCGCCGCACTTGGCGAAGCCGGTGCCACCGGGGCCGGTGCGGAACCACTTGTCTTCAACCCAGATGCTCACGGGCTTGACGCCACCCGGGAAGTACGGGCCGGACGGGGAGGCGATCACGCAGTAGTCCACTTCCTGCGGGGCGCGCACACCCAGGAACGGCTCGGAGGCGAACATGAACGGACGCATGTACAGGGTGTACTCGCGGCGGGACGGAACCCAGTTCACATCACGCTTGACGAGGGCCGCGACGGAGCCGATGAAGTCGTCGATCGGCAGTTCGGGCAGGTACAGACGCTTGGCGGAGTTCTGGAAACGCTCGGCGTTCGCATCCGGACGGAACAGCCACGTGGAGCCGTCGGCGTGACGGTAGGCCTTCAGGCCTTCGAAGCATTCCTGCGCGTAGTGCAGCACGGATGCGCCCGGATCCATCTTCAGCGGTGCGTACGGTTCGATGCGACGATCGGACCAGCCTTCGCCCTTGGTCCAGGTCATGTGCGCCATGTTGTCGGAGAAGACCTGGCCGAACGCCGGCTTGTCGATCAGTTCGTTGCGCTTGGCGTCGGATGCCGGGTTCTCGTTCGGCAGGACGGTGAATGCCTCGGTCAGCTTGTCCAAAGCTGCGGGATCGTGATGTGTGTTCTCAGTCATTTCACTTCTTCTTGACATCGATGGCCGTTGGGGGCGGCCGTTTCCTATGTTGTCCGCTTGTGGCGGGCGCTGATGTTTACTTTCTCACAGCGATGCGGCTTGCCGCGGGAAAGGTTCACATCGTGAAAGCAACGAAGGCCCGCGATCATTCGCGGGCCTTCGTCAAACTATATGGTCACGTCTGCGGCGATTACGCTCACTCGGCGTCGGCGGCCGGAGCAGCATCAGCAGCGGCATCGGCGGCCGGAGCAGCGGCGGCAGTGGTCTCGGTGGCGTCTTCCGGCACCTCGACGGTGACGACGGACTCCTCGAGATCGTCCATGTCGAGCTCGGCGCCTTCCGGCAGCTGGACGTCCTTGAGCAGGACCTTGGTGCCGTCGGTCAGGCCTTCGACATTCACGACGATCTTCTCAGGCAGGTTGGCAACATCGGCGCGGACCTTAAGCTCCTGGATGTCGACGAACGCCACGGCGGCGCCCTTCGGCTGACCTTCGACGAACACCGGCACCTCGACGTCGATCTTCTCGCCGGCCTTCACCTCGAGGAAGTCGATGTGCTCGATGATACGCTTGACCGGGTTCTTCTGCACGTCCTTGACGACGGCCATCTTGGTCTGGCCGTCGAAGGTGAGGCTGAACAGGGCGTTGGTGTGACGCAGGGCCAGGGTGGTCTCGCGCATCGGCAGGGTGAGGTATGCGGGCTCGGTGCCACCGGCGTAGATGGTCGCCGGGATCTTGTTGGCGACGCGCAGGCGACGGGCGACGCCCTTGCCGAACTCGTTACGTGCTTCACCGTTCAGGGAAATGGTGTTGGCCATGTTGGAATTGCTCCTTCGTAGTGTTCTTGTATTGGCGCCACGACGCGCCGAACAACACCCGAGGAGGGTGAGATACGCCGAGTCGATAACGGAAGCGCACGCACGTGCCTTCCCTCGCCAAAGCCTTCTCAATCATACGCATGGCCCGGACAAACCTCCGCACGCCGCGAACGCTCCGGAGGAAGGTAAGCTGTACTGAAGTAGTGAATGTCCGAAACGAGGCAATGATGACGCAGCATGACACCCACGATATCGTTCGTACTTCCTGTATTGCAGCCACGACGGCCACACTCGCGGCGACGGGACTGCTTGCCATCACCGCGGACGGCATGTTCCGATTCGCCATCGACACCCGGTCCAAGAACTCCATCTTCCGTAGGAATCTCATCGCGCCCGACCGCAACGAGAAGATGAACATGGGTGAGGCCAAGGAGGCCGGTGAATGGTTCGAACAGGCCAAGCAGCCGGTGCGGATCGTCAGCTCCGACGGCCTTCGCATGCACGGCTGGCTGTTCGACCCGGATTGCGCCGCTCCCCTGCCCCATGCCTATGCGATCTGCGTGCACGGCTATACCGGTGCCCCGGCGGAGATGGCGAAGTGGGCACATCGTTACGCCCGTCTCGGATTCACGGTACTGACCCCGGCGCAGCGCGGCCATGAGCTCAGCGAAGGGCGTTATGTGGGCATGGGCTGGCTGGAACGCAATGACCTGCTGGATTGGATTCGTCTCATCGTCGCCAGCGACCCCGATGCGAGGATTCTGCTGTACGGTGGTTCGATGGGTGCAAGTACGGTGATGAACACGGTGGGTGATCCGCGCCTACCTCGCAATGTGGTCGCGGGCATCGCGGAAAGTGGGTATTCCTCCGCCCGCGACGAGTTCATCGACATGGCGCATTCCATGTTCCACCTGCCGCGTTTGGCAGCGGCGATGTGCGTGGATGCGGCCGGACTGATCTGCCGGAAGCGTGCGGGCTACGATTTCACCGAGGCGTCCTGCGTCAAGTCGTTGAAACATGCGGTCGTTCCCATGCTGTTCATCCACGGCGGCGGCGATCGGATGGTGAGCCCGCGTTTCCTCGCCATGAATTACAATGCCTGTTCCAGCATCGATCGCGAACGGCTGCTCGTGCCCGGCGCCGACCATATGGAAAGTTCAGACGTGGCACCGGACGCGTACTGGCATAAGGTGGAGTGTTTCATCAGGCGCACGTTTGGCCTGCAGTAACGTGCAATCTGCGGCAATGCGCGGCACGTAGCATTCTAGCAGTTTTCGGCGTGCGCGAAGAGTGGTATGTCGTCCGCCGTGTATGTGTCCCCGTATCGGCGCATGGGCGAAAGACCATACCCAATATTGTGCGGTGACTACCCTGCCGTCTGTTCCCGATTGCCGCGGGTGGCAGTCGGGAACAGCGGCGCTGTGCTGGTTAGTCGCGATGATGGCCGCTTGCACATCACGGCAAGGCCGCTTCCTTGCGATGGGTGGAAGGTTCCCATCGCGAGGAAGCGGCCTTGCCGTGATGTGCGCGGGGCGCGACGTGTTTCGCGGTATGCCGGTCAGGCCTTGATGATCTCCGTGGAGTCAAGGTCGTAGTCGGCGAGCGGGTATGTGCGGATGGCGGGATCCTCGTAGGTGTTCATGTAGTAGGCGTTCGTCTTCGCGTAGTAACCGCTGGTGAACAGTGTCCGCTCATATTTGCCGTCAGCCATCCTGGCCATGCCTTCGACCATCTGCACGGAGCCGAGCGTGTGGAACAGCCTGGCGATATTCGCGGTTTCGCCGTTCTGCACAGGGTAATGGGTATTGGTGTACGCCACACGGGCGAAGCGGGACGGCGAGCTCACGTCGCCGGGGATGCCGTGCATGCTCACGCCGGCACCCCATGCGGTCAACTGTTGTTCGCCCCATGTGACGGGTTCGGCCATGTCGCTACCGACGTTCATGTAGTTGCGCAGGTTTTCCATATGCCAGTCGAAGGTCGGCTGGTTGGTGAGCACGTCCACGTTGTCGTGGTGGATGTGCATGCCATCGGCCATCTGCTCGATGACGATGCTGCGAGTAGCGTCGCCGACGAACCAGTGCAGGAACGACTTGGGACGCTTGGGATCGTCGGGGGCGACGAGGGTGACGTTGGCCAGTGCCTTCTCGGCCTCGTCGACGGTGTCGAAGTTGCGGGCGACCCACAGCGGGAATTCGCCGGTGAGGATGTTGATACGGCCGTCCTCCGGTTCAGAGGCGAACGATGCGTAACCGGGGAAGTTCAGGCCGGCGATGGCCAGCCCGGATTCGTTCGCGCAGTCGAAGTACATGGGCATGCCGCCCATTTCCACGCCGACGCCGATTACCGCACGGCTGCGCTCGCCGTCGATGTCACCGTATGCGTAGTCGCCGGAGAATCCGCGGGGCGTGACCAGAACGGTTTCGCCGTACGAAAAACTCCAGTCAAGGTTGCGTCCGAATACCATGTTGCCTTCGTCGTCGGTGAAGCGAATGCCAGTGCACATATGAAAACTCCTTCATCGGTTGGTCGGCCGATCCGACGTCTGCCGACGAAAGCCATGCTACGCCCGCACCCCGTTGCGCAAACCGTGTTTCGCCAGCAGAGTAGCGACCATGGGCCGGGGCGCCTGGGACCACGGCATGCCCGTCAGATGTTCGGCTGCGAGTCCACGCCCTTCCTCGCCATCAGATGATCGATCAGCATGTACACGTACCCGAGCACCACGAAACCGACAATCAGCAGTAGGATGGTGACCGTCACGGCGGGCACGCCGTTATGGTCGAAGTCGAGGAAATCATACGGCCAACGGCTGTGCTGGGCCGGGCGCACGTTCAGGCCGAAGCACCAGACACCCACCATGATGCAAACGAGGTAGCACAGCGGGAACACCGTCCAGAACGGTGGTTCGACGGCGCGCATCGTGCCCTTGCGGTCGAACAGCAGCCAGTCCAGAATCATGCCGATGGGCACGATGTAATGCAGTACGAGGGATGTCCAATGGAAGGTGCCGCCCGCGAACACGCCGCCATGGTCGAGCAGGAAGTGCGCGACCAGCCAGGTGACGGTGATGGCGAGCATGAGAGCATGCTTGAGCTTCGGCATCCACGGTTCTGGCCAGAGTGCGCCGTTGCGCAACGCGGCCACGGCGGCGGCGCACAGGTAGGCGACGACGGCGATGTTGCTCAGGTTGGTGAAATAGCAGAAGAACGAGCCGTTGAAATGCCCGTCGCCCAAGCCCGCGGCGTACAGCAGCGCCGCGACGCCGATAAGCGTCAGAGCGAATTTGTAGATGATGGATGCCGTTCTTGAATGGATGTACATGTGTGGGGTTCCTTTCCGAAAACACCACACAGCATAATGGCGGACGGTTGCGTTTCGGCGCGGCGTCTCATATCGGATGCCCCGGCGCAAGCCGGAACGGCGAGCCCATGGGATGGCGTCGTGTCGGGCGGATCGGCCATGGCGACCCGCCCGACACGACGGTTTCAGCGATACCAGACGTTGGCCTCGTAGAGGCGCAGCAGCACGCGCCGGGCGTATGCCTTGACCCGCTGGTTCGGGTAGTTGCCGAGCACGCGTTCGAATCCCGCGAGATCCGGGGTTTCCTCCCACATGCAGTCCTTGCCGTGGAGGTTCGCGGCCACGATGAGCTCATGGCCGTCATGGCGGCGGCGGTAGGCGAACATCGACGGGTGGGCGGGTGCAAGCGGTTCCACATCGCCGTAGGCGATTATGTCGAGCTTCTTGCGCAGGGCGATGAGCGCACGGTAATAGTTCAGGATGGAATCGGGATCGTCGTTCTCCTTTTCGACGTTGATGACCGTATGGTTCGCGTTGACGCCGATCCATGGCTTCGCATGCCGCGCGCCTCGTTCCGGCTCGTCCATGAACCCCGCGTACCGCGATCCGTCCCATTGCATGGGCGTACGTGCGTTGTCATGCGAATGGATCTGCACGATGCGCATCGCATCCTTGGCATTCAGTCCCCTGTCCTGCAGGATGCGATGGTAGTTCAGGCTTTCCACGTCGCGGAACTGGTCGATACGGGTGAAATCGGCGTTGGTCATGCCCAGCTCCTCACCCTGGTACACGTATGGCGTGCCGCGCAGACAGTGGATGATGGTGGCCAGCATCGTGGCGGACTGCCGCCAATACCGACCGTCGTCACCGAACCGTGAGACGATGCGCGGCTGGTCGTGGTTGCACCAGAAGACCGCGTTCCATGCGTCATGGTCGGCCATGCCGGTCTGCCAGTCGAACATGACGCGCTTGAGTTTGGCGAAGTCGGGCGGGACGATCACCCATTCGTCATCGCCGGCGAAATCGACCTTGAGATGATGGAAGCTGAACACCATGGACAGTGCGCCGGCCATGTGCCCGGCATACCAGTAGCATTCCTCCATGCTGGTGCTGGACATCTCCCCCACGGTGACGATCCGCGCGTCGGTGCCGAAGGTGATCGCGTTCAGTTCGCGCAGATACCGGTGGATCTTCGGCCCGTCAGTGTAGAACCTGCGGCCATCGCCCTTGGGGTCGTCCTCGAACGCGGCCTTGCTGACGAGGTTGATGACGTCGAAACGGAAGCCTTTGACGCCTTTGTCCATCCAGAAGCGGACGATGCTGCGGATCTCACGGCGCACGTTCTCGTTCTCCCAGTTGAGGTCGGCTTGGCTGCGGTCGAACAGATGCAGGTAGTATTCGTCGAATTCCGGCACATACTGCCATGCGCTGCCGCCGAACTTGCTCGCCCAGTTGGTCGGCGGGCATCCCTCCCCCTTGCCTTTGCGGAAGAAGAAGAAATCCTTGTAGTACGGGTCGCCGGCGATGGCTTTGCGGAACCATTCGTGGTCGGTCGACACGTGGTTGAACACCATGTCGAACATCAGTCCGATGCCTCGCCTGTCGGCTTCGGCGATGAGCCGTTCGACATCGCCCATGGTGCCGTATCGCGGGTCGATATTGTAATAGTCCGCCACGTCGTAGCCGTTGTCATACTGCGGCGAGACGAAGAACGGCGTCAGCCAGACGCAGTCGACGCCGAGATCCCTGATGTAGTCGAGTTTCTCGATCACGCCGTTGATATCGCCCAATCCGTCGCCGTCGCTGTCGCGGAAGGATTTCGGGTAGATCTGGTAGACGACGCTTTTGCGGAAGTCACGCGGTTTGCTGCTGTGGTTCATGGTGTGTCCTTGATCGTGGTCGTTGTATGCGGTTTGCTATGGCCGTTTCGGAGGTGCGGTTGTCGGTGCGGTTGTCGGTGTGATGGCTGACGGATGCCGACGCCCCGCATGGGAGGGCGTCGGCGTGGCGCGTCAGGATTGGTTGTTCCAGGTGATGACCGGGGTGCTGCCGGCCTTCGCGTCGATGCCGGTGTGCATCGCTATGCCGGTCGCGTCGCCTTCGGAGGTGACGATGAGCATCGTGGTGCATGGATGCCCAGCCTTGCGGATCTTCCCCGCGTCGAAGCGGATGAGCGGATCGCCGCGACGCACCCTGTCTCCCAATCCGGCAAGGCATTCGAATCCGTCGCCGACGACCTTTTTGGAGAACACTTCGTCCGGCACCTGATCGAGCGGAATGACCTTGCCGTCGACGATTGCGGTGGCCTTACCGTCATCGACGGGTTCGGCGGCCCCGGCGGAAACGGCGGAAACGGCATCCCCATCATCCCCGGCTCCCCGGGCGGCGGAATCGGCGACGTCCGCCCCCTCGACTTCGGCGGATACCAAGCCGCGTTCGGATGTGGTCAGCTTCGCCTTGCCGACGATCAGGGTGAGCAGGAACGGCACGATCATGGCCACGAGCATGGCGACGAGGAACACAAGGAAGAAGCGGGGCCTGATGGACAGGATGCCCGGAATGCCGCCGACGCCGATGCTCAACGCCTCCGCGCCGAAGCCGACCGAGATCATGGCCGCGCAGGAGGAACCCAGCATGCCGCACACCAAGGGGAACACGTATTTGAGGTTCACGCCGAACAACGCAGGTTCGGTGACGCCCAGATAGCAGGAGATGAACGCGGGAACGTTGACCTGCTGGGCGCGTTTGTTCCTTTTCTGCAGCACGGACATGGCCACCACGGACGAGCCTTGGGCGATGTTCGACAGCGCGATCATCGGCCACAGGATGGTGCTGCCGGTGGCCGCGATCAGCTGGGAGTCGATGGCGTTGGTCATATGGTGCAGGCCCGTCATCACGAGCGGCGCATACAGCAGGCCGAAGATGGCGGCGAAGAACAGACGGTACGGGGATGTCAGGCCCGAATACACGATATGGGCGATGCCGTCACCGAGCCTCCAGCCGATCGGCCCGACGATCGTATGCGAGATGAGCACCGCGAGCAGCAGCGAGCAGAACGGCACCACGATCATGCTGATGACCTCGGGGCATATCCTCCGGAAGAGGCGTTCGAGATACACCAGCACGAAGCCGGCCATCATGGCCGCGATGACCTGCCCCTGATAGCCGATCATCCGCACATGGGCGAAACCGAAATCCCAGAACGGGATGTCGGCGGCCTTCGTGGACGCGAAGGAGAAGCCGTTGAGCAGCTGCGGCGAGACGAGCGTCAGGCCGAGCACGATGCCGAGGATCTGCGTGGTGCCCATCTTCTTGGTGATGGACCATACGATGCCGACCGGCAGCAGATGGAACACGGCCTCGCCGATAAGCCACAGGAACTGGTACATGCCGCCCCAGAACTGGGAGATGCCGGCCAGACTCTGGGTGCCGTCGTTGAAGAAACGGATTTCGCCGATCACATTACGCAAGCCCAGAATGAGACCGCCGCAGACGAGTGCGGGGTGATCGGGGCGAAGATCTCGCCCAGCACGCCCATGACGCGTTGCAGGATGTTCTGGTTGCTTTTGGCGGCGTCCTTGACGGCTTCCTTGCTCACGCCCTCGATACCCGCCACATCGGTGAACTCGTTGTAGAATTCGGCCACATCGTTGCCGATGATGACCTGGAACTGCCCCGCCTGCGTGAATGTGCCCTTGACGCTGGGCAGCGCCTCGATGAGGCTGATGTCCGCCCGGCCCGGATTCGCCAGCACGAACCTCATCCTGGTGATGCAATGCGAGACCGCTTTGATGTTCGGTTTGCCGCCCACATATTGCAGGAGGCGTTTCACGTCGATTTCGTATTTACCCATGGTTCTTCCTCGACTTCACTTCGTTGTGTTTCGGCCGTGTCGACCCGGCGGTCGTTCCCCATGGCGTTCTCTCACGTGCCGGTCTGTTCGAACAAGACGAAAAACTCGTTCCCTACAAGCTTATCCCACTCGACACGGGATTCGCGGCACACGAAAAGGCGGGGCCCGCACCGTAGGTTCGGTGCGGGCCCCGCCTTGGACCAAGCGTCGGGCTGTTTCAGAGCATCGACTCGTAAAGCCGCTCCAACGATTCCTCGGTGGTGACGAGTTCGGAGCCGGGCGTGTTCACCAGGTTGCCGGGCGAGACCTTGCGGGCGTTGCCGGCGAGCCACGGGATGTCCTTCTTTTCGATGCCGAGGTCGGTGAGGGTCACGTCGAGGTCGAGATCCTTGAGCAGCGTCCTCATGCGTGGCGCGCAATCCTCCGCGGTGAAGCCGCCGAGGATCCTCGCGACGCGCCCGAACTTGAACCGGTTGTACTTGCAGGTCGCCTCGATGGCCTTGGGTTCGATGGCCGCCAACCCCTTGCCGTGGGTGACGTCCTTCAGGCCGCTGACCGGATGTTCCATGGCATGGCCCAGCGTGATGCCGGCGGTGTTGATCACCATGCCGCCGATGGTGCCGGCCAGGCAGACCTTGGACCATTGTTCGTCGGTGCCTTCGCCACGGTACAGGCTCACGATGTTGTTGGCGATCAGCGGGATCGCGTACAGTGCGAGCGCGTCGGTGAACGGCTGGGCGTTGTTGGCGGTGAAGGCCTCGATGCAGTGGCAGAGCATGTCGCATCCGTTGGCCGCGATGACACCGCTCGGCATGCTGCGCATGAGGTCGGGGTCGACGATGGACGCGGTGGCGACGAGCGCTGGGCTGCGCAGGGATTTCTTGTCGCCGTTGTCGGGGTTGGTCATGACCGCGAACCCGTTGGATTCCGAACCGGTGCCGAAGGTGGTGGGCACGAGGATGAGCGGCAGGGCCTTGTCGGATGTCTTCTCCCCGTAGATGTATTCGGTGACGTCGCCGTCGTTCATGGCCATGAAGGCGATGCCTTTGGCCGCATCCATGGCGCTGCCGCCGCCGAGGCCGATGATGACGTCGGCGTGCCGTTCGACGGCCAGTTTCGCACCTTCCTCGACCGTGGTGGTCAGGGGGTTGGGGGTGACCTTGTCGAACAGGACGGTGTCCATGCCCTCGTTTTCAAGGAGCGTGCGGACCTTGTCGTAGGTGCCGGTGCGCTTGACGGAATTGCCGCCGGTAACGATCATCGCGGTCGAACCGTGAACGGTGGCGATCTTGCCGACCTGTTCCACCTTGCCTTGGCCGAACACCAGGTTGACCGGCAGGAAGTAGTCGAAGCCGTGGCTCCACTCGTCCGGGGCGCTGGCCTCCACGGCCATGAGATTGGTCGCCGCGCGTGCCGGGATGGACGTGTCCTCCTCGGTTTCGTTTCCGGCGGTTTCGCCGACGGTGAGCTGGGCGTAATAGCCGAATTTCTCCTTGTAGACGAGCTTGCTGAAGATGAAGAACACCACGCCGAGCAGCGTCCATCCAGCGACCATCGCCCACTCCTGCGGGGCGAGGGTGACCCCCGTGCCGGGCAGGATGTAAAGCATGATCATGATGGCCGACATGAGCACGGCCATGGCGCCGATGAACTTCCAATGCTTCACCTTGTACGGGCGGGGCATGGTCGGTTCCTTCACGTGCAGGATGATGAAGGACAGGGAGACCATGCAGTAGGCGAGGATGCAGCCGAAGTTGCCGGCATCGACGATCCAGACGAGCATCTTGCGGCCGGCGAACGGGGCGAGCACGCTGAGCAGGCCGACGACGAGGATGGAAACGTACGGGGTGTTGGTCTTCGGATGCAGTTTGCCGAAGAACTTCGGGATCATGTAGGACTCGGCCATGGAGTACATGGCGCGGCTGCCGCCGATCATGAACGAGTTCCAGCTGGTGATGATGCCGCACATGCCGGCCAGGATCAGCACCTTCGCCATGATGGTGCTGTGGAAGGCGTTCGCCATGGCGTCGGCGGTGACCAGGCCGCTGCCGTTGTAGGATGCGGCGATCTGGCTGCCGTTCATGACGTAGCCGACGGAGAAGATGACCAAGGCGTAGAAGCCGACGCCGAGGACGATGGAGAGCATCAGGATCTTGCCGATCTTCTTGAGCGGCACGTTGATCTCCTCGGCGGCCTGCGGGATGACGTCGAAGCCGATGAAGAAGAACGGGCTGACGGCGGCGACCTTGATGATGGTGCTCATCATGCCCTGCATGCCGCTGCCGGCGAACATCTGCCCTTCCAGGTTGGAGGGGTTGCCGGTGACCACGGATGCGGCGATGAGCAGGATGCCGGCCGCGCCGATGGCGAGGGTCAGGATGTTCTGCAGTTTGGCGGCGGTTTTCGCGCCCATGATGTTGATCACGGTGATGAACACCGCGAAGACGATGGCCGTGGCCAGCCAGGTGGCGTAGATATCGAATCCGGCGACCGAATACAGGTAGCCTTGCAGGAACTGCGGCCACACGTAGGTGATGATGGTCGGCAACGCGCACGCCTCGAAGCATACGACGCTCACATAGCCGAGGATGATGGCCCAGGTGCAGATGAACGAGCCGACCGGCCCCATGGCCCTCATGCTGAACACGTGCTCGCCACCGCATTCCGGCATGGCGGGCGTCAGTTCGGCGTAGGCCATGCCGATGAAGAAGATCATCACGCCGCCGAGGATGAAGCCCAGCATGGCGCCGACGACGCCGGCCGTGCCGATCCAGTCGCCGGTGGAAACCACCCATCCCCATCCGATCATGGCGCCGAAGGCGATCATCAGGATGTCCATGGAACTGAAGGTCTTGTTGAAATTCGAATTTGTTCTTGTATGTGTTTCCATCGTCGTTCCTTCCGAATGCGTCCTGTGCGATGGCATCGCCGTGCGGTCCTCACTCCCCCGGGCCGCACGGCGGATCGTGTGTTATTCGTTCAGCATTTCCACCAGCAGGAGCAGGTACTGGCAGGTCTTCTCCCAGCCCAGCAGGCTGCTGTCGATGAGCAGGTCGCGCTGGGTGCGGTCGCCGCGGTTCGTGCCGGTGATGTACTGGTGCCGGCTGCGGTTGCGTTCGTCGTTGTAGCTGATGATCTCCCGCGCCTTGGCTTCGCTCACCGACTGGCGTTCCATCACCGCTCGCACCCGGTCCTCCTCCGGCGCGTAGATGAAGATGTTGACCAGATCGTCGCGGTCCTGCAGCAGGTAGTTCGCGCTGCGTCCGATGATCACGCAGGAGGATTTCTCGGCCATCTTGTGCATGGCCTGGTATTGCAGCGAGATCACCCGGTTCGTCAGGTTCGCGTAGCGCGGGCCCAGCGTCGTTTCGAAGGTGTAGGGGACGTTCGTCGACTTGTCGGCCTTCTCGACCAGCTCCTTGTCGACGTCCAGATCGTTGACGATCTTGTCGACCAGATCGCGGTCGTAGTATTCGATACCGAGCGCGTCGGCGAGCATCCTGCCTATCTCCGGACCGCCGGCACCGTATTCGCAGCCGATGGTGATGACCATGTGCTTCATGCTGTTCCGCCTTTCATGCGTTGTGCCTTCCGATCAGATCGGAGGTCATTCGGAAAGCGAATCGATGGCGTCCGCGATGATGGCCACGGCCTTGTCGGCATCCTCTTCGGTGATGATCAGCGGCGGGACCATGCGGATCACGTCCTTGCCGATGGCGGTGATGAGCAGCTTGCGGTCGAAGCAGCCGTGCTTGACGTCGACGGCGTTGATGGTGCCGTCGAATTCGACGCCGACGAACAGGCCCTGGCCGCGGGCCTCCTTGACGTGCGGCAGCTTGGAGAGCTTGTCGATGAAGTAGGCGCCGACCTTCTTGGCGTTGCCGGGCAGGTCGCGGTCGATGATCTCGGTGACCGCCGCGAGCGAGGCGGCGCAGCAGACCGGGTGGCCGCCGAAGGTGGTGCCGTGCGAGCCCATGGTGAACGCCTTGGCGACCTCGTCGGTGGCGCAGATCGCGCCGATCGGCATGCCGCCGCCCATCGCCTTGGCCATGGAGACGATGTCGGGCTTGATGCCGTAGTTCATGTACGACATCAGCGCACCGGTACGGCCCCAGCCGGACTGCACTTCGTCGAGCAGCAGGAGGATGCCCTTCTCGTCGCAGAATTCACGCAGGCCCTGAAGGAACTCCTGGGTCGCGGGGTGCACGCCGCCCTCGCCCTGCACCGGTTCGACCATGATGCCGATGGTGTTCTCGTTGCATGCGGCCTTGAATGCTTCCAGATCGTTGAACGGCGCGTAGGAGAAGCCTTCGGTCATCGGGCCGAAGCCGATCTGACAGGCGTTGTCCGGCTGGCCGGTGGCGGACATGGCGCCGAAGGTGCGGCCGTGGAAGGATTCGCGTGCGGTGACGATGTGGTACTTTTCCGGACCGTACTTCTCGACGCCGTACTTGCGGGCCATCTTGATCATGGCCTCATTGGCCTCGGTGCCGGAATTCTGGTAGAAGATCTTGTCCATGCCGATGGAGGTGCAGATCTTCTCGGCGAGCAGGGCCTGCGGCACGGTGTACGGGTAGTTGAAGGTCTGCATCAGCGTGGCGGCCTGGTCCTGGATGGCCTTGACGACCTTCTCGTTGCAGTTGCCGACGGAGTTGACGGCGATGCCCGCGTAGAAATCGAGGTACGGGGTGTCGTTCTCGTCGTACATGTAGACGCCCTTGGCGTGATCGGCCAGGAAGTCGAAACGCTCGTAGGTTTCGATCATGTACTTGTTGACCTTGCCCTTGATGTCTTCGAAGGTCAGTCCGGTATCCTGCAGCTTCATGATGCTGTCCTCCTTGCGATGCTTGGTGTGGATCGTGGTTCGCGCGATCCGTTCAGCTGGATTCTTCGGCGTGAACTGACTTCAGTATGTTGGTTTCCGTTTTCCTTCTCCAGCCGCCCCGACCCAAAAACGAATGTGCCCGGGCACAATCGGCGTGGATTTGTTAACACACTCAGGCCGTTCGGAATGCGGACCTGCGTAGGAGGGCGCAATATGGCGCCGATAGGCTTCCAAAGCATCCAAGTAATCGGAGAACGACCGCCGATACGCCGTTACATCAATGTTTCAGGGAGATTACGCATGGCTTTGGAATTAAGGGAGCTGCTCGATGGATGCCCCGACGCAAGGCTTGATCTGCTAGCCGGATCCGACGGTCTCACACATCGGGTCACGTGGGTGCATGTGCTGGAGTCCACCATGCTCAGCGATTATCTGGGTGGTGACGAGCTCATCCTCACCACCGGCGTCGCGTTGGGCGGCGATGACGACCTGATGTCCTATGTGCGCGCCCTGTATGCGAGGGACGCGGCGGGCGTCGCCCTCGACACCGGCCACTACATCGACCACATCCCCGAAGAGGTGACGACCTTCTGCGATGAACACGCCTTCCCCCTGTTCGCCATCCCCAAGGACGTCCCCTTCGAAAGCATCGCACGCCCGCTGTGCCGCCGCCTCATCGACGAGGAGACGAAGGACCGTATGATCGGCAACGCGTTCCGCAACGCCATCTCCTACCCCGACCGGCAGGAACTGTACATCCCCGCGCTGTCCGAATTCCATTTCGAAATAGAGTGGCGTTACGCGGTCATCATCATCCGTCTTGACGATTTCGCCGACGATCCGTACAAGCGCATCGACGCGATGAGCGAAACCGTGCGGAAATACCTGCGCCGCCGAGTCCGTTTCAGCGCCACCTACGGGGAATGGGAACGGATCGTGGCCGTCGTCCACTGCACCAGCCCGGAGGAGCTGCGCGACGTCGGGCGAGGTGTGTTGGAGACCACGCAACGTGCGCTGCGCGGGAAGGAGACCGTTTCGATCGGCGTCGGCAAGCTGACGCAGAGCATCCGCTGCATCTGCAAAAGCCATCGCCAGGCCGAATCCATATTGAAACTGCAATCGAGGGGCAAACTGGACGACCGGATCAATTTCTTCGACGATCTCGGCGCCTACCGCGTGCTGCTCGGCGTGGAGGATCCGGAGATATCACAGGAATACTACCGGCAGGTGCTGGGCCCGTTGCTCGAATACGACAAGGAGAACGGGACGGATCTGACCGACGTGCTGCGAGGCTATCTCGACCATAACGGCAGCGTGCGCGACACCGCCGCCGACCTGTTCGTCCACCGCAACACCGTGAACTACAAGATCGCCAAGGCGGGCGACGTGCTGGGCATGGATCTGTCGCGCTTGAAGAACCGCATGCAGCTGATGCTCGGCTACATGCTCATGGACATGATGTGACGGTCCACGCTCGCGCGCACCGGCGACGCCCGCGGACCGGCGATGGCCTACGATTCGGCGGCCCGGGCCACGCATCCGTACACCTCGATGAGAGCCGGCAGACCGATGCCGGCGTTGGCCGGGCTGGTGGACGGCAGGCGCGTCATGGGCAGGTCGGCGAATCCGGCCGCCTCCAATGCGGGCGCGCACAGCGTGCGATACAGACGCGCGGCCGTGGCGCCGGTCGTGAAGACGTGGCCGATACGCGATCCGGCGACGAGCGGGGCGAGACGATTGGGCACCGCGTTGCGGATGCTGGCGTCGCTTGCGCCCACGATGTCGCAGGAGGCGATCACGTCCCACAACGCCACATGGTGACGCAACGCGAAATCGGTGCGTTCGCTCACCACCTGCGCAGGATCGTCGCACTCTTCGCACAGGCAGGAACCGTCACCGAAGATCGCGGCCATGACCGGCCAGAACCGGTTGCGCGGGTGACCATAGTAGAACCGCATCTCACGGGATTTCGGACTGGGCATGGAACCGAGCACCAACACGCGCGACCCGGCGTCCCACACCGGTCCGAACCCATGCTCCACATGCGTCGGCGTGCCCGCTTTGGAAGCCATGGCCGTTCCCCTCACGCGGCGCAACGGAATCCGAGCGCGGCGCATGCCACGGGCACGACGATCGATGCCACCATATACCCGGCGAACACCGCGGTCCTCCCGCCGCGCAACAGGGTCACGGATTCGTTCATCATGGTCGAGAACGTGGAGAACCCGCCGAGGAAACCGGTGGCCATCAGCAGACGCGCCTGCCCGGACATGGCCGAATCCGCGTACAGGCCGGCGACCAGTCCCGCCAGGAACCCGGCGACGATGTTGATGGCGAACGTGGACAGCGGGAACGCCTTCCTCCAGAAGGCCTTGATATACGAATCGCAGATGTACCGCGCCGAAGCCCCGACGCCGCCGCACAGGCATACCGCCATGACGATGAACGCGTTCATCGGTTCGACTCCTTCCCATTCCCCGCACCGGCGAGACGCAGACCGGCGAGCACCCCGGCGTAGGCGAGTACGCAGCCCACGGCGAACGTCACAATGCAATACAACGCGCATCCTGCGGCATCGCCGCCGCGCAGCAGCATGAACTCCTCAAGCGCGAGCGTGGACATCGTCGACAGGCCGCCGCACATGCCCATGCCGAATCCGCGGTTCACGTACTCTTTCGCGCGACCGGCGATCCTGCCGGTGCCGCCCAGCCAAGCGGACAACGCCGCGTACGCGAAGCATGCGATCATATTGGCGGCGAACGTCCCGACATGGAACGGACCAAGGTCGGCGAGGCCCGAAAGCGAGTACCGCAATGCGGTGCCGACGCAGCCTCCGAGGAACACCACGCATACGAGATCAAGACGAATGATATGTAATCGTGCCATACACCCTCTTTTCCGCGGGGTGCCGCGTGGAAACCCGGCCTTAAGGCATGGCACACCCGCATGTCGCAGGAACCATCAGCGGAATTGCGGTTCGGGATCCATACGAATCCCAGGCGAGTCCCATCACCGGGCTCCCAGTATATCCGCGGGGTGGACCCGCGCGAAGGCGGCCCGCCGCCATGCGGACATGCCGCGCTACGCCTTGTATCTGGCCATGAAGTCATCCACGCCCTTCGCGAAGATGTCGAGCACGCGACGGCGGGCGTTCTTGCTTTCCACCGCGTCGGCGGCGCTAACCAGCAGGAAGAACGGCGCATACAGTTCGATCGCCATCCTCTTCGGATCGTCGCCGCGCAGCAGCCCCTCGTCGAGCATCGCGCCGAGCATGTCCTCGATGTATGCGACCGGTCCGCTGCCGAGCACCTTCTGGTACATGGCCATGTTCTCCGATGACTTGTACTGTTCGAGGGTGAGCATGCGCCGGTAGTCGTGGGCGAGGCCGTCCTCCGTCCAGTAACGGAACCGGTCGACCATGAACGCGCGCAGTTTCGCCGGCTCGGGGGCGTCGATCTCGGATTCGGCTTCCTCCTCGTCCATCCCCGGCACTTCGGCCTGTTTCGCGTGCTCCGCGTCCAGTTGCCTCATGTGTTCCACAATCGCGTCGAAAATGGCCCTTTTGCTGGGAAAATGCTTGTAGAGGGACGGGGCTTTGATACCCACGGCCTGCGCTATCTGCGAAACGCTGACCGCATCATATCCGTTGGATGCGAACAGGTGCAAAGCCTCCTCGATGATCCTTTGCCGCGTATCGCTTCTCCTCATGACGCCCTCCTCGGCTAAAAACCGTTAGCAATATCATGATAATGGCAGTTAGCGTAGCGACATTCCCTCGAATGTGAAAAGACCGCACCGTTTCGGGTGCGGTCTTCAGCGATTGCGTCTTTCGTGGAATCCGGTTCAGCTGAGCGCGTTGTATGCTTCGGCGTCCACGGGCTCGAGCCATTCGTTGCTTATCGCCTTCGGATCGCCGGTCGGGACCATGAAGGCGAGATGGGAGAACGATTCGCCGGGAGCCGCGCCATGCCAATGCTTCGTATCGGCGGGGACGCGCACCGCCTGGCCGGCCTTGAGCTCCTTTTCAACGAGGGGCATCTGTCCCGCGAAGCCATCGAACGTGAGATCGACGGCACGCTCAAGCGTCTGGACACCGACTATCTCGACCTGTACATCATCCACCGTTTCGACTATGGCACTCCCATCGAGGAGACCATGGAGGCGTTGGATTCCCTAGTGAAGGCCGGCAAAGTCCGCGCTCTCGGTGCGAGCGAGATGTACGCCTACCAGTTCCATACCCTGCAAACCGTGGCGGAGGCGAACGGGTGGACCAAGTTCACCAGCATGCAATGCCATTACAACCTGCTGTACCGCGAGGATGAACGCGAGATGATCCCCGTCTGCCGCCAATATGACGTGGCGCTCACGCCGTACTCCCCCATGGCGTCCGGGCATTTGACCCACATGGGTTGGGATTCCGGTTCCAAGCGTGGCTCCACCGACGGCACCATGCGCAACAAGTATGACCGGGCGCGTGCGCAGGATATGCCGATCATCGAACGCGTGCACGAAGTCACCGAACGGCTCGGCGTGCCGATGGCGCGGGTCGCCCTCGCATGGCATTGGGCCAAGGGCGTGACGGCTCCCCTCGTCGGCTGCTCGAAGCCGGAACGCGTGGACGATGCCATCGAGGCGCTCGGCGTGCATCTGAGCCCCAGCGACATCGACTATCTCGAGGAACCGTACACCGCACACGAGCTGGTCGGCCCGCTGGCAAGGCCGGGCGAGCGTGCGCTGGCCGGCACCCTTGCACCGACACTCAAGGAAAGCGTCAAGTAACCGTCCGGCCATGTCATGACATACGACACGTCATGACATACGACACGTCATGACATACGAGGAGGCGGGAAGTCGAGCCGCGATCGCGCGGCTGGCTTCCCGCCTCTTCGTTCCCGGATTCCCCCTACTGCCGCACTTGCCGGACCGGCACGCTTATTTCGGTCACGAAACGCTCGGGGTCGGAGGTCAGTCCCTCGTCGATGAGCGCGATCTCACGCGAGAACCCGGCGACCTCGAGACCATGCTCCCCGATATAGCGCATGATTGCACGATATCGTTCCGGGGCGTCGCCGTGACTGCCGCCGAATCGGACGCGCACGCATTTCGTTTCCGGCAGTTCCACGGTCTCGCCCCGATACTCGTCCTCGTCGTCGAGCAGCAGGAACACCAGACCGTAATCGTCATATCGTCCCTGTTCCAGATTCTCGGCCGACACACCCACGCCGACATTGCCGAGGAAAACCATCGGATCGTCCTGCCGCTCCTCCAGACGACGGATTGAATATTCCAATCCAAGATACGAATCAAGCGTCGGCGAATCACGGATCCACGCGATTCTGCAGGCCGGCTGATCGACCAGTCGAATCACGTCAAGGTCCGTATCCACGGCGTCACGCAAGCGTTCCAGCCGATGCCCGATCTTCCTGGAGATCATCTCCAGTTCATGCTGCTTGCGCTCGATGAGGGCCTTCTGCGCGACCAGCTTGTCCTCGATGACGCGGACATCGCGATTATGCAGGAACTCGGCGATCTGCTCCAACGGCATATCCAACACCCGCAGATAGCGGATGGTGTTGAGCACCTCGAACTGCTTGACGCCATAGTAACGGTATCCGGTACGCCGATCGACGTATGCGGGTTCCAGCAACCCGCATCGCTCGTAATGACGAAGCGAGCCCAGGGAGATGTTGAACATGCGAGCCACCTGCCCGATGCGGAACAGCCTCGCATCCTTCGGCATGGCGTGATCCGCCTCGTCACGCTTCGCCGTCAACGTTCACCCCCGTTGCCGAAAGCACGCTGCGACGCTTGAGCCAGAAGTAGAAGCCCAGGCAGATCAGCACGGAGAGCAGCGAACCGGCGGGGGCCGCGAGCCCCATGGGGAACAGGGTGTCGGGGAACAGTTTCGACGCGAGATACGATCCCGGGACCCTGACGAGCGTGATGGCCACGATGTTGTGGATGAACCCGATGTAGGAACGGCCATATGCCGCGAAGAAACCGCTGAAACAGAAGTGGGCGCCGGCGAAGATGCTGTCGATGATGTAACTGCGGATGTACTGCGTGCCCAGCACGATCACCGCGGTGTCGGCGGTGAACAGGCCGACGACGGAGCTTGCCGTCAACTCCACGACGACCGAGATGACAATGCCGTAGATGACGGTGATGGCGGTGGCGTACCGAAGCGTCCGTCGTGCGCGTGCCGGTTTGCCGGCGCCGATGTTCTGCGCGGACACGGCGGATACGGTGGCCAGCATGGATGACGGCACGAGGAACAGGGCGCTGATCACCTTCTCGACCACGCCCACGGCCGCGGCGTCATCAAGCCCACGGTAATTGGCGATGACCGTGATGATGATGAAGGCGACCTGGATACATCCGTCCTGCACCGCCGTCGGCACGCCGATCGTCAGGATCTCCTTGAGCACGGACCTTTGCGGGCGCAGGTCGCCGGCACCCACATGAATGCCGGTGCGCTTGCGCCTGATGGCGATGAGCGCGACGATCACGCTGATCGTCTGGGAGAGCGTGGTGCCCAACGCAGCGCCGGACGGCCCCATATGCAGCGCTCCCATGAACAGATAGTCGAGCGCGATGTTGCAGAAGCAGGCGACCGCGATGAAATACATGGGGCTTCGTGAATCCCCCAGACCGCGGAAGATGGAGCTGATGACGTTGTAGGCGACGATGAACGGGATGCCGGCGAAGCATATGCTCAGGTATGCGGCCGTGCCGTCCACCGCCTCGACCGGTGTCCCCATCAGCGCGACGATGCCATGCACGCTGCACAGCAACGTCACGGTAAGCACCACCGCCAGGCATATGAACAACGTGATGGTGTTGCCGATGACTCTGGCCGCGTCGCTGAACCGGTTCGCCCCGACCGCATGGCCGATGGTGACGGTCGCGCCCATGGCGAGTCCAACGATTACCACGGTCAGCATGTACAGCACCTGGCTGCCGTTCGCCACGGCGGTGATGCCGTCCACCCCGATGAACTGGCCGGCGATGAACAGGTCGGCCATGCCGTACAACGTCTGCAGAAAATACGAAAGCAGATAGGGCAACGCGAAGGTGATGATGGTTTTGAACACGCTGCCTGTCGTCAGATTCCTCTCCATGGTTTCCCGCGGGTCCTCTCCTTGACTGATTTCCTCAGGAAACCCTAAACCCTACAACCGTTGTAGGGTCAACCCACGCTCGCGGCATGTCCACTATGCGGTCCCTGTTCGCGATATCCATGGAATCGGACGAGGCCGGGCGGCGGCATACGGCATCCGGAATACGATATACGCCCCATGTCCGGCCTCGTTCACGCCCCTGGGCGGCGAACGAATCAGGCAAGAACGACGACTCCCCTCTCGTCATCGCGCTCATCGGACGCATCGTCATCGTCGAACGAACCACCAGACGAACCACCGGACGAACCATCGTCGGATGAACCACCGTCGGATGAACCACCGTCGGATGAACCACCGTCGGATGAACCACCGTCGGATGAACCACCGCCCAGCATCGGGAACGCCGCCACGTATTCCTCGACATCGCATGCCGCAATGGCCGTGGCGGCCTTCCTCGCGGAGCCGTCATACATCAGACGCGACAGCACCACCACGGCGGCATCGTCGCCGCATCTCCAATATCCGCGCAGCATCCTGGTCCTCTCGACGTTCGACGCCGGTTCCACGTCATCCGCCCATGCTTTGCCCAACACGACCATGATCGGCGGCAACATCTTGATTCCCCGCAGTTCGACGATCCCCCTCAGCCTCTGCAGATATTCCCGTCCACGTTCAAAACGTTCACGGTCACGCTGTTCGAAGCCCTGTACCAGATCCGCCGAACCGTTGGCTCCCATAAGCGATATGGCCAGTTCGCGCAGATACACGGGATTCTCCCACAGTGCGCAATCGGGTTTGACACGTCTGAATTCCAGGTCGCCGCGCATCCGTTCGGATGGCATGGTCCGCGTATCCCACAACGCCGCATATGCCTCGATCAGTTTGTCCGCATCATACAGGTAACGGTCATCCGCCTTGAGATCATCCATAAAGCACTCCGCGACGCGCTCGGCAAGCGCTTTGACGTGGGGGTGTTCGGCATACGCGTATTCCTTATCCGCCGCCGCACGAAGTTCATCAAGATAGTCGATCACCCTGAGGTAACGCATGTCCGGTGACGGACCCATCGCCATCACCTTCGCATCCTCCTTGAGCATGCACATGCCCAGACCGCCATCGGCGAGCATCATCCGGGCGATGGCTTCGGATCGTGGCTCGTCGGCGCCCCAACGCAGCATGACGTACGCGCCGAGTCGATACATCTGATGTATGTGCTCGGTCATATCCAATTCACGCTTCTTCCTACCGCCGTAACGTTTCCCGGCATTCGGCCTGCATCGTCGGGCGAGCTCGTCGCCCTCGCACAGGCGGATCAGCGGCGGCATGCGTTCCGTGGGCCGGTCGAGGGATATCGCGATCGCGGCGTCGTTAATCAGGTCGTACAGCCAGACGCTGATGCCATGGGCACGTACCGTATTGGCGCAGTTCGAGATGAAATCACGGCAGATCCGCGTCAATCGCCCATCGGGCACGACCGTGGCCGCCAGCAGCGTCGTGGACCATGAGGTGTTACCGAACAGATCGTCCACCATGCCGGCCAACCGTTCATCGGTTTCGAACGGCCGGCACGGCGAAACCGGATCATCGCCATTCAGCACCTTGCCCAAAGCCTCATGTGATGTCATCTCGTCGAACCGTCTGCCCAGCCTGTTGAACTCCTGCAGCAGACCCATGTCGTCCATATTGAATGTCGTGCTCATTGCAACTCCTTTGTTTGTAATGGGTATGGACACTGTGGCACAGGTCGTATCGGCGTCGCCACCGGTTCGCCGAAAATTGTGGAAATGTGGATAACTCGCGTGTCGCGTTCCGCGTAGTTCAGCCGAAACGCTCCCGAAAGACCTCCCGAAAACGCGGCAAGGCCTCTCCCGTAATCCACGGGAGAGGCCTTGCGCAACCGAGCGGCCTGCTCTGGTGATGACGCTGCGGCGCCTTAGCGGGCGAGCGTCACGCTATCAGTTCAGCAGCTCCTTGACGGCCGCGATCACGGCCTGCAGGCTCTTCTTCGCATCGCCGAACAACATCTGCGTGTTGTCCTCGAAGTAGAGCTCGTTCTGGATGCCGGCGTAACCGGTACCGCGACCACGCTTCATGACGACCACGTTCTGCGCCTTGTCGACGTCGAGGATCGGCATGCCGGAGACCGGGGTGCCGGGCTTGCGTGCGGCCGGGTTGGTGACGTCGTTCGCGCCGACGACCAGGGCCACGTTGGCCTGCGGGAACTGCGGGTTGATCTCATCGAGATCGACGAGCTCCTCGTAAGGCACGTTGGCTTCGGCGAGCAGGACGTTCATGTGGCCGGGCATACGACCGGCGACCGGGTGGATGGCGTAGGAGACCTCCACGCCATGGCCCTTGAGCAGTTCGCCCAGATCGGCCAGTTCGCGCTGCGCCTGCGCCTGGGCCAAGCCGAAGCCCGGCACGAAGATGACCTTGTCGGCGTAGACCAGCTGAACGGCCAGATCGTCCGCGGAGGTTTCCTTCATGGTGCCTTCGGGGCCATCGCCCGCGGCGGCGGAACCGGAACCGCCGCCGAAGCCGCCCGCAAGGACGGAGAGCAGCGGACGGTTCATGGCCTGGGCCATGAGGATGGACAGGGTCACGCCGGCGGAACCGACGAGTGCGCCGGCGACGATCAGGGCCACGTTGTCGATGGCCAGACCGCTCATGGCGACTGCGGTACCGGTGCAGGCGTTCAGCACGGAGATCACGACGGGCATATCGGCGCCGCCGATCGGGATGACGAAGACCAGACCGTAGCACAGAGCGAACACGGTGGTCAGGATCGACCACATGAGACGCTGCTGCGGCTGCACGCACAGCATGACGAGGGAGGCGATAGCGAGCACGGCGAACAGCACGTTCCACACGCCCTTGCCCGGAAGGCTGAGCTTCTTGACCCACTTGATGCCCTGCAGCTTGCCAGCGGCGATCAGCGAGCCGGTGAAGGTGACGGAGCCGATGAGAATGCCGAGGCCGGCGGTGATGAGGACCACGAGATCCGGGGTGCCGTCCTTGGTGAGCACGTCGTTCAGGGCCACGAGCGCGGCGGCACCACCACCCACGGTGTTGAACACGGAGACGAGCTGCGGCATGTCGGTCATCTTGACCTTCTTGGCGGAGACCACACCGGCGATGGCGCCGATGAGAATGCCGGCCACGAGCACGACGACGGCGATGATGTTGACGAATCCCTTGGCGAACAGCACGACGAAGGCCATGATGACGGCGACGATCATACCGAACGCGGACAGACGGTTACCCTTGCGGGCCGTCTTCGGGGAGTTCATGAAGTGCAGGCCGACCACGAACATGACGGCCGAGAACAGGTAGACGAACCAGGCGACGATATCGATGGCGCCCACGGTGGCTGCGCTCTGCATCACTTATTCGCCTCCTTCTTCTCGTTCTTGTTGGACTTGAACATCTCGAGCATGCGGTCGGTGACCACATAGCCGCCGACGACGTTCATGGTGCCCAGCACGGCGGCCAGAAAGATGAACACATAGGCGAGCGGGGAGTTGGCCTCGGCGGCCACGATCACGACGCCGACGATGACGATGCCGTGGATGGAGTTCGCGCCGGACATCAGCGGGGTGTGCAGGGTCGCGGGGACCTTGCCGATGACCTCGATGCCGATGAGCAACGCCAGTACGAACAGCGTGATGGATACAACAAGCGTAGGCATGTTACTTCTCTTCCTTCTTCTCCTCGGACTCGACGCGGCCGGCCACGACCAGCGCGTTGTCAAGCTCTTCCGTCAGATCCATGCCCAGCTTGCCGTCACGCACGAAGTGGGTCAGCACGTCGGCCACGTTGCGGCTCAGCAGGTTGGATGCGGTGGTCGCCACGCCGCTGGCGAGGTACGGGGCGCCGATCAGCTTGACGCCGCCTTCGGTGACCTGCTCGCCCACGGTGGAGCCCTCGACGTTGCCGCCGAGATCGGATGCGGCGCAATCGACGATCACGGCACCGCGATGCAGGCCGTCGACGCCGGCCTTGGTCAGCAGCACCGGCGGCTTACGGCCAGGCACCTTGGCGGTGGTGATGACGATATCGAAGCCGGACGCCTTCTCATCGACGGCGGCCTGCTGCTGGGCCTGCTCCTCGGCGGTCAACGCACGGGCATAGCCGCCTTCGCCCTGGCCCTTGGAGAAATCAAGGCCGAGGTCGAGGAACTTGGCGCCCAAGGATTCGACTTCGCCCTTGGATGCGGGGCGCACATCGTACGCGGTGACGACCGCGCCGAGACGCTTCAGCGTGCCGATAGCCTGCAGGCCGGCGATGCCGGCGCCGAGCACCAACGCCTTGGCCGGGCGGATGGTGCCCGCGGCGGTGGTCATCATCGGCAGGAACGAACCGTATGCGTTGGCGGCGGTGATTGCTGCCTTGTAACCCATGACGGAGTTCTGGGACGTCATCTCGTCCATGGACTGGGCGGAGCTGAGCTGACGGGGCAGCTTTTCGATTGCGACGCCCACCAGGCCAGCGTTGGCGAGGGATTCGACGTATGCGGCGTCGGTGAACGAGCCGAGCATGCCGATCACCCACTGACCGGCCTTGAGTTTGGCAATGGTCTGCGCGGACGGTCGGTCGATGAAGCCCAGCGCGTCGGCGGCGTTGATGACCTCGTCGCGCGACGCGACAGTCGCGCCGGCGGCCTTGTAATCCTCGTCCGTGTATTCGGCGGCGTTGCCTGCGCCGCTTTCGATGATGCAGGAAACACCGTTCCTGCCGAGCCTGATGACGATATCGGGGGTCAGCGCGACGCGGGATTCGGTATCCGACGTCTCGTTGAGCACACCGAAGGTCACCGTGGCTTCCTTCTGTTCAGCCATGAGAGCCCTTTCTAGCTATTGGCCGTGCCTTTTTCCTACGCCGCATCAGTGTAGTCAAAGACCCGTGATGGGGACTTCCCTTTCCCACCAACTGAGCCGAGCCGCTTTGTATATGTCCACAAAACGGACGGTTCACGGTACGGCTGATAACGTTTGACGTGGCGGTTTCCCTACGCTACCGTAAGGTGACGTGTCGCGATAAGAGGATTAGACTGGCTTATTTGAGAACTGGATAGTCAAGAACAGAACAGTATCAAGGAGCGTCACGTGTCCGTTATCTCTTCGCTGAAGCAGCAGACCACCAATCTCACCCGAAAGGCACTGAAGCTCGGAACGGATTTCGTGCATCCCGGTAGCGGCAATTCCGGGGACCAGCCCGATTACGCGGGCAATATCGCGGCCAAGGACGAAAGCGGTATCACACTCCCCCACACCGATGAATGGGGCCATGACCGTCCGACCATCACCGACATCGATCCGGAGACCGGTCTGCTCACCTCCACCACCCAGGGTAATCCGCCGCTGGATGACGGCGTTTCCATTTACGACCTGTACGCCGACCGTGCCGCAAGGCGCGGCGACGACGTGCTGTACACCTATAAGGACGGCAACGAGTGGGTGGATCGCACCGCCAACGAGTTCCTCGCCGAAGTACGCGCCATCGCCAAGGGCCTGATGAAGTACGGACTGCGCAAGGGCGACGGCGTGGCATTCATGTGCCGCACCTGCTACGAGTGGAATCTGACCGACGCGGCCGTCATGGCCGTCGGCGGCGTGCTCGCCACCATCTATGACACGGATTCCGCGGAGCAGATCCGCAACATCGTGAACAATTCCGACGCCCGTCTGCTTATCGTGCAGGATACCGACATGCGGGAGAAGGCCGATGGGGCGATTGAGGAATGCCCCTCGCTGGAACACATCGTCACCATCGCCACCGGCGGTCTCGACGAGCTGAAAGCGTACGGCGCCAAGGTAAGCGACGAGGAGCTTGACGAGCGCATCGAATCGGTCAGGAAGACCGATCTGTGCTCCATCGTGTACACGTCCGGTTCCACCGCCGCGCCGAAGGGCGTGGAGATGACCCACGAGCATTACTGCGCCACCGCGCTCAATCTTCCCGATTACATGCCCGAATTGCTGAACGACAAGCGCAACACCGTGCTGCTGTTCCTTCCCCAGGCGCATTCCTTCGCACGTGCCATCAACTACATCTGCGTCGCCAGCGAGCTGCACATCTATATCGCGCAGGGCATCAAGACGTTGACCGCGGACCTGCAAGTGGCCAAGCCCACGGTGATGATCGTGGTGCCGCGTGTGCTTGAAAAGGTGTACAACGCGGCCTCCCAGAAGGCCGGTCATGGCCCGAAGGGACTCGCCTTCGCCTCCGCCGTGGTCACCGCACAGTCCTATATGCAGGAGATCAGCGAGAACGGCAAGGCATCCGTGATGCTGCGTGCACGTCGCGCCGCGTTCGACCCGATGGTCTACACGCCGCTGCGCGAGGTGCTTGGCGGTCGTGCCAAGTGGATCGTGGCTGGCGGCGCGCCTCTCGACCCGAAGCTGCTGGAGTTCTTCCGCGGCGCGAACATCCCGGTGTATGAGGGCTACGGCCTGACCGAAACGACGGCCCCCTGCTCCTTCACCGTTCCCGGGGAGACGTTCCATCAGGGTTCCGTCGGCACCGCGTTCCCCGGTTTCTCGCTGCGTATCGCCGAGGATGGCGAAGTGCAGGTGAAGGGCACCTCCGTGTTCCCCCGCTATCACAAGAACGAGGAGGCCACCGAAGCCTCCTTCACCGAGGACGGCTGGTATGCCACCGGTGATCTTGGCCGTATCGACAACGACGGCTTCCTGTACATCACCGGCCGCAAGAAGGACCTCATCATCACGGCAGGCGGCAAGAACGTCGCCCCCGGCCCGATCGAGGAGGTCATCAAGCGTTGCGAATTCGTGTCCCAGGCTCTGGTGCTCGGCGATAAGCGCCCCTTCATCTCCGCGCTCATCACGCTGGATGAGGAGACCCTCCGCCCGTGGCTCGCCAGCAAGGGCCTTGACGAGAACATGTCTTTGAAGGATGCCGCCGACAACGCCGCGGTCCGCGCCGAGGTGCAGAAGTGGGTCGATCAGGCGAACGAGGGTGTTTCCCGCGCCGAATCCGTGCGCAAGTTCATCATCCTTTCCGAGGAGTTCACGCAGGAGAATGGATTGATGACCGCTTCGATGAAGGTCATCCGTCCGAAGGTCATCAAGCGTTACGCCACGCTGCTGAACACCCGGATGTACACCAAGAAGAAGTGATCCTCCACCTGTCGGCCTGATTCGGCCACGGGTTTCCCAAGGGGCGCGCATTTACTATGCGCGCCCCTTTCGTATGTCCAAAAACCAGCATCTCGCGCCCGGCATAGCATCGCAGGCAACGCCTGTCTTCAACGGGCCGGCTTGAGCACGATGCGGTATGGCGACACCATCGATGCGGGATCGAGGTAGGACTGCTTGCCGGAGCGGATGCCCCAGTGCAGGCAGACATCGTCGCAATGGTCGGACTGCTCGCCCACGGTTGCGAACCGTTCGCCTCGTCTGACGGAAGCCCCCACAAAGGATTGCGTGACGGCAGGCTCGAACGTGAGGATCAGCTCCCCATGCTTCATGCTGACCACGTCCTTCCCTGCCACTTTGCCGGCGAACGAGATCACCCCGTCGCCTGGCGCCAGAAGTTCCTCGCCGGGCATTGTCTTCAGGTCGACGCCTCGATGACCGGACAACCACGGTTGGGCCGGCCCGTCGTATGCCCTCAGCATGCTGACCGGTTTGCGCAGAGGCCAGTCGAGCATCGCATGGCAGGTGTTCCCCAAGGCGGATTCGACCGCCACATACCCACCCCGCGTCTCCGTATCCGACGCCATGGCAGCACCTGATACCGTTCCCTGTGCGGCGCTACAGGCGCTGCGTTCGCCGGAAGCATGTGCCTTCGGCTGCGCGGACCACGCCAGGCATGGCACCGCCAACGCGCATACGATCAGCAAACATATGACGGATGCTCTTGCCGAACGCCATCGTTCCTCCACCATGCGGCGGATGCGCATCACCCTTCGTCTGCCCTGTTCCGATTGTTTGTTCCCTGCCATCCCTCATCTCCTTTCCTAGGGTCTGTCCGCTTCACGATGACGGATGAGGGATGGCAATGTCCAGCCATACGGAAAATGTGGATAACTCCTCCCCGATTCTTCACGATTCCATTGCATTCCACGAAGCCGAAACACCCGTGAATGCGAATACGAAAGCGAAAAACACAGAGAGCCATGAATAAGGAACGTATATAAGGACAACGCTATCGGCATGTGACAAGGGCTTGAAAACAAGAAACCCCTCACGAAGCGGGGTAATAATGGAGCGGACAACGGGACTCGAACCCGCGGTCTCAACCTTGGCAAGGTTGCGCTTTACCAACTAAGCTATGTCCGCAAAAATCCTTGACAGGATTCGTGGGCGATGTAGGAATCGAACCTACGACCCCTTCGGTGTGAACGAAGTGCGCTAGCCGCTGCGCCAATCGCCCGTACATGACGGATCTTCAATTATTCAGCCGAATCACTTCAGCTTGAGTGGGCGATACAAGATTCGAACTTGTGACCCCTTCCGTGTCAGGGAAGTGCGCTACCTCTGCGCCAACCGCCCAGGTCTGCAAAAAATCAGGCGGATTGCTCCGCCTCAGTCCGAGAGGTGGGTACGAGAGTCGAACTCGTCTATACGGCTTTGCAGGCCGCTGCCTAACCGCTTGGCTAACCCACCGTAAAGGTCTGTCAACTCTTCGGACCTAGAGCGGACAACGGGACTCGAACCCGCGGTCTCAACCTTGGCAAGGTTGCGCTTTACCAACTAAGCTATGTCCGCCTTGTGCTCCTAGCAGTCGTTCCTGCCTGAGCACAAGTAACTACTATAATGATATCCGCGTGATTTGCAAACTCGGCGTGTCGCCCTGCTCGCCCGCAGAGAAAACGGCATGAAATCAACGCTTCCAAAGCATTCGCAAGCTATGCTTGCATTATATGAGTGAAGAACGAGAATCCACGCTGATCGCCGCATTCGGCGGATGGAACGACGCGTGCCAGTCGGCTACGAACGCCCTCCATCATCTCATCGATTCCTACGACGCATGCGAAATACGACATATCAATTGCGACGGGTATTACGACTACCAAGTGTCACGTCCGACGCTATGCCGCGTCAATGGAAAAGCGCGCATCGTCTGGCCTCAGACGTCGTTCTACGACGTGTCCTGCTCCCCCGACCAGCATCTCATCACGCTCATCGGCCCCGAACCGAATTACCATTGGCGCGAGTATTGTCAGAAAGTGCTGTCCATCGCCAGCGAACTCCATGTGGGCAGCGTCATCACGCTCGGATCGATGTTCGCGGATTGCACGCACACGCGTCCGCTCCCTGTCGGCGTATGTGACGACGTGGATTGCGACAGCGATTGCGATTGCGGCGAATACAGCGGCCCCGTGGGCATCACCACCGTATTGGAGGCCATGGCACGCGAGCAGCGTTTCGCAGGCACGTCGATATGGGTTTCCGTACCGCAATACATGGGCAACGACGACTGCCCGATGGGCACACTGGCATTGCTTGACGCTCTGGGGCACAAGCTGGGCATTCGCTTCGAAAGCTCGAAACTCATCAGGGAGACGCGGGAATGGCAGGCCAAGGCCTCCATGCTCACGCGATGCAGCAATCAGTTGAGCGATTACGTGCATCAGCTCGAAGAGGATTGGGATAAGGCGGAGCAGTCGAAGGAAGCATCCGGCAGTGATCCCCACAAGGCCGATCAGCTGGTTCAGGAAGCGGAGGAATTCCTGAAAAGGTTCTGACGGCCGAACAGATCTTTATCCGCGGGTGATGCGGTCGGCCAGTTCGCCGTTGTCGGTGATGGTAGCGTTCGCCGTCTGGCTGGACACCTGCATATTGATGTGATGCAGGCTCGCCTCGTCCTTGTTGCCCGCCTCGGCCACGAAGTCGCCCGTGATGCGGTCGGGCTGGGCCTGGGCGTTCTTGCGAATCACCCACACCCACGTGCCGTAGTAGCCCGCCAAATCGGAGGGCACGGTGTAATCCACGCCGTTGGCCTGCGCACGGACGGTGTTGGTCTGCCCGGCGGCGGTGAACACGGTCGAACCGGTGGCGACCGGATTGCCGTACAGTTTGTTCACGCGGGCCAGATACTGGTCGACCGTCTCGTTCGCGTTGCGCTTGACGGGCTGGAGGATGCCCTCATCCTCGGACGTGTAGTAATAGCCTTCGACCCTGACCTCGGTGTTCGCGTTCCACGTGTTGTGGGTGGTGCCGTCCGCGCCGGTGCCGGAGATGAGGTCACCGACCGAGCTGGTCACCTTGTCGACGGGCGTGTCGCCGGGTTCGAGCTTCTTCGGGTCGGTCACGGTCACGGCCTGCGGCTGGAAGCTCCACTGCACGTTGTAAGCGTGGGATTCGACCTTGACCGGGTCCTGATTTCCAGCGCCCTTCTTCGCCATGTGCTGGAAGCCCTGCGCGTTCTGCGGGTACTGGTACGTGTACCAGACTTGCTTGTAGCTCACATTGTATTTTCCGCCGCCGTCGCCGGTCGCGGTGAACGGCAGCTGGAGGCCTGCCGCGCCGAGGCTCGGCTGGGTCTTGCCGGTCCATGTCTTTCCATCGGCGGAGACGGTACCGCCGTACATGCCGTTCGCCGCCGCATCGAACTTGGAGACGTTATCGAGCGTGACGATGACGTCGGTGGAGGCGAACTGGCCGTTGCCGTCCTTGTACCAGATTTCCTTGGTGCGCAGGTGCCGCTGGGCGTCCGTGTACTGGATTTCCTTGACGTTGAGGTTGCCGGACTTGGAGGCGGATTCGGACTGCGCCCACAACTGGGCCGCCTTCTGGCGCACCGCGCCGAGCGTGGTGTTCCCCTCGTGCGTCCTCGTGCCGCCGACCGTGACGTTATGCCACAAGCCGACCGGGGTGGAGTCGGGCAGTCCCGCGAGCTTGGCTCGCGTGGCCTGCTGGCCGATGTCGATGCCGCTCAGGATGTGGATGGCGTAGGCCACGCCCGCGTTATCGAGGGAATTGTCCTCCTGGCCCGGATACGCGAGCAGCCAGCCGATGCGCCGGGACAGGGCGCTGTCCTCCTTCTGCGTCCAGCCCATGGACGGGGACGCGTACTGCGCGGCGCTGGCGGTAGGGATGCCGGACTCGTAGCAGTAGCCCTTCTCGTTGCCCGCGTTGTAGGAGCCGAGCCACTCGTCGTAGCCCGCGCCGAAGAAACCGGCGATGACGCCGCCCGTCCACGCCGGTTCGCTGGCGAGCGTCGGGTTGTCCACGGCGGCCTGGGCGCTCGACACGCCCATGGTCGCCGTGGCCGCGAACGCCGCGAGCGTGGCGACGGCCGCCTTCACGAACCGCCGCAGCCTGTGGGGTTTGTTGGAACCCATACATGACCTTTCTCTAGACCGCGCGGGCACCGGACGATGCCCACGCACGGGAAAGGTCTATGCGGACAAAAGAAGGCGACCCAACCTACAAGGTTTCCTTGTAAGTTGGGTCGCCTCTCAGGAACAAGGGAATAGCATCACCACCAATATGTACCGCTGCTGCCAACGCTACCGGAGCCTTCTATCGGCACCCAGCCGCTACTATCCCACCCATTCATATTGGGCGCTCCTGACCCGCTGCCCGAAGCTCCCGACCCGCCGCTCGTGGACTGGGAGGGCGCACTGGAACCGCCACCGTTGTTCGAGGACTGGGCTGGGGTGTTCGACGCGCCGGACCCGCCGCCGGTGGAACCGCCCGCATACCCAGTGGAACCGGAGGAATACCCGCCCGAATAACCGGTCGAACCGGACGAATACCCGGAGTAGCCGCCGGATTACCCGGTCGAACCGGAGGACGCGTACCCGCCGCCGGTCAAACCGGACGCCGCCGAACCCGTCTCACCGGCCGGGGCCGTCTGCGTCTGCGCCGCCTTCGCCTTCGCGTCCGCCGCGGCCTTCGCCTTCACGGAAGCGTCCACCGCCTTCACGGCCTTGGCGACCGCCTGCGCGTCCTTGGCCTTGACGGCCTTGTCCAACGCGGTGCGGGTCTTTTCATCCGCGACCTTGCCCTTGCTGTCGTTCAGGAGCTTCGCCCCGTCCGCGATAACCTTCGCGTCGCGCGACCCCTCGACCGCCTCCACGGCCTTCGCGAGGCTCGACTTGTGCTTGGCGTACCTGTCGCGGTTCGCCTCCACCCGGCCCGCCTGTTCCTCGTAGTCCGCGCGGGAATCCGCCACGCATGCGGCCGTCTTCGGTTCCTCCGCATCCAGCGCCTCGGCCAGCGCGGTCACGGTCCTCGCGTCCGCGACCTGCTTGGCGGTCACCGCCTTCGCGTCGGTCACCCGCCCGTCCCTGAGCGTGTTGTATTCGTTCATCGCCACGCGCAGCGACTCCGACGCGTCAGCGCACGCCGCGCGGGCCGACTCCAGCCGGTGGGCCTCGTACGCGTTCCACCCGGCCCAGCCGCCGCCCGCCAACAGCACCGCCACAGCCACACCCGCCGCGACGAACCCCATGCGCTTCCTCTTGGCCGGACGGCCCGACGGTTCCGCTGCAGGAGTTGCGTCCTGACCGGACATAACCGGATCCTCCGTATTCATGACATGTTCCCCTTTCTCCTCAAAAGCATGTCACCCTCCTGCTCCAACAGACTACTCGGAATCAGACGATTCGGTTTCATCCCATATCATGCGTCCCAGCCTGCTACCACACAAAAAGCAGTGGAAATCGATCAGCGAAGCAACGAACGGCACATGGAACGGTACTGGCTCACGTAGCCGCCGCCGAAGAACACGCAATGCCCGGCGATCGGATACAGCTGCCACAGGGTTTGGCGCTCCTGCCATCCGGTCTTCAACGGATGCACGGACTGGTAGCCTTCGAGAATATCCCGGTAATACGTGACACCGAACAGAGCGAGCATGGAAAGATCCTCCTCGCGGTGCCCGCCATGGGCGGCGGGATCGATCAGCACCGCTTCCGTCTCGCCGCGATCTGCAGTCCACATCACATTGCCGCTCCACAGATCGCCGTGCACCCGCGCGGGCTTGTCCGACGCGGCCTTGCCCAGCAGATCAGGCAGCGCGGCGATCACATCCTCCGTAAGCTCCACATCATATTGGTCAAGTTCACCACGCTTCACGCCAAGCTCCACCATCGGGCGCAGACGGCCCTGCGCGTAATAGGAGGCGACGTCGGTCCATTCGCCGGTATCCATCGGCACAGGGTCCTGCAGCGGGCCGAAATAGCATGTCCCCTCATAGCCGGCCGGAGCCGAACCGAAATACGGTGCACCCGCATCATGCATCCTCGCCAACGCGGCCCCGAACGCCTTCGCCGCCTCGATGGTCGGCATAGCGGAATCGACGCGCTCGATATCGAGATACCCGTCACCCCAACCGATCACATCGACAACCCTGGGGCCACCTTGGGCTTGCGCCTCCCCCAGCCATTGCAGACCACGTCCCTCACATTCGAAGAACCCCTTCGGTGCGAATGCCCTATGCTTGCGATACGTCGCCATTTCGACTCCTTTTCTGAACGGTCGATGGACTTATTGTGTGCATCGCGTGAGACAATCTGGACAATACCTGGGAAAACCTCGGTTTCGTGATGATGCCTGAGTAAAGTAGCAACAGTCAATACAGCAAACCATCCGCAATTCACGGAAGTGAACTAGGGAAAATAACGACATCATGAATTTCATCCAATCCATTTTCCTTGGACTCGTACAGGCCCTGACCGAGTACCTGCCCGTCTCGTCCAGCGCGCACATCCGCATCGTCGGTGATCTGATGATCGGCCGCGACCCCGGAGCAGCTTTCACCGCCATCATCCAGATCGGCACCGAACTCGCCGTGATCCTGTACTACCGCCGCGACATCATCCGTATCCTGGGCTCATGGTTCGGCTCCCTGTTCGGCAAGGAAGGTAAGGACTGGAAGTCCCGCTTGGGCGCCCACAACAGCGACACCCAAATGGGCTGGTTCATCATCATCGGCACCCTGCCCATTCTCATCGCGGGCCTGCTGTTCAAGGACGTCATCGAAACCACGTTGAGGAACCTGTGGATCACCGTCACCGTGCTCGCCCTCTTCGGCGTGCTGCTGTGGGTGTTCGACGCACGTTCCAAGCAGATCAAAACCATGGACGAGATGACCGCCAAGGACGCCCTGATCTTCGGCATCGGCCAGATGCTCGCCCTCATCCCCGGCGTCTCCCGCTCCGGCGGCACCATCACCTTCGGACGCGCCATGGGTTACACCCGTGAAGCGGCAGTCCGCACCAGCTTCCTGATGGCCATTCCCGCCGTGTTCGGCGCCGGCATCCTCGAAGCGGTCTCCGCGGTGAAGGACGTCAACGCATGCTCCGCCACCAAGGCCGCCGACGCATGCGCGGCGATCGGCGCGTTCCCCGGCTGGCCCGCGACCATCGCGGCGACCATCGTCGCGTTCCTCGTCGGCTACATCGTGATCATCGCCTTCCTGAAGTTCGTAAGCACCTTCTCCTATAAGGCGTTCGCCATCTACCGCATCGCGCTCGCCGTCGTGGTGGCTCTGCTGCTCATCACCGGCGTGCTGCCTGCCATCGACCCCTCCATGGCAGGCTGACGAACGGAGCCGCATAAGCACAAACGCCTTCCACCTTGGACTGCGCCTCGATCGTTAGGCGCTGTTCGTCAGGGCACTGGCTCGACTACGAGGGACGCACTCCGGAAATTTCTCCGAGGCGCGTCCCTCAGTCGTATCTGGCATCGTTTGGCGTCCCCATGCACGGTGCCACGCATTAGCCCCGGTCTCAAGCGTTCGAATGGACAAAACGTATAATTCGGAGAAACATCCATCTCGGATGAAGAATATGTTTTTTAGCGGGGCCACATGGGAATCAAAAAGAACACGACAGTCATAGCAGTTATTTTGACTCTTGTAATGACATTCATGGAGATGACTGCTTTACCGGCAGTCCTATTTTGTAATGTAAAAATAAAAGACATCAATCCGATTTACATTACATTGATGTTGAATTTTTTATTTGCATTTGTAATCTGTTGGGTATGCAAAAGATTCTTCATTAAAGAATGGCATTTCGGTTTACGATTTAATGGAATACTGCCAGGATTGAAAAAATATGGATTACCTGCGGTAATCGCGACTGCCATAGTTACGATTGCGTTCTGTGTCGGATTGGCGCCATTTGATAATAGGTCAACGGTGTGGAGAGTTGCCGTCGAAGGTGTTGTGTACTACATAGGCGTTGCCATTACGGAAGAACTGTATCTAAGAGGTTTACTGCAAAACATCATTAAAGAATGGTTCGCACAAAAGAAAAATGCAGCACTGTATGCAATTCTGATCACCTCTGCATTATTCGGGTTAGGACATATTTTCTGAGCTATTGGACAACCACTTATAACTGTAGTAGCTAAAACTCTTTGGGCAACTGCACTTGGTATTTATTTTGGGGCAGCTTATGTTGTAACTGACAATTTGTGGGTTCCTATTATATTGCATCTAATTGTTAATCTCTGCGGCATTCCCTTTTGCTACTCAACAAGTAATCAGTACCCTCTAGTAGCTTTAGCAACTTGCCTCTTCTCTTATGTCGCTCTTGCGTATTATGGTATATACACACTTAAAAAGTACCCAATGTATCAAAATTCACAGGGCGAGAATCAATCTATTTTGAGGAGAAAACAAGACAATAGCTTATTTCAAGGTTTTTCTCAAAGAAGAGTAGTAGATCTTCGCAGGAAGAACAGGTTGCCTGCATTGGTCGTTAAATCATAATAGCGAAAATAAATACAAGAGTCTAATCGCTATAAAAAATATCCATACAACACTTGAACGACAACAATATATTCTGGAGAATTAAATTATGTGGGAAGAGTTAGGAATAAGTGGCGGAACTGCGATTGTAGTTTTAATTACTTTATATTTTGTCATTAAATGGGCCGTAAAGAATGGTATTAAAGAGGCTCATCGTGACATCATGAGCGACAAGGATAGCAACCTCCGACTACAAGAGTAGACCACGAGGAACGACTTCGGTTTGACAAACCCAAGCGCCATGACCACCTGCAGTTCCGGCATCATGGTGTTTCCCCCGATTCATACAAATACGAAAGAGCCGCATCCCCGATCATCAATCTGAATTTCTTCAGTCCAACATCGGCGACGCGGCTCATTTACAGGCGAAAAGCCTGCTTTTATTCGTCAGTGACTGATCAACTCAACGCATCCTTCAGCTTGGAGAAGAAGCCCTTCTTCTCACGGGTCGGACGTGAGCTCTGCGCAACCGGCTTCTTATCGCCGCCGTGGGACTCCTCATAGGATTGTTCCAGCTGTTCCATCAGTCCGCGTTCGTCATCGGAGAGCTTCGTCGGAATCTCCACCGCGACATGCACCACCAGATCGCCACGGGCGCCGTCATCGCGCAGACGACCGGCTCCAAGACCCTTGAGCGTCACGGTATCCTCCGGCTGGCAGCCGGCCGGAACCTGCAACGTCCTGGTGCCATCGAAAGTGTCGATGTCGACATCATGGCCGAGCACCGCCCAGATCATAGGCACGCGCACCCAGCAATGCAGATCATCGCCGTCACGGGTGAACTGTTTGTCGGGCTTGATGTGGATGTCCACATACAGATCACCTGCGGCGCCACCGCATTCGCCCACCTCGCCCTGGCTGGCGAGTCGGATACGGGAATCGTCACGGATACCCGCCGGCACGTTCACGCCGATATTGCGGGTGGTACGCACACGGCCATGACCCATGCAGGAAGAACACGGGTTGGAAATGATATTGCCGTGGCCTTCGCAGCGTTCGCAGGGCGCCGTGGTCATCATCTGACCGAGCATGGTGCGGACGACCTTCTGACGCATGCCCTGACCCTGGCAGTCGGGGCACGTGGTGGGACGGGAACCGTCGGCCGAACCGGTGCCGGAGCACTGGGGGCACAGCACGAACGTGTTGACGCGGACCTGCTCGGTACCGCCGAACACCGCCGTCTTCAAATCGACGGACATGCTGGCCAGTGCGTCGCGGCCGGGCTGCGTACGCGGAACCGGCCCCTGGGAACCGCCGAACGCACCACCGAAGAACGAGCTGAACACGTCGCCCATATCACCCATGTCGAAGCCGCCGCCGAAACCGCCGGAGTTCGGGTTATTCGGGTCGACGCCCGAATCGTACATACGGCGCTTCTCCGCATTGCCCAACACCTCATAGGCGTTGTTGACTTCCTTGAACTTGTCCTCGAATTCCGGACCGGCGATATCGGGATGGTATTTACGGCTCATCTTGCGATAGGCCTTCTTGATCTCGTCCTCGCTCGCGTTGCGGTCAACGCCTAAAACCTCGTAGTAGTCTGCCACTCTATCCAGTTCCTTTGCTTTATCTGCTCTATCCGAGTACTAGCGGGTAATTCTGTCACAAGGCAAGGTCACTCGCCTTATTCGTCGATCTCCTCGTGCGCGAGGAACGAAGTCAGGTATCTGGCCACCGCATGCACCGCGGAGATGGTGGTCGCGTAATCCATGTGGGTCGGGCCGATCGAACCGACGAATGCCACGGGTTCACCTGCGGTGTCATGCACCACCGCCACATCCGGCTTGTTTGCCGCGGCGGTCTTATCGGTCTCGCCGGCATTATGCTCGCGCGAAACTCCGTCGCCGTTCCCGCTCTCGTCCCGCTCGTCATCGTCATGATCGGATTGCGTGACGGCATGACCCGCATGACCGTATCCACTGGTCACCACGGCCGCGTTCAGCAATCCGGGGGTATGCGTCTCCGAGCCGATGGCGACGTTGACGCCATCACCACGCAACGATTCCTCACTCAATGCACTCATGAGCTTCATGAGCACCACCTGTTCCTCCAACGCGTCGAACAGCGGCGCCAGATTGGCCGCGGAACGCTGGTGGGCCAGATGCGATGCGCCGGACATATACAATTCGCTCGCGTTCTCGTCATCGGCCATCGAAACGAACGCACGTTCCAACTGCACCGTCAGCGCCTTGAGTGATGTGAAACGCGGATCGGCTTCCAGCGCCTGCATCCGTTGCGCCGCCTGTGCGAGCGACAAACCGGAGCATGAAGCGTTCAATGCTTCGGTGAACCGCGATATGGATTCCGTCGACGGCATGGTCGAAACGGGAAGCGTGTGCTGTGCGACACGACCCGTATCGGTGACCACAACGGCGAGCAGCACGTTCATGGCCACCGGCACGAGCTCCACATGCCGCAGCGACGACTTCGACAGCGACGGCGAGGCGATCACGGCTACCTGCCCGGTGATCTGCGCGAGCAGTCTGGCCGCCCGCTGCAACGTGTCCTGCAGATTGGCCGATCCTGACAGGAACTCACCTATTCCCCGGCGCTGCGCCGCGGACAACGGCACCACCGTGGCAAGCTGATCGACGAAATACCGGTACCCCTTCTCGGTGGGCACACGCCCGGCCGACGTGTGAGGCTGGGTGAGGTAGCCTTCATCCTCCAATGCGGCCATGTCGTTGCGCACCGTAGCCGAGCTCACACCAAGATCATGCCTGTGGGCGATCGCATTCGAGCCGACGGGTTCCTGCGAACGGATGTAATCCTCGACGACGGCACGCAGCACCAACAACCTCCGCGACTGCTGCATGCATACCTCCTCTTGCGAAATTAGACCACCGTTCATTGTAGGTGGACATTCCCGACTTCATGCGGAAACGTTCGTTCGCAGCGAATCAGGAACGAAACGCGAACGTTAACAGAACAGGAGTTACCAAAACACGCCAAATAGTGCACGATATTGCACGCAACGTCGTATCACGACGCTAGCATAGGAACCGCAATGTGAGGGCGTCCTGCGCCCGGCACAAGCCGGATACGCGGCCCGACCAATTGGAAGGAAAGTAATCCATGACCGAATTCAAGGAGACCGAGCTCGACGAGCGTGCCATCAAGATGGCCAAGGTCCTCTCTGCTGACGCGGTTGAACGTGCGGGACACGGCCACCCCGGCTCCCCCGTTTCTCTGGCGCCGATCGCCTACACGCTGTACCAGCACTTCATCAAGCATGATCCGAACGATCCCCAGTGGGAAGGCCGCGACCGTTTCATTCTTTCCGGCGGTCATGCCTCCCTCACCCAGTACGTTCAGCTCTACTTCTCTGGCTATGGCCTGACCCTGGATGATCTGAAGAACTTCCGTGGCGGTGCCGACACCCGCACCCCGGGCCACCCCGAATACGGTCTGACCCCGGGCATCGAAATGACCACCGGCCCGCTGGGCCAGGGCTTCGCGTCCGCCATCGGTTTCGCCTACGGCCAGCGCTACCAGCGCGGTCTGCTTGATCCGGAAGCCCCGGCAGGCGAATCCCCGTTCGACCACAACATCTGGGTCATCTGCGGCGAAGGCGACATCGAAGAGGGCATCTCCGGCGAAGCCGCTTCCCTCGCGGCCAACCAGGAGCTCGGCAACCTGACCGTGATCTTCGACGCCAACCGCATCCAGATCGAAGGCGACACCAACCTGGTGCTGGCCGAGGATGTGCTCAAGCGCTTCCAGGCCTACGGCTGGTACACCGACGAGTTCAGCTTCATCCAGCCCGACGGCTCCTACAAGGAGGACGTCGAGGGCCTGGCCGACACCATCGCCAAGGCTCAGAAGGCCGCCCCGAACCAGCCGAAGCTCATCAAGGTCGACACCCTGATCGCTTGGCCGACCCCGGGCAAGACCAACGATCCGTCCTCCCACGGCTCCAAGCTGGGCGCTGAGGCCGTTGCCGGCCTCAAGAAGCTCCTCGGCTACGATCCGGAAGAGTCCTTCCACGTGGACGAAGAGGCCCTGGCCCACGCCCGCAAGGTTGCCGATCGCGGTCTGGAAGCCCACAAGGAATGGGACGAGAAGTACAACGCATGGCGCAAGGCCAACCCGGACAAGGCTGCCCTGTACGACCGCATCAAGGCCGGCGAGCTGCCGGAAGGCTTCGACAAGGCCATCGATGACCTTGAGGCTACCTTCGAAGCCGGCAAGAACGTCGCCACCCGTGGTGCCTCCGGCTCCGTGCTGAACGCCATCGCCGCTGTCATGCCGGAACTCTGGGGCGGCTCCGCCGACCTCGGTGGCTCCAACAAGACCGATCTGAAGGGCGCCGAGACCTTCGCCCCGGCGAAGTGCGCCACCAAGCAGTGGCCGGTCTGCAGCCCGTACGGTCGTCAGCTGCACTTCGGTGTGCGCGAGTTCACCATGGGTACCATCACCAACGGCATCCTGCTGGGCTCCCACACCCGTCCGTTCGGCGGCACCTTCTTCATGTTCTCCGACTACGAGCGTTCCGCCGTCCGTCTGGCCGCCCTCATGCAGATCCCGAACCTGTACGTGTGGTCCCACGACTCCGTCGCCGTCGGCGAAGATGGCCCGACCCACCAGCCGGTCGAGCATCTGGCTTCCTTCCGCGCCATCCCGCAGCTTGAGGTCGTTCGCCCGGCCGATGCTTACGAGACCGCCGAAGCCTACCGTTACTTCTTCGAGAAGGACAACACCCTGCCGACCGCTATGGTTCTGACCCGTCAGGGCGTCCCGGTGCTCGCCGAGACCGCCGAGAAGGCCAAGGCCGGCGTGAAGAAGGGCGCTTACGTGCTCGTCGACACCGAAGGCACCCCGGACGTCATCATCATGGCTTCCGGTTCCGAGGTCCAGTGGGCCGTCGCCGCCGCCAAGACCCTGGCCGGCGAAGGCGTTAAGGCTCGCGTCGTGTCCGTCCCGTCCATGGAATGGTTCGAGGAGCAGGACGCCGAGTACAAGGAGGCCGTGCTTCCGGCCGCCGTCAAGGCTCGCGTCTCCGTCGAGGCCGGCGTGGCGATGCCGTGGTACAAGTACCTCGGCTCCTACGGCAAGCCCGTCTCCATCGAGCAGTTCGGCCTGCAGGGTGATGGAGCTCAGAACATGATCGATCTGGGCATCACCGCCGAGCACGTGGTGGAAGCCGCCAAGGCCTCCATCGCCGAAGTCGAAGCCGCCAAGTGATTCCTCGGAGGGGCGCCGCAAGCGCCGACGCCCCTCCCCCTTTGATATAACAAGATTTGTTCCATAACGGAATATAAGGAGAAAAACAATGACCGAAGCAACTCAGCGTACGTCCGATTCCGGCGTCTCCATCTGGCTGGACGATCTGTCCCGCTCCCGCATCGAGTCCGGCTCCCTGCAGGACCTGATCGCCAACAAGAACGTCGTCGGCGTCACCACCAACCCGTCCATCTTCCAGAAGGCTCTGCACGAGGTCGGCCCGTACGACCCGCAGCTGAAGGAACTGGGCAAGGTCGACGTTGAGACCGCCGTGCGCGAGCTCACCACCACCGACGTGCGCAACGCCACCGATATCTTCCGCGAGATCGCCGAGAAGACCGATTTCGTCGACGGCCGCGTCTCCATCGAGGTCGATCCGCGTCTGGCTCACGAGACCGAAGCCACCGAGAAGCAGGCTGAGGAACTGTGGGCGAAGGTTGATCGTCCGAACGCCATGATCAAGATTCCGGCAACCCTCGAAGGTCTGCCGGCCATCACCGCCACCCTGGCCAAGGGCATCTCCGTGAACGTCACCCTGATCTTCTCCCTGGAGCGCTACGAGCAGGTCATCGACGCTTACATCGAGGGCATCGCCCAGGCTGCCGCCAACGGCCACGACCTGAAGCACATCGGCTCCGTCGCTTCCTTCTTCGTCTCCCGCGTGGACACCGCCGTGGACAAGCTGCTGGAAGCCAACGGCTCCGATGAGGCCAAGGCTCTCGAAGGCAAGGCCGCTGTCGCCAACGCTCGCCTCGCTTACGAACTGTTCGAGAACAAGTTCGCCAACGATCCGCGCTGGGCTGAGCTCGAAGCCAAGGGTGCCAAGAAGCAGCGTCCGCTGTGGGCCTCCACCGGCACCAAGAACGCCGCCTACTCCGACTGCAAGTACGTCGACGAGCTGGTTGCTCCGTTCGTCGTCAACACCATGCCGGAGAAGACCCTGAACGCTCTTGCCGATCACGGCAACGGCGCCGCCTCCATCCAGGGCACCTACGAAGAGTCCCACGCCATCATGGACAAGCTGGCCGAGCTTGGCATCAACATCAAGGATGTCACCGACAAGCTGGAAGCCGACGGCGTCGCCGCCTTCATCAAGTCCTGGGACACCGTCCTCGCCGACGTCCAGGCTGGCATCGACCGCGTCAACGGCTGAATCATTCGCTGATACAGCACCGTTCAACGGTATATAGCTAGAAAATCCCCGTCATCGTCAAGATGGCGGGGATTTTTTGTAGCAGGCAGCCGATTCAACGTAGCCATCAGTGCAGCCGATCGACCATGCCATGTCAGCGCAAACGAAAAGCGGTTGTTCCGTTCCCCAACCGATGCATGGTGGGGAGCGGAACAACCGTTTCTGTCGTCGCCGGTCACCGATATCGGCCGGCTCATGCGATTACGGCAATGACGATCATGGAAGTTACTGATGGTAGTACTCGAGGAAGTCGGTGAGCTTCGCGGTGGCGTCCTTGAGCACTTCGATGCGCGGCAGATAGACCACGCGGAAATGATCGGGCTCCTTCCAGTTGAATCCGCCGCCGTGTACCACGAGCAGATGCTGCTCCTTCAGCAAATCAAGGGCGAACTGTTCGTCATCGGTGATGTTGAACTTCTTCACGTCAATCTTCGGGAAGATGTAGAACGCGGCCTTTGGTTTCTTCGCGGACACGCCCGGAATCGAATTCAACGCTTCGTAGATGTAATTGCGCTGTTCGTAGATGCGGCCTCCGGGAACGATGTAGTCGTTCACGCTTTGGTGACCGCCCAACGCGGTCTGCACGATGGACTGCGCCGGCACGTTGGAGCAGATGCGCATGTTGGTCAGCATGTTCAGGCCTTCGATGTAATCCTTCGCCACACGCTTGTTGCCGCTGAGCACCATCCAACCCACACGGTATCCGGCGATCATGTGGGATTTCGACAGACCGGAGAACGTCACGCAGAACAGGTCGGGCGCGAGGGAGGCGATGGAAGTGTGCGTAAGCCCGTCCATGACCAGGCGATCGTAGATTTCATCGGAGAAGATGATGAGCTGATGCTCCCTGGCGACCTGGACGATCTGCTCGAGTACTTCCTTCGGATACAACGCACCGGTCGGGTTGTTCGGGTTGATGATCACGATGGCCTTGGTCCTGTCGGTGATCTTGGAGCGCATATCCTCGATGTCCGGGTACCATTCGGATTCCTCATCGCAGATGTAGTGCACGGCCTTGCCGCCGGCCAGATTCACACAGGCCGTCCACAGCGGGTAATCGGGGGCCGGCACAAGCACTTCGTCGCCGTTGTCGAGCAGGGCGGACATGCTCAGGTTGATCAGTTCGCTCACGCCGTTGCCCGTGTAGATGCCGTCGATGCTGACGTTCGGGAGGTTCTTCAGCTGGGCGTATTGCATGATGGCCTTGCGTGCCGCGAACAGACCCTTCGACGGGGAATAGCCTTCCGTGTCGGGCAGCTGGCTGGCCATGTCATGCACCACTTCGTCGGGGGTGCGGAATCCGAAAGGCGCGGGGTTGCCGATGTTGAGCTTCAGGATGTGCGTTCCCGCGGCTTCCATACGATCGGCCTCGTCCACAACCGGGCCGCGGACATCGTACAGCACGTTATCAAGCTTGTGTGATTTGGTAAAGGTACGCATGGGCTTTCTATCCTCCGATTGCGTCGATGTTGCTTCATGACCTTCGTCGATTCGCTCCGGCTGCCCGGGCATGGCGGCGGTACCGTGTTCCATGGGAACGTCCTCCCCCATCAGCCATCGTTCGTCCACCCGCAACGTCGCAGCGAGGAAACGGGCGATGTCCGCCCGGGGAACCGTTTTGCCGCCGACGTATTGGCTCATATGGCTTTTGCCGAGTTTGACGCCCTGCCGTTCGGCCGCATGCACGAAATCGATCTGTTTCATCTTGCGCAACGCCATGGCCTCGTTGAGGCGATTGACGAAAGATGCATTGGTCATGACGACCTCCAGTTCAATTCTGTGGAAACACTGGTTCAAAGTCTAACACCATAGGTATCCGCATGATCCGGAAGTTCAATTCATAATGTGAAGATTATGAAAACAATACGTATGCAAGTTCAATTTTTCACCACAGCCACTATAGGAAATTGAACTTTCTGTGCCGTCGCGTATGCGTACCGTGTATACGGTGCCGGTCACACGACGGCACAGGCACCGTTACAGCAGATGCGATTCAATCCACTGTGCCACGCCGTCATCATTGTTGGCCGGGCAGATCTCGTCGGCGACCTTAAGCACCTCCGGGTTGGAATTGACCACGGCCACTCCCCTGCCCGAACGACGAAGCATATCGATGTCGACCAGATCGTCGCCGAAGGAGGCGGTCTGCGATAGCGGCACATGGAAGCGGTCGGCAAGCAACCCCAAGGCGTGTTCCTTGTTCGCGTCGGGATTCATGAGCATCCACAGCGACCCTTCGGAAATATGCACGTCGAAGTCGGCGGGAATCAGCTCGCGCAATGGATTCCACTGCTCCGGTTCCGGGAACATGATGATCTTGTCGCCGATGCCGTCGGGCACATCCTCGAAATCCGTGTACCGCCAGGTCTGCGTCTTCCAATATTCGCTCACGTCAAAGTTGGTGTACCGCACGTCATCCATCACGATGCCGATCTTCAGCCCGGGCATCTCCCCCAACAGGAAACGGCACACTTCGCAAGCACGCTGCGACGAGAAGCCGATTTTCACCAGATGCCCATCGGCGGGCATATCCCCGCTGGTCAGCATGTCGTAATCGGACAGGCCCGGGGCGAAATCGATCAGAGCGCCGTTCAGATAAGCCACGCCATCCACCGGCAGTTTCTCGACGAACTGGTAGCCGGTGCTCACCGGACGAGCGGTTTCGACGACGAACTTCACGCCGTTATCATGCAGACGATAGATGGCATCGATGGAACGCTGCGTGATGAAGCGATCCTCGAACACCGCGGCGTCATGCAACAGCGTGCCGTCAAGATCGGCGACGATCATCGACGTCGCGGCATCGTTTCCCATGATTTCGGATTCGTTCATCACAGCAGCCCTTCGCAGTAGGAGCGCACGACGTGCGCGGAATGATGCAGTTTGGCCTGTTCATCGGCGGTCAACGACAGTTCGACGATTTCATTGGCGCCATTGGAGCGCAGTTCCGTGGGCACACCCAGGAACACGTCATGCTCGCCATATTCACCGTCAAGCAGCGTGGACACGGGGACGATGCGCCGTTCATCCCACAGGATGGTCTGCACGATTCCCGCTACGGTGGAGGCGATACCGTAGTTCGTTCCGCCTTTGGCATCCCTGATGACATTGCCGCGTTCACGCGTCTTGGCTTCCAAATCGTCGGTGGAGACCGAGGAGAAACGGTTCCGATTGTCGTTGAGGAATTGCGCGAAAGGCTTGCCGCCAAGCGACACCGCCGACCACGGCACGAACTGGGAATTGCCATGTTCTCCCATGACGAAACCGCCGACGTTGCGCGGATCCAGACCGGTTTCCTCGCCGATGATGGTTTTCAGACGCGACGTGTCGAGCGCCGTGCCGGTGCCAAGCACCTGCGTGCGTGACAGGCCACTGCGCTTCCAGACATACCAGGACATGACATCCACCGGATTGGACACCACCACGATCACACCGTCGAATCCGCTGGCCATGATGTTGTCGGTGATCTCGCCGACGATGCCGACGGTGAAGGCCAGCTCGCCCATGCGGTCGGAACCTATAGGCGGGCGACGTCCGGCGGTGATGACGATGACATCAGCATCACCGCAATCGGAGTAATCCCCCACCCGCACCTTGACGTGATGGTTCAGGAACTCGCTGCCGTCGTCAAGATCGCGGCATTCGCCCATCGCCTTGGCCGTGGCCGGATCGATCAGTACGAGTTCATTGCACAATCCCTGCGTGATGATGCTGAACGCCGTGGTCGAGCCGACCTGACCGGTGCCGACCACAACGACCTTGTTACTGCTCACGGAAACCATCATGACCCCTCTTTCTTCACGCTTTACGCGCGTGCTTTACGATTGGGTAAACAAAAACGTCGGCCCATAACCACAATGGTATGGGCCGACGTCACATAGGAATGAATCAGATCAGACCGAACTTGGTCAACAGGCCGAGGGCGATGATGATCGCGACCCACAGCAGCGCGATGATGACCGTCCAACGGTTCAGGTTCTTCTCGGCGACACCGGAAGTACCCGCGTTCTGGGTGAGACCACCGCCGAACATGTCGGAAAGGCCGCCGCCCTTGCCCTTGTGCATCAGAATAAGCAGCGTCAGCAGGCAGCTGAGCAGCACGACAACAATCTCCAGTGTGATCTTGAGAGCAGTCACGGGTCGATTACCTCCGGGTTCCATTACATCTTGTTACAGCATAGCGCAACGTCTTGAAAAAATACGTATTACGGTTTGTATGTTGGAAAACGGCTGGGTCATGCCTTCGACCCGGCCGCGATACGGCATATGGATGCGAATTCGTTGGCGTCGAGCGAGGCGCCGCCCACCAGGAAGCCGTCCACATCGGGTTCCTCGATGAGTTCCGCCGCGTTCTTCGACGTCACGGAACCGCCGTACAGGATGCGCACGCTGTTGGCCACATGCTCATTGAAGGTTTTCCGCAGATCCGCGCGAATCGCCTGCGCGGCGTCCTGGGCGGAATCCGGCGTGGCGACCATACCGGTGCCGATGGCCCATACGGGTTCGTAGGCGACGATCAGTTTGGCGGCCTCGTCCTCGTTCAGGTCCCTGGTGACGTCACGCACCTGCCCGACGGCGAAGTCGAGTTCGATGCCCTGACGGCGTTCCTCGAAGCTCTCCCCCACGCACAGGATCGGACGCATGCCCGCGGCGAGCGTCGCACGCACCTGATCGACGATGTTGGCGTCATCCTCGGGATGGTATTTCCTGCGTTCGGAATGCCCGATGATCACATAGGAACAGCCGAGGTGGGCGATCATATCGGCCGAGATGTCGCCGGTGAACGCCCCCTGATTGATCACGGATACCGATTGCGCACCATAGCCGATATGCAGCTTGTCCGCTTCGACAAGCACCTGCACGCTGCGCAGCGAGGTGAACGACGGGAACAGCGCGACCTCACAGCGCCTGTAGTCGAATCGCGAGTCTCTGAGCAGCCAGGAAAGCTTCTGCACGAAATACGTGGCTTCGATATGGTCGAAATTCATCTTCCAGTTGCCCGCCACCAGAGGCTTTCGCTTCGCTGCCATGCGCGTGATTCCTTTCGTAATGAGCGAGGGGCAGATCCATACGGAGCCGCCCCTCGGCCAGTCACATCAAGGGTTCCTTGGAACCGTTCTCTCAGTCGAGCACCTTCAGGCCCGGCAGCTCCTTGCCCTCAAGGAACTCGAGGGAAGCGCCGCCACCGGTGGAGATGTGGGAGAAGCCATCCTCCGGGAAGCCGAGGTTACGCACGGCGGAAGCGGAATCACCGCCACCGACGATGGTGAACGCACCGGCTGCGGTGGCGTCGACCAGACCCTGGGCCACGGCCTTGGTGCCTTCGGCGAAGGTCGGAACCTCGAACACGCCCATCGGGCCGTTCCACACGACGGTCTTGGAGTCGACGATCTTGTCGTGGAAGAGCTTCTGGGATTCCGGACCGATGTCCAGACCCATCTTGTCGGCCGGGATGGCGTCCGCGGCGACGACTTCCGGAGCGATGTCCTCATCGGACTTCGGGAAGACCGGGTTCAGCACGACATCGGTGGGCAGCACGAGTTCGACGCCGTTCTTCTCGGCACGCTCGATGTAGCCCTTGACGGTCTCGATCTGGTCCTCTTCCAGCAGGGAGGTGCCGACCTCGAGGCCCTTGGCCTTGAGGAAGGTGTACGCCATGCCACCGCCGATGACCAGACGGTTGGCCTTGTCCAGCAGGTTGTCGATGACGCCGAGCTTGTCGGAGACCTTGGAGCCGCCAAGCACGACGGTCAGCGGACGCTCCGGGTTCTCGGTGGCACGGGACAGGGCCTTGACTTCCTTCTCGACCAGCAGGCCAGCGGCGGCCGGCAGATCGGCGGCAACGTCGTAGTTGGAACCCTGGGCGCGGTGCACGACGCCGAAACCGTCGGACACGAAAGCCTCGCCGAGGGCGGCGATCTTCTTGGCGTAGGCGGCGCGCTCCTCCGGATCCTTGCTGGTCTCCTCCGGGTTGAAGCGGACGTTCTGCAGCAGGACGACGTCGCCGTCGTTCATCGCGGCGACCTTGGCCTGGGCGTCCTCACCGTAGGTGTCGGCGGCCAGCGGGACCTCGATGCCGAGCAGCTCGCCGAGGCGGGCGGCGACCGGAGCCAGGGACAGTTCCGGAACGACCTTGCCCTTCGGGCGGCCGAGGTGAGCCATCAGGATGACCTTCGCGCCTTCTTCGCGCAGAGTCTTGATGGTCGGCAGGGCGGCCTTGATGCGGCCGTCGTCGGTGATGGTGGTGCCGTCCAGCGGGACGTTGAAATCAGCGCGGACCAGAACGCGCTTGCCCTTGAGATCTCCAAGATCCTTGAGTGTCTTCATGTGTATCCTTTCCTAACCGCTTGACGCGGAAAGTGGCGACTTCTTGCCACTTCGCATAATACAACAGACCCACCACTCGGGTGGGTCTGAAACGGGGTTCGCCCCAAAAATCTTCGAATCGCGTCGAAACGCTCAGGAGAGCGAACGCGCGGTCTTATCGGCCAGCTGCAGCAGACGACGGATACGGCCCGCGATGGCATCCTTGGAAATCGGCGGCTCGGCGAGACGGCCAAGCTCCTCAAGGCTCGCGTCGCCATGCTCGAGACGCAGCTTGCCCGCCACACGCAGATTCTCCGGCACATCCACGCCGTTCTTCTCGAACAGGTCGAAGGCCTGACGGACCTTGTCGCATGCCTCGGCCGCGGCCTTGGCGCTGCGGCGCATGTTCGCGTCGTCGAAATTCGCCAGACGATTGGCCTTGGAACGGGTTTCGCCATCGGAACGCTTACCGGTCCAGTCGCGGGACGAACGAACCGCACCCATGGAGTTGAGCATGCGTTCGATGGAATCCGGGTCGGTGAGCGTCACACGGAAGGACTTGCTCAGCTGACGCGGCTTGGCGGTGATGCCCAGGCGACGTGCCAGACCGGCCAACGCCATGGCCGCCTCATTGGTCGGGCAGATGATCTCCATGAAGGGGTTCTTGCCCAGATCGGAAAGAATGCCCCTGACCATGAACGCGCCCCTCCACGCGGCACGAACCTGCGCGATCTTGCCCTGCACGATCTTCGCCGGCAGGCCACGGACCGCCCTGTTGCGGTCGATCAGACCGGTGGCGACGGCGAGGTTCACCGCGCCGCGCTCCACCTTGACGATATGGTACTGATGCGTTCCCCTGGGCGTGGTACGCGTGGACGTGGCGATATGGGCCTCGAGGTTGTACAGCTCCTCGATGTTCTTCTTCAACCACTCGGCGGGTGTAAGGGAATCGAACGTGGCAAGCATGACGATCTGTTTCTGGGCGTTATTCATAAAGCCGCCGGCGAAGCGAATCATGGCGGTGACCTGTGCCTTGCGGGCGTCTACCTTCTCGTCTTCCAGCTCAGCGAGCTCGCTCTTCACATCATCAATAAACGCCAAGAGCAGACCTCCTCAATCCATCTGTTCCATTGCTCTTTGCAGACCTGTCGCGGGGTTACACACGACTTCACCGAAGTTCTGTGATACCGACCTACTTGGACAAGACTCTCTCAGATTTCATTATTTTAAAACCACTCGTCTCGCCATGTGAGCATATTGACGGGCGGCGTATGGACCGTCAATGACGGCGGCGCAGTTCACGTGCGGAAACGCTGACTTCCAGCCCATGTGAGCGCAACCGGTCCGCCAGGGATTCGCTCATGGCGACCGATCTGTGCTGACCGCCGGTGCATCCGACCGCGATGGTCACGAAATGCTTGTCTTCCTTCGCGTACCCGTTGATGGCGATCATCAACGCCTTCTCATAGGCGTCGAGGAATTCGGTCGCCCCGTCGCTGGAAAGCACGTAATCGGATACCGCCTTGTCCTGGCCGTTCAATTCGCGCAGGCTCGGCACCCAATACGGATTGGGCAGGAAGCGCACATCCGCGACGAAATCCGCATCCGTGGGGGTTCCGTATTTGAACCCGAAGCTGAAGATGTGGACGGAAACCGTCGATGGGCCGGAACCGACCATCGCCTCGTACAGCTTCGTGGACAACTGGTGGATGTTCAGGCGGGAGGTGTCGATGGTCATATCGGCGCGCTCCTTGAGCCCCTGCAGCAGCTGCCGTTCCTCCATGATGCCGTCGATGAGGCTGTTGCCGTGCTGCAACGGGTGCGGGCGTCTCACCTTCTCGTAACGGGTGACCAGTACGTCGTTGGCGGCATCGAGGAAGAGGATGCGCGTACGTACGCCGAGATCGTCGAGATGGCTGAGCACCTCGTTGAGATCGTCGAAATACGCGCGGGAACGCACGTCGATGACCGCGGCCAGCTTGTGCACAGCGGCGTTGTCCGCGGCGGCGGTCGTAGGACCGGCCACGTTGGTCATCATGTCAACGAGCGGCACGAGCAGTTTGGGAGGCAGGTTGTCGACCACATACCAGCCCATGTCCTCCAAGCAGTCCGCGGCATGAGAGCGCCCCGCGCCGGACATGCCGGTGATGAGCAACACCTCGAAGGTGCTGGCCGGTGCCGGCCGGTTCGCCTCGTCGCTATCGTTCCGTTTGGATGTCGTGTTCTCTCCGCTCATCACAACGCCTCCTCCAATGCCTGGCGCATGGCCGATCCCAACGCTTCATTCCGTTCCCGATCAGCCGGATCCGTGCTCTGCGGGTCCTCACCGCGGATACCCGTCATCAGCCATACCTGGATCATGCCCTGATAGAGAAGCATCTCCTCGCCGCCGATGGCCAGGCCTCCGCAACGCCTCCACGCCTTCATGAGTTCGGTCGGACGCGGATCGTAGACCACGTCGAGCAACGTACCCTTCACGGCGGGAGCCGCGTCAAGCAATCGGGCCGCCACACCGTCAGCGGCATGGCCGGGAATGGTGTTGATCGCCACATCCGCCGCGCGAAGCGCCTCGACGGCATGATCCATGCCAAGAATGCTGATGGGGTGCTCCCCCGGCAGGAATTTGCCCGCCAAAGGTTCAAGCTCGGCGTTGCCGTCCGGATGGCGGGCCACGATCGTCACATGGCCGATGCCGGGCATCATGGTGCACGCGGCAAGCGCCGACGTCGCGGTGTTGCCGTTGCCGATGATGACCGCCTCACCGGACCTGTCGCCCGGTTCGTCGACGCCGTGGACGCGATAGGCGTGGTCGAAGGCGAGACGGATGCCGGGAACATCCGTGTTGTACAGCCTGATGGCGGGAAGACCTTCGACGCCGGACGCGTTCGGAGCCGACCAGTCGAACACGGCGGTATTGGCCACCCCCAGTTCCCTCGCCCACTTATTCGACGGTTCACCGTAGGGCTGAATGGTTTTTTTCAACGGCATGGTCAGGCTCAATCCGGCCCACTGGGAATCAAGCCCCTTGAGGAAACCGTCGAGATCGCTCTCGCCCACTTCATGCCTGTCGTAGAACCAATCGTCGAGTCCCAAGGCGCGGTATGCGGCGTTGTGCAGCACCGGCGACAGCGAATGCGCGATCGGCTTGCCCAGTACGGCGCAGCGATGGTTGATAATGGTCATGCCCTTATCTCCTTCTCTCCGCTTCCATGGTAGCGTCACCACACGCCCGAGTCGCGGCTATCGTTCATTCGCCGGAGGATTCGGTGGAAGTTTCGTCGGATGATCCGTCGGAGGAACCGTCGGAGGAACCGGAGCCGTTATCGTCGGCGTGCAGCGCGTCGTACAACACCTTCGCCTTGGCATGACCGATGCCTTTGACCGCTTCGAAATCCTCGACGCTCGCGCCGCGCATGGCCTTGACCGAGCCGAAATGGGCGAGCAGACGTTTCTGATATTGTTCGCCGATGCCCGGAATATCGTCGAGGGCACTGCGCAGCGCGCCTTTCCTTCTGGTCTGACGATGGTAGGTGATGGCGAAACGGTGCGATTCGTCGCGCACACGTTGCAGCAGGTACATGCCTTCGGACTGGCGTTTGAGGATAATCGGGTAATCGTCGTCCGGCACCCACACCTCCTCGAGACGTTTGGCCAAGCCGCAGACCGCGACATCGGTCACACCGCAGTCCCGGAGGGCCTTGGCCGCGGCCGTGGCCTGGGGTTTGCCGCCATCGACCACCACAAGATTCGGCTTATAGGCGAAATGGCGACGGTCAGTGGAGGCCGCCCGCCCCTCGCTCATATCCTCGCCAGAATCACCGGCGATATTGCCGTGGCGGAACCGGCGGGTCAACGTCTCATACAACGCTGACAGATCGTCGAGCGCGCCTTTGCCGTCATCACCGCGTATGGCGAAACGGCGGTATTCGCTTTTCTTCGCGACCGCATCCTCGAACACCACCATCGAAGCGACCTGGAACGCGCCGCCCACCGTGTTCGAAATGTCGTAACACTCGATGCGCAGCGGTGCCTCGTTCAATCCCAGCGCATCGGCCACCTCGTTCATGGCCCTGGTGCGCGCCTCCATATCGCTGATGCGGCTCATCCGGGAACGCTGCAACGCCTGCGCCGCATTCTCGTTCGCACGGTCCATAAGCTGCTTCTTGTCGCCGCGTGCGGCGACGCGTATCGACACCGCTCCCCCGCGAAGACCCGTCAGCCATTCCTCCAACTCCTCGCGTCGGCTCGGCTCGATGGGGACGATGACCTCCCTCGGTACGGGCGCGACCGGGGCGAGCAGGTCGGCGCGACCAGTCTGCTCCTGACGTTGATTGCGTTCGCGTGTGGCTTGGGCGCGTGCCACGGCATCCGTGGCGGTGACCGACTGCGTGGGGGCCAGCGCGTCACGCGAGGTGACGATGCGCGTGCCGTCGGTTTCCAAGGAGGATTCAGGGATTCCGGCTCCGGCCGCATCCGCGTACACGCGCACGATGAAATCGGCCATGAGATCGGCGTCCTCGATATCCTCGACCCGTTCGACGTTCCAGTTGCGTTCGCCGCGAATCGAACCGGCACGCACGAAGAAGGCATGGACGGATGCCTCCAACTCATCGGTGCTGAAGCCGAACACGTCGGCGTCGACCTGATCGTCCATCACCACGGCATTGCTCTGCACCACCGTGGACAGCAGCTGGATCTCGTCGCGCAGCTTGGCCGCCTTCTCGAACTCAAGGTCGGCGCTGGCGGCCTTCATATCGCGGGTGAGTTGGGCTATATAGGATTTGCCGATACGCCCGGTCATCACACCGACCAGCCGTTCGACCATGCGACGATGCTCCGCCGCGGAGATGCGACCGACGCACGGCGCGGAGCATTTGCCGATGGATGCGAGCAGGCACGGTCGGTTCGTCAGCTCGGCCTTGTGGAACGCATTGGAGTTGCAGGTGCGGACGGGGAAGGTGCGCAACAGCGTGTCGAGACTCTGGCGCATCGGCCAGACCTTGGCGTAAGGGCCGAAATACCTAGTGTCCTTGCGGTTGCGGCTGCGCGTCACCCATACACGCGGGTATTCCTGGCCGATGGACACCGCCAGATACGGGTAGGTCTTGTCGTCCTTGAACTGCACGTTGAACCGGGGGTCGAATTCCTTGATCCACGTGTATTCGAGCGTCAACGATTCCAGTTCGCTGCCGACGACCGTCCATTCGAGGCTGCGGGCGGTGAGCACCATCGTCTGCGTACGTGGATGCAACTGGTACAGCGGCTGGAAGTAATTGGTCAGACGATTGCGCAGGTTCTTCGCCTTGCCCACGTAGATGACGCGGCCTTCGCCGTCACGCCACTTGTAGACGCCGGGTTCGGCCGGAATGTCGGAGGTTTTCGGACGGAACAGGTCGCGGCTGTCCCCCAGCAGGGGCGCACCGTTCACGTTCACGCCGCGGCGCTCCGCCGCGTCCGACTGCCCCTCGCGCTGCCCGTCGAGCAGCGCGGAAGCGGTCTTGCGCCATTCGTCGGGGCTGTGACGTTCGAATATGGCGGTCATAGCATCGTCTTCAGGAACTTGCCGGTCCAGGATTCCTCGCACTGCGCGACCTGTTCCGGCGTGCCCTCGGTGACGACGGTACCGCCGCCGTCACCGCCTTCGGGGCCGAGGTCGATCACCCAGTCGGCCGATTTGATCACGTCGAGGTTGTGCTCGATGACGATGACCGTATTGCCCTTGTCGACCAGACCCTGCAGCACCTTGAGCAGCTTGTTCACGTCCTCGAAGTGCAGGCCCGTGGTCGGCTCGTCGAGAATGTACACGGTTTTGCCGTCGGAACGACGCTGCAGTTCGGTGGCGAGCTTGACGCGCTGCGATTCGCCGCCGGACAGGGTGGGGGCCGGCTGGCCGAGACGGATGTAGCCGAGGCCGACGTCCACGAGCGTCTTCAGGTAGCGTGAGATGCCGGTGTATGCCTTGAAGAAGTCGGCTGCCTCCTCGATGGGCATGTCGAGGATGTCGGCCACGGTCTTGCCGTTGTACTTGACTTCCAAGGTTTCGCGATTGTAGCGCTTGCCATGGCAGGTTTCGCATTCCACGTAGACATCGGGCAGGAAGTTCATCTCGATCTTCAGCGTGCCGTCGCCATGGCAGGCCTCGCAACGACCGCCCTTGACGTTGAAGCTGAAACGCCCCGGACCGTAGCCGCGCACCTGCGCCTCGGGCGTTTTGGCGAACAGGGTGCGGATCTTGTCCCACACGCCGGTGTAGGTGGCCGGATTCGAACGCGGCGTGCGCCCGATGGGGTTCTGATCGACGTGGATGACCTTCTTCACTTGGTCGATGCCTTCCACGCGCGTATGCTTGCCCGGCACGATGCGCGCGCCGTTGAGCTTATCGGCCAGCACCGGGTACAGGATCGTGTTGACCAATGAGGATTTACCCGAACCGGAGACGCCGGAGACGACGGTGAACACGCCGAGCGGGAAATCGACGGTGATGTTCTTGAGGTTGTTCTCGCGGGCGCCGACCACGCGCAGACGCGCGGTCTTGCGCACTTTGCGCCGGTGCTGCGGCACGGCGATCTCACGGCGATGGGCGATGTAGTCGCCCGTGATCGAACGTTTCGCTTTCGTCAGTTGGCTGGCGGGGCCGGAATAGATGACCTCGCCGCCATGTTCGCCGGCGCCGGGGCCGATGTCGACCAGCCAGTCGGCACCGCGGATCGTGTCCTCGTCGTGTTCGACGACGATAAGCGTGTTGCCCAGATCGCGCAGGTGATGCAACGTTTCGATGAGACGCTCGTTATCCCTTTGATGCAGGCCGATGGATGGCTCGTCCAGCACGTACATCACGCCGACCAGACCGGAACCGATCTGCGTGGCCAGACGGATGCGCTGCGCCTCGCCGCCGGACAGGGTGGCCGCCGCACGCGACAGCGTCAGATAGTCGAGGCCGACATCGTTGAGGAAGCCGAGACGCGCCTTGATCTCCTTCAACACCTCGCCCGCGATGAGCGCCGCGGAGCCGGTGAGGTTCAGGCCGCGGACCCATTCCAGTTCACGCACCACCGGCATGTCGCACACGTCGAAGATGGATTTGCCATCGACGGTGACCGCCAGCACCTCGGGCTTGAGCCTGCGGCCCTGACACGCCTGGCATGACACTTCGCGCATATAGGACTCGTAGTACTGCTTCATCGATTCGGAATCGGTTTCCTCGTGACGGCGCATGAGCGTACGCACCACGCCTTCGAAACCGGTGGAATATTCGCGCAGACGCCCCCAACGGTTGCGGTAGGAGACGTTGACCTTGAAATCATGGCCGAACAGGATGTCGTGGCGGACGTCCTCCGGCAGCTCCTCCCAAGGCGTATCCATGGAGAAGCCCATCTCGTCGGCGAGGCCTTCGAGCACATGCCTGTAATACTGCGAGGTCATCTTGGTGTTCGACCATGGTTCGATGACACCCTCGTTGAGCGATTTGCTCGGATCGGCGATGACGAGTTCCGGATCGATCTCCAGTTTGAAACCGAGACCCGTGCACACCGGGCATGCGCCGTATGGTGCGTTGAAGGAGAAGGTGCGCGGCTCGATCTCGTCGAGTTCGAGCGTATGCCCGTTCGGGCAGCTGCGATGTTCGGAGAACGGCTGGCGGCGGGCCGGGCTACCCTCCTCCTCGTCCACGTAGTCGATGACGATGCTGCCGTTGGCGAGTTTCAGCGCGGTTTCGACGGAATCGGTGAGGCGCTGGCGCACACCCTCCTTGACGACCAGTCGGTCGACCACGACTTCGATGGTGTGCTTGCGTGTTTTGGCGAGTTTGATGTCGTCGGACAGCTGGCGCATTTCGCCGTCAATCAGCGCACGGGCGTAGCCGTCGGATCGCAACAGTTCGAGCATGTCCACGAATTCGCCCTTACGTCCTTTGACCAGGGGCGCGAGAATCTGGAAACGCGTGCGCTCCGGCTTGGCGAGCAGCGCGTCGACGATCTGCTGCGGGGTCTGCGCCTGCACGGGCTCGCCGCATTCCGGGCAATGGGGTACACCGGTGCGTGCGAACAGCAGTCGCAGGTAATCGTAGATCTCGGTGATGGTGCCCACCGTGGAACGCGGATTGCGGTTGGTGGTCTTCTGGTCGATGGAAACCGCCGGCGACAATCCTTCGATGAAGTCGACGTCCGGCTTGTCCATCTGCCCGAGGAACTGGCGCGCGTAGGCGGACAGGGATTCGACGTAGCGTCTTTGGCCTTCGGCGAACAGGGTGTCGAATGCGAGCGAGGATTTGCCCGAACCGGACAGACCCGTGAACACCACCATGCGATTGCGCGGGATGGCGAGGTCGACGTTTTTGAGGTTGTGTTCACGTGCACCCTGGATGATGATCTTCAGATCGTTGGGGATGTGCGAGATGTCCGCCACGAGGCATCCATCCTGTTCGATGAGCGGCGCTTTGGCGATCTCACGCGACAGGAACGAGTCCTCGCTGATCACCTGCTTGACCGTCACCGGACCATTGGCGTTCCTCGCCTTCGAGGATCCGCGCTTGGCCTTGGACGCGGCGCGCGCACCATCCGCCGTTCCCCTGCCGTTCGTGTTGCCGGTGACCATACTCATCCCACCTTTCTGCGGGACGGGCCCGCGGTACTCGCCCCAAGGATACCGCACGCCCCGGTGTTCGAACACTTGTTCGAGCGTGTCGCGAAAACCATCCGCGATTCCCCGTTGAACGGACTGCGCCCCGATGCGAGCGGACGGAACCGCTCGCATCGGGGCGCATGGCTTATCCGACGATCCGCTACTTCTTCAGCGGCACGTAGATGACTTCGTCGATGAGCTTGGCGTAATGCTTGATGATCTGCGCACGGCGGGTCTTGAGGCTTGCGGTGAGCATGCCGTTCGCCTCGGTGAACTCGTCGGGCAGGATCTCGAACTTACGGATGGACTCGGCACGCGAGACGCCGTCGTTCGCCGCGTTGATCGCGCGCTCGACCTCGGAGCGGACGATCGGATTGCGGGCTAGGGAGGCGAGATCCGGTTCGCCCTGCGCGCCCTGCGCGGAGAGCCAAGCGTTCGCATCTGCCAGATCAAGCGTGACCAGCGCCGCGACGAAGGGTTTCTTGTCGCCGATGATCAGACACTGGCTCACCACCGGGGAGGTCATGACGGAAGCCTCCAGGATGGCGGGCGACACGTTCTTGCCGCCGGCGGTGATGATGAGGTCCTTCTTACGGCCAGTGATGGAGACGAAACCGTCGTCACTCACATCGCCCAGATCGCCGGTATGCATCCATCCGTCAACGATCTGCTGGGCGGTGACCTCAGGCTGATTATGGTAGCCATTGCACACCAGCGGACCGCGGATGCACAGCTCGCCATCGTCCGCGATGCCGACCGTCACGCCGTTCAGCGGCTTGCCGATGGTGCCGATGCGGTTATCCTCGGGCAGGCTCACGCACACGGGACCGCAGGTTTCCGTCATGCCATACCCCTCGAGCAGCTGCATGCCGATGCCGTTGAAGAAGTGCGACAGTTCGGGGTCCATCGGTGCACCGCCGGTGATGGCGCACTGCGCGTTCGGGCCGAAGATGGTCCGGATCTTCCGGTAGACGAGACGCTCGTACAATGCATGCGACGCGCGCAGCTTCAGCGACGGCTTCTCGCCGGCCTGCAGCACATGCGACCATTCGCGTGCGGTGCGTGCGCCCCGGGCGAACAGTTTGCCGGCGACACCGGTGCCGGCACGCTGCGAGGCGGCGTTGTGCACCTTCTCGAACACGCGCGGCACCGCGAGCAGCAGCGTGGGGCCGAACCCTTCGAAATCCTTGACGATGGTTTTCATGCTGGAGCTCAGTCCGAGCGTCAACGTGCCGGCGAAGCACAGCAACGACATGTAGCGGGCGAACACGTGGCTCAACGGCAGGAACAGCAGGAGCCTGCGACCGGGGGCGTTGACCACGCCGGGCATGTACTGTGTGGCGGACAGGCACAGGAAGGCGAAGCTGGCATGGGTGAGTTCCACGCCCTTGGGAGTGCCGGTGGAACCCGAGGTGTATACGATGGTGGCGAGCGCGTCGCCATGCACGGCGTTCTTGCGTGCCCAGAATTCCCTGTCGCTGACGTCCTCGCCGAACGCGATGATCGCGTCGATGGCGCTGGCGTCCATCATGAGCACGCCGCGTAGGCTCGGCACTTCGTCCTTCACCGTTTCGACCTTGTCGCGCTGCGTATCGTCCTGGGCGACGGCGAGCACCACCTTCGAGTCGTTGAAGACGTTCTTGATCTGTTGCGCGGAGTTGGTTTCGTAGACCGGGACGGTGAGTGCGCCCACGGACATGACCGCCAGGTCGAGTGCGGTCCATTCCCAGCAGGTGCGGGCGATGATGGCGACGGAATCGCCTTTTTTGATGCCCCAGCCGATCAGGCCTTTGGCGATGTCGATGACTTTCTGACGGAATTCGCGTGCGGTGAAGGAGTGCCAACGGCCGTCTTCGCCCTTGTATTCCACCATCGAGCCTTCCGGATCGCGGCTTGCACGCTGGTCGAGGAAATCGAACAGGTTGATGTCGTTGTCGATCGGTGCTTTCAGCGGGTTGGTGTATTCCTTGACCATCGTGGTCGTGTTCACGCTTTGATCTGCATGTTCAGTCATATCCATATTGCTACCTCACGCCGGATACAAATTTCCTTGACGGTGCAGCTCCGCCGGGGCTGGCCGACTCCCCCATCTTATCAATCGTGCGCTTCGATACGGAACGGGCAGGCTCCGGCATATGCGGAGCCTGCCCGTGGTTGGATGCGGCCGGCCGGTATTACTACTCTTCGGCGACCAGATCCAGGTAGGAGTCGTTCCACAGGTCCTCGTCGCCGTCCGGCATCAGCAGCACGCGTTCCGGGTTCAGCGCCTGTACCGCGCCCTCGTCGTGGGTGACAAGCACGATGGCGCCTTCGTATTTGGCGATGGCTTTGAGGATCTCGTCCCTGGATGCGGGGTCGAGGTTGTTGGTCGGCTCGTCGAGCAGCAGCACGTTCGCCCTTGATGTGACCAGTGTGGCCAAGGCGAGTCTGGTTTTCTCGCCGCCGGAGAGCACGCGTGCCGGTTTCATCGCGTCGTCGCCGGAGAAGAGGAACGAGCCGAGGATGCTGCGCGCCTGGGTGTCGTCGAGTTCCGGGGCGACGCGCACGAGGTTCTGCAGTACGGTCGCGTCGAGGTCGAGTGTGTCGTGTTCCTGCGCGAAGTAGCCGATCTTGCAGCCGTGGCCGTAGTCGACGGAACCGGTGTCCGGCTCTTCGATGTGTGCCAGGAGGCGCAGCGTGGTGGTTTTGCCGGCGCCGTTGTAGCCCAGGATCACCACTCGCGACCCCTTGTCGATGGCGAGGTTCACGCCGGCGAACACGATGTTCGAACCGTATGCCTTGGAGATGTCCTTCGCCATGATCGGGGTCTTGCCGCAGGGTGCAGGTTCGGGGAACCGGATGTCGGCGACCTTCTCCGCCTTCTGCGCTTCCGACGTGTTCTCCAGCAGTTTCGCGGCGCGGCGCATCATGTTCTGCGCGGCTACGGCCTTGGTGGCTTTGGCGTGCAGGCGGATGCCCTGCTTCATCAGACGGTCGGCTTTCTTCTCGGCCACTTCGCGTTCGCGGCGGCGACGTTCCTCGTCGACCACGCGCTGATGCAGATACGCCTTCCAGCCAAGGGAATACATGTCGATCTGGCCGAGCTGCGCGTCGAGATGCCACACCTTGTTCACCACTTCGTCGAGCAGTTCGGTGGAGTGGGAAATGACCAGGAAGCCGCCCTCGTATTTCTTGAGATAGCTGCGCAGCCATTCGATGGAGTCGGCGTCCAAATGGTTGGTCGGCTCGTCGAGGATCAGCGTGTCCGCGTCGGAGTACAGGATGCGGGCCAGTTCGATGCGGCGGCGCTGACCGCCGGAGAGCGTGCCCAGCTGCTGTTCCATGACGTCCTGCGGCAGGCCGAGTGATGCGGCCATGGTGATCGCCTCGGACTGGGCCGCGTAACCGCCGGCCTTGTCGAAGTCCTGCATGGCCTTGTCGTAACGGTTCATGGCCTTGGTCATCACGTCGGGATCGGGGTCGGTCATCTCCTTCTCGGCTTTGCGGATGCGGCTGATGATCGAGGCGATGTCACGGGCGCTCATCATGCGGTCGAGCGCGGTCTGGGTCGGATCGGCGGCATGGGTGTCCTGCGGCAGGTAGCCGAGCTTGCCGGATACGCGCACATTGCCCGCGGTGGGCAGCATGTCGCCGGTGATGACGCGGGTCAGCGTGGTTTTGCCGGCGCCGTTGCGCCCGACCAGACCGATTTTGTCGCCCTTCGCCACATGGAAATCCGTTGGGTGAAGCAACGTGCGTGCGCCGATCTGAATCTCCAGGCCCTTTGCCTCAATTGCCATGCTTCACCATGCTCTTTCCGATATTGCGATTGCGGATGTGTATAAACCAAGGGAACACTATAGCAATCACCGACTACCCCGTCACCGTGCGCCGATTCATGCTTTCCGGACGCGCATGCGGCCGGGTCGGCACCGCCCGTCCCCGTCGTTTCGCCGCACGTGGGCCGACACGCCGGCATGACGCGCTCCCCCTCCCACTCCCCTCACCGTACGGGAGGATGATCGTCCGCGCCGCGCTCATGAGCGACCCTCGCCTCCGACGGGCAGACCGTCGAATCCGATGCGGCGATACCCGTCCGCGAGCGTGTCAGGTCTCATGTGTTCCATGCTTCGTGTGGTTGACATCCTCGTCCTTTCCCATAGGGGCTTTCCCCATGTGTGCGGGACAGCTTATGGGAGGGCGATGCCGTATGCAACCGGTCGTCCCCGCTTTGGGGATATGTGGATAATCCGCTTCGGTTCGCGGTGGGTAATATTCGGTCTTGGGGCACGTTTGTGGATAACACGGTCTTCGATTGGCGCGTGATCCTGCCGTGTTCCCGTAATGGCTACATATGTGAAGGGGCGGGAAACAGCCGTTGTGCTTCCCGCCCTGAACGTGTTCGGATACGTTGCGCCCCGATACGCCGTGTCGTGTCGCGCGGCTCAGGCCTGCATTGCCTGCGCGGCCTCGTTGATGCAGCGCAGCGCGTTGAGGGTGCGCGGGTAGCCGATGTACGGCATGCACTGGGAGACCACCGCGATGAGGAACGCCTTCTCGTTGCCGACTCCCATGTTCGCCTTCGCGTGGGAGGTGAGCTGCGGTTCGCATCCGCCTTGGGCGGCGAGGAAGCACAGGGTGATCATTTCGCGCTCGCGGGCGGTCAGGCCCTTGCGGGTGTAGTAGTCGCCGAAGCAGTTGCCGGCCAGCCACTTGTTGATGTGGCGGGTCTCCTCGGGGCCGGATTGTGCGAAGCCGCGCATCCGTTCGCCGAAGATGTCGATTTGGGTTTGTTCGCCGGCTGCCGCGCGGGTTTCCGGCGTGGTGGTGGACTGGCCTTCCAGCGGCAGGTTGATGCCCTTGTCGACGAAGATCTCGTTGGTCGCTTTGAGGAACGGCAGTACGCGGCCGAATCCGAGGTAGGCGACGGCCTGGTAGACCACTTCCTTCACCTGCACCGGCGTGAGGCCCGTTTCCAAGGCCACCGGCAGCATCATCTCGTAGGCGTCGACGCCCTGGCATCCGATCAGCGTAGCGAGGATGGCCATGGAGCGGGTGGCGTCGTCGAGGTCGGGGTGCTGTGCGCCCGGTTCGTTCACCACTTCGTCGTAGGCGAAGTTGGAGAACAGGGTGATGAATTCGGGATCAGCCTGTTCGAGGGTGATCTTACCGTCGGAGAAGAATCCGCTTTTCTTGCCAAACATGTGTTCCGGCCTTTCTTATGCCCGATTGTCGTGCGATCGTCGGATGGCGTCATGGCCTGCCGACGAATGTGTTGTATAACGTTATGCCCGGGCTTGCGTCTCATCACATGCATGGTGAAACGGGTTCGGGCGTATTCCCGTCGTTTCCGCGGATCGCGGTCAGTCCGCGGCTCAGACCTCGCTGACGCGCAGCAGGGACTTGATGGTTTCGCGACGATCCATCGCATCGTATGCGGCCTGGATGTCGTCGAGGGTGAATTCGGCGGTGAACACGCGGCCGGGGTGGATATCGCCCTTGAGCACGAGTTCGAGCAGGTGGTCGACTTCGGTGTCGTAGTGGCGCACCGGTGCAGGACCGCCGCGCAGGCCGACGTTGCGGTAGAACAGGCCGGGGACGTCCGCTTCGACGCCGTGGGGCAGGCCGACGCGGCCGACGATGGCGCCGCAGCGGGCGACCTTCATGGCGGTGTCGTTGGACAGCGCGGAGCCCACGCATTCGAGCACGGCGTCCGCACCGTAACCGTCGGTCATTTCCATGATGCGGGCCACGGCCTCGTCGCCACGCTCCTCGACGATGTCGGTGGCGCCGAATTCACGGGCCAACGCCTGACGGTCGGCGTGACGGCTCATGGCGATGATGCGCTTGGCTCCGCGGATCTTGGCGGACAGCACTCCGCACAGGCCCACCGCGCCGTCGCCGAACACCACGGCGGTGTCGCCGGGCTTGACCTCGGCGGATGCGGCCGCATGGTAGCCGGTCGGCATCACATCGGACAGGGCGAGCAGGTCGGCGAGCTTCTCGTCGGAGAAGGTCTTCACGTCGCCGGGCACCACGACGAGCGTACCGTTGGCGTGGGGCACGCGCAGGTATTCGGCCTGGCAACCCAGACCCTCATCGCCGAAGTAGCCGCCGTGCGGGCAGGACGATTCGAATCCGGCCTTGCATACCGGGCATTCGCCGCAGGAGTACGGGAACGGCACGATCACGAAATCGCCGGACTTGGCGATGGTGACGTCGGCGCCGACGGATTCGACCACGCCGATGGCCTCGTGACCGGTCTGGGTGTCGGCTTCACGGCCGTCGCGGAAGAACCACAGGTCGGATCCGCACACGCAGGCGCGCACCACGCGGATGATCGCGTCGTCGGTTTCGATGAGGACTGGTTCGGGCCTCTCTTCACAGGCCATGGTTTTGATGTCCTTGTAGATTGCTGACTTCATGGGTCACTCCTTCATTGGTGGATATGGAATCGGTGAATCGGTGATGATGTATGGGATCGATTGAATCATGCGGCCGGACGGCTATATGACCGGACGGCCGTATGACCGTATGACTGCATGACCGCCGGTCAGACGCCCGACGGCTCGTGTTGCTGGCGTTTGACCGCGTCGACGATGTCGCGGTTCTCGGCCAGCAGCCGTTCCGCCTCGTCGCTGCGCCCCTCCGCAATAGCCCTCCAATACAGGGTTTTGAACGACACATAGGCTTGCTGCATGCGGATGCTTTCGGCTTTGGCCGCCAAACGCAACGCCTGCTCGTCCAGCAGTTCCACCTGCCTGCGAGCGCCTTCCGGCCCGTCGACGACGTTGGCGAGGTATTCGCGCATGGCGTTCAATGGCATGCCGGTCGCGGATAGGCAGGAGATGGTGATCAGCGATTGCAGGTCGTCGTCCGAGTACATGCGGTGCCCTGAGCTGGGGTCGCGGGTGATCGGTTTGATGATGCCGATCTGTTCGTAGTAGCGCAGTGTGGTTTCCGGCAGGCCGGAGATCATCGAGGCTTGTCGGATCGTGTGCCAGGTGCTTGCTGTGTTGCCCATGGTTTGCACTCTAAGAACTTCGAGTACTTGAAGTCCAGTGCCGGGTGTGTTGCGCTGCGGGAGCGGGTTCGGGTTCGCCGCCGGCCGTGTTACGCCGCGTTCAACGGAAGATGACGTGCTTGCACAGCGGGTAGCCCCATGCGAACTGGCATCCCATGGTGAGGAACTTCACCACGATCGCGTTCCAGCCGAGGGTTGCCGGCAGCCAGGTGAGCATGGTGGAGCCGAAGAGGTAGTTCCATATCCATAGGAGGATGAACAGTGCGACGCTGCGCGTGAAGTTGCTGGATGATTTGAACGTCACGTTGCGGTTCAGGAGGAAGTTGTAGGACGCGGACAGCACGATGGCGACGGCGTTGGCCGCCGTCGAGGGCACGGCGAGGAGATACAGGATGGTGAAGGAGCCGAATTCGACGAGGGTCTGCGTGGCGGAGACCATCAGGTACGGCAGGAGTGTTCTGTGTGGTTTGGCGTCGGTGTTCTTCTGTGTGTTCCGTGCCTTCCCGCCTTGCGCCTCATACTGTTCGTCCGACATCGCATGCGACCCTCGTTTCGTTCCCGCCTGTGCGTTCCTGTGGATCGCGGCCCAGTATAGGCGCGTCCCGTACCTTTCGGTATGCTCGCGTCGCATTCGCGAATCTCGGGGTACCATACTGTAGGTTTCGTCAATCCGATTGCCAATCGCAAGTCAACAGCCAAAGGAGAATCATGGCATATTCCAAGAACGCGCCGTTCCGTGCCGATGTGGTCGGCTCCTATCTGCGTCCGGCCGAGCTTAAGCAGGCCCGCGCCGATTTCGCCGCGGGCACCATCGACGCCGCCGGCCTGAAGGCCGTCGAGGATAGGCTCATCACCGAGCTCGTCGCCAAGCAGAAGGCCGCCGGCCTGCATGTCATCACCGACGGCGAGTTCCGCCGCGGTTGGTGGCATTTCGATTTCATGTGGGGCTTCAACGGTGTGGATCATGTCGCCGCCGCGCATCGCGTCGCCTTCCATGACGAGGTCACCCCCGCCGACACCGCCACCGTGACCGGCAAACTGGACGGTCATGACCATCCGTTCGTCGAGCATTTCAAGTTCGTCAAGCAGTTCGAGGACGGGAACACCGTGGCCCGCCAGACCATGCCCTCCCCCCGCGCAGACCCGTTTCGTGCTCACCGGCAACAAGACCGCCTACCCGTACGACGAGTATTACAAGGATGATGACGAGCTGACCGCGGATATCGTGGCCGCGTACCGTCAGGTCATCGCCGACCTGTATGCCGCCGGCTGCCGTAACGTGCAGTTCGACGACTGCACGTGGACTCGCCTGTGCGACAGGAGCGTGCGCGAACGTCTCGGCTGGAGCGACGAGGACGCGGCCCGCCTGCAGCAGGAGAATCTCGACGTGATCAACGCGGTGATCGCGGACCAGCCCGACGATCTGGCGATCAACACCCATATCTGCCGTGGCAACTTCCATTCCGCCTGGCTGTCGTCCGGCGGGTACGCCCCGGTCGCCGCCAAGCTGTTCGGCGAGGAGAACGTGAACGCCTACTATCTGGAGTTCGATGATGATCGTTCCGGTGATTTCGCGCCGTTGGCCGAAGTGTCCGGCGACAAGCAGGTCGTGCTCGGCCTCGTCACCTCCAAGAGGCCCGAACTTGAGGATCCGGAGGCCATCAAGGCCCGTATCGCCGAAGCCGCGCAGTATGTGCCGCTGGAGCGCCTATGCCTGTCCACCCAGTGCGGTTTCGCCTCCACCGAGGAGGGCAACAAGCTCACCGAGGAGCAACAGTGGGCCAAGATCGCCCTCGTGCGTTCCATCGCCGAAGAGGTTTGGGGCGAATAACCCGAACCGATACACCCATACGAGCAACGCCCGATACGGCCGGCCCCGCGCCATGGCCGCATCGGGCGTTCCCGTATCGGCGCATGTACTACAGTGTGTTCTAAATACGTCTCGGAAGGGGAGGATTCCATGGACACCGCCAATGATGCTGACCGCCTGCAAATGCTGCTGTATAGCGCCTACGATTCCGACACCGTGCGCGATATGGAACGTCCGTTGCTCGACGATGGCACGCCGCTGATGCGCATGGCCGCTTCGGCTGCGGCGCAGGTGACGATGACGCTGCTCGATGATGAGGATCTCGCCGTGGAGGACGCCCGCATCGCCGTGCTCGTGGGAGCCGGCGACAATGGCGGCGACGGATTGTACGCCGGAGCCATACTGGCCAGGGAAGGCGCGCAGGTCACCGCGATCGCGACGGGACGTTCCCTGCATGATGCGGCGTTCGCCGCGTTCGTGCATGCCGGTGGTCGTGTGCTGGCGCTCGACCCGAACGCCGACATCCCCGGGTGCGCCACCGGGTTCTCCGCCGGCGAGGCCGGCGAACGTCTGCAGGCCGCGGTCGAATACGCGCAAGGTTCGCATGTGATCCTCGACGCGATGACCGGCATCGGCGTGGCCGGGGCGCTGCGCGGCATCCCCGGTACCATCGCGGCCTCCCTCGGTTTGACGTCACGACTGCCGGACCGCCCGGCGTTGCCCAACAACGAGCCTTCCGCCGACCTGCCGCTGGTGGTCGCGGTCGATACGCCTTCCGGCGTGGGCGTGAACGATGGTTCACTGCCCGGCGCGTACATTCCCGCCGACGTGACGGTCATGTTCGGCGCGATGAAACCGTGCGCGATGGTGCCGCCCGCCTCGTACGCCTGCGGCAAGCTGGTTCTGGTCGATTTCGGTTTCGACATCGACGGGACCGTCCCCGCCGTCGAGATGACGGATGGTGATTTCGTGGCGGATGCGATTCGTCTGCCGCACCTTTCGGACGGCAAGTATTCTCGTGGCGTGGTCGGATTGGTGACCGGTTCCACCCGCTACCCCGGAGCCGCCGTCCTGACCGCGAAGGCCGCAGCCCGGACCGACACGGGCATGGTGCGATACATGGGCCCGCAGCGCGCGCAGGACATGGTGTTGTCCGCACTGCCCGAGGCGGTGATCGGCAAGGGGCATGTGCAGTCCTGGGTCGTGGGATCCGGCGTGCCTTCCGGCGACGACGCGGACGGCAAGGACATCCAACGTGAAACCATCGAAGCGTTGCTGCGTCATTACGCGCTGCCCGGCGACGCGAACAGCACGGATGGCACGGACGACACCGAGCGTGATGCGTCCGACGCCCTGGCCATGCCGCCCATCGCGGTGGACGCGGGTGCGTTGGATCTGCTGCCCGACCATGTGCCGCCGCAGGTGGTCATCACCCCGCATGCCGGCGAGCTGGCACGTCTGCTGAACCGTCTGAACGGCGGCGACGCGGATGACGATGACGCCCACGGCGGGACGATCGATGCGGGCGACGTGCAGGCCGAACCGCTGCGTTATGCGACGATGGCCCACAAGCTGACCGGCGCGACCGTACTGCTCAAGGGAGCCGTCACCATCGTGGTCGGCGAGGACGGCGAGGACGGCACCCGCGTTATCCTTTCCGGACGGGCACCGGCTTGGCTGGGCACCGCCGGCGCCGGCGACGTGCTCGCCGGCATGCTCGGCGCATTGCTCGCCCAACAGGACGGCACACTGTCCGCCAACCCGTCGTTCGTGCCCGAGATCGCCGCCGCGGCCGCGTACATGCATGGTCTCGCCGCGGCGGTGGCATCCGGTTCGGAGCAGCGCGGCTGGCATAGGCCCGAACTGTACGGCCATGCGGAGAAGCAGCGCTTCTCATCAATCGGGCATCCGATCATCGCCACCGATGTCATCGACGCCATTCCGCAGGCGTTCGACGAACTGATTTCCTGACGCATCCGCCTTATCGGGCGTGGCATCATCCAGCTTCCCCACCCCTTGACGGCAAGTGGCCGTCAAGGGGTTTCTTCGATATACTGGCCTCGGTTGTGCAAACGTAATCAATGATTGCAAACGTAGTCAACGTTGACATCATTTCGAGGGAAGAAACCGTACATGGATATTTCGCAGACCATCCTCTACCTGTTGAAGGGCTTGATCCTGCTGTTGGATCAGGTGCCCTATCTGCTGTTCATCTATGCCATCGTCACCGTGATCATCACCGCCGTGCGCCGTTCCAAACGCGACCCATCCGTCAGAAGAGGACTCATCAGGAAGCTTTCCGAAGCGACCGGAAGCGCGAACGGCAATGAAGCCGCGCACGGGTTCGGCGCTGACCCAAACGGTCCGGACCCGTACACCACCTCCGCGCTGCTCAACGGATACACCCAAGGCGTCACACCGACCAACAGGGAATCCGAACCGTTGCCCGAAAACACGCTCCGCAACCCAACGCCGCTGCCTCCCGGCTTCGTGCGCCTCGACTCCCCCGCATCCGTATCCCCGGTGGCCGCATCCCCTGCGGCCGCAGCTGCGGCGACCATGGCTCCAACCGCACCATCACCCGCCGGAACCGCCTTCGACGCCGCGCGCATAGGCGCCGCCGCAAGCATCACGGCCATGCTGCGCAATCTGCCCGCCGACTACCATGTCATCGACGAGGTGATGATCGCCAATGGCACGGGAACCTCAGGCGATCACGCCATCACTACGACGCTCGATCATGTCATCGTCTCACCGTACGGCGTGTTCGTCATCGACGAGAAGGAACCCATGGCCGACCGCATCGAAGGCGATACGCAGGACATGCATTGGCGTGCCGGATGGGGCAAGGACGGACGCATCAACGGCCCCGTCAGCGACATGGTCAACCCCGTGCCGGAGAACGTCAGAAATCTCCAAGCGCTCTCGCACATCACCGGCATACCGCTCGACCGGTTCATCTCGATCATCGTGTTCTGCGGCGAAGGCTTCGACCTGAGCGCACTGACCGGACGCAAACGCCTGCTCTCCAGCACCAAGGGCATGCCCTACCCGACCCGCATCATCACGAGCGCCGAACTGCCCAGCGTCCTCGCCGATTACCGCAAACCGTTGCTCGACGCCTTCTCCGTGCAGGCGAAAACCGCGACCATCGGCTCGCTGAGCATCGCCAAACCCATGAACGGTCAAGCCCTCTGAAGCATACGAGTCATACGCGGAGCATAGGAAAGGCGCCCATCCGATTCGATTTGATTCGATTGGACGGGCGCCTTTCCTATAAGACGTTCGCTATTCGTCGGACCGCCCGACCAGCATCGCGACGGCGCATTGCGCCACGGCTATGGCGGTCATGACCGCAAGGGATACCGTATAGCTGCCGGTCAGCTGGCACAGCACACCGAACAGCAGCGGTCCCATCGAAGCGATCAGATAGCCTGCGGACTGCGCCAAACCGGACAGTCGAACCGTATCCGAGGCGGAACGTCCGCGCATGGCGATCAACGCCAACGCCACCACAAGCGAGGCGCCCTGCCCCGCTCCCCCGATGAACGCCCATACCGGCATGGCTACGGGAGCAACCATCATACCGATGCCTGCAATGACCATGGGAACGCTCGACGTCAAAGCGGCGCAAACCTGATTGCCTCGGACATGCATGAGCTTGGGGATCAACAGGCCGGAGAAGATACCGATGGATTGGAATACGAACAGGTGCACACCTGCGACGGTCGCGCTGAACCCCGCATGTTCGGAAACGCTCGGCATCCAATTCGACATGGTGTAGAACGCCGAGGATTGGGTGCCCATGAACAGGGTGACCCACCACGTCATCGGGCGGCGCAGCAACGAGGCCATCGATTCTCCGGCGTGCGCAATATCATGCTTTTCGCTCGAAGCGTCCGAAACGCTCGAAGCGCTCGGAACGGCGAATGGCTCCTCAGGCGTTCGCCCAAACGCCATGGCACGCCACGAATGCACGATTCTGCAACTCCATAGCAGTGCGACCAGCAATGGCGGCACCGCCCAGAACGCCAGCGCATGCCGCCATCCTCCCCACACCTCGGCCATAGCCGACGCCGTAAGGCCCGCGAGCGCCGAACCGCAGGTGATGCATGCCGAATAGGCTCCCGTCGCCATGGCGACATGATTCGGATAGTCGCGTTTGGCGACGACCGGCACCAGCACGTTGCCTACCGCGATGGCCGAGGCGAAAATCACGGTACCGGCCCACACCCCTGTTTCGCCGGCAAACGAACGGATGATGTCGCCCGCCGCGATGGCCGGTCGCAGGTTCAAGGCGACCAGGAAGATCAACGCCGCCCAGATTCCCGTCGATCTTCGGTTTGAAACGTTCAACAGTTGCTTCATCTCTTTCCTCCACTCGGTGCCGTCATTCAGCCGTCATGTGCGCAACGCCATGGCGGCGGTCCCGCTTGCGCTTCCGCTTGTCGTTTCCGGCCTTCACAGCATGCCGCATATGCGAGACGGAACGGTTCCTCCGACGGGCGGGTACGTTACACTGACGGTGCTGATATCCGTTGTTCAGAAGGGTGTTCCGATGACTTCCACGTCTTGCGCCATCACCGATGTAATCTTCGATTTCTGCGGCGTCGTGCTGGATTGGCAGTGCCGTGCCGCGTTGGAGGGGCGCTACCCCGCCGAACTGGTCGACCGCATCTGCGCGGATGATGATCCGTGCGGCTTCTTCGACTATGAGGATCGCATGGACCACGGCGAACTGCTCGCCCAAGTGCTGCCGGACGTGGAGTGCGAACAGGGCAAGGAGCTTGCGGACATCTTCGCGGATTACATCGCCCGCTATGATGACGCGCTGCCCCGCATGATCCCCGGCATGGAGGAACTGTTGGGCGATCTGCGCAAGGCCGGGTACGGCGTATGGGGGTTGACGAACTGGTCGTCCGAAACGTTCCATTTCGCCTTCGAGAAATTCCCGCAGCTCGAACGGCTGCTGAACGGCACGGTGGTGTCCGGCGTGGAGAAGAAGTTCAAGCCGAACGCGGACTTCTACGAGCTGGCGTTGCAGCGGTTCGGCTTGGATGCCGGGCGATGCGTCTTCTTCGACGATACGGCGAAGAACGTGACGGGCGCCGAGAATGTGGGCATCCGCGCGTTCCGGTTCACCGACGCCGATCAGGCGCGACGTGATCTGGAGTCTTTGGGATTGAAGTTCTGACCCTCCGCGCGTTCGCCATATACATACACGGAATATATACGAAGGCGGGCGGCCATGCATCCGATGTGCATGGCCGCCCGCCTTTCTCGTTTCTCGCCGCGCCTGCCGCCGCGCCCGGTTACCGGTTCTCCTTGCCTTTCAGACCGGTGTAGAGCGTGTAGTAGCGGCCCTGCTGGGCAATGAGCTCCTCATGCGTGCCGCGTTCGATGATGCGGCCGGCCTCGATCACCATGATGCAGTTCGCGTTGCGGATGGTGGACAGTCGGTGCGCGATCACGAACGTGGTGCGATCCTTCATCAACTGGTCCATGCCTTCCTGCACGAGCGCCTCGGTGCGGGTGTCGATCGACGAGGTGGCCTCGTCGAGGATCAGCGCCGGCGGATCGGCCACGGCCGCACGCGCGATGGCCAGCATCTGGCGCTGCCCCTGGCTCAGGGACTCGCCATCCGCGGAAAGCTGCGTATCGTAGCCATTCGGCAGTTTCTCGATGAACGAGTCGGCGTTGGCGAGTTTGGCCGCGGCGATGACCTCTTCATCGGTCGCGTCGAGACGGCCGAAACGGATGTTCTCCATGATCGAACCGGAGAACAGGTGCGTATCCTGCAACACCATGCCGAGCGAACGGCGCAGATCGCCCTTGCGGATATGCGTCACGTTGATGCCGTCATAGGTGATCCGGCCGGAATCGATGTCGTAGAAGCGGGTGATCAGGTTGGTGATGGTGGTTTTGCCCGCGCCTGTGGAGCCGACCAGCGCGATCTTCTGACCGGGCTTGGCGAACATCGACATGTCATGCAGGATCACCTTGCCCGGCACGTAGCTGAAGGTCACGTCGTCGAGACGGATGTCGCCGCGCATGGGCCGGATGTCACCGGTTCGCGTATCCTTCCAACCCCACAGGTCGGTGCGTCGTCCGGATTCGCATAGCGTGCCGTCCGCGTCGCGGCGCACGTTGACCAAGGTGACGGCACCCTCGTCGATCTCCTCGGGCTCGTCCATCATCCTGAAGATACGGTCGGCACCCGCCAGACCCATGACGATGGAGTTGAGCTGCTGGCTCACTTCGCTGATCGGCATGGTGAAGCTCTTCACGAAGGTCAGGAAGCTGACCAGCGCGCCCAATGTCAGGCCGGTGCGCCCGGTGATCGCGAGCCAGCCGCCCACAAGCGCACACAGCACGTACGCCACGTAACCGAGTTGGTTGTTGATCGGGCCGAGGAAGCCGGAGAACCGGTTCGCCTTGTCGGAGGCGTCGAACAGTTCGCCGTTGAGCTTGCGGAAATCATCCTTCGCGGCCTGCTCGTGAGTGAAGACCTTGACGACCTTCTGACCGCTCACCATCTCCTCCACGTACCCATTGAGCTTGCCGACGGACTTCTGCTGCCTAGTGAAATAGGTGCCGGATTTGCCGGTGAGGATCTTCGTGATCCAAACCATCACCGCGCTCACCGCCAGCACGACCAGGGTCAGCGGCACACTCAGGTACACCATGCTGCAGAACACCATCACGATGGTGAATATGGAGTTGATGATCTGCGGCACCGACTGGGAGACCAGCTGGCGCAACGTATCGATGTCGTTGGTGTACAGGCTCATCACGTCGCCGCGCGTATTGCGGTCGAAGTAGCCGAGCGGCAGCTTCTGCATGTGGGCGAACATGCGGTCGCGCAGGCGCCGCATGAACCCTTGCGTGACGAACGCCTTGAGGATCGAGCTGCCGGCGAATGCGGTGACGCCGCCGAAGCCGAACAACAGCGCCATATGCAGCACCGCGGTCAGCAGCGGACCGAAATCATGGACACCGGAAGTGAGCATCGGCGTGATGTAGTCGTCGATCAACGTCTGGAAGAACAGGTTGCATTTGACCTGCGCGAAGATCGTCATCAGGGTGAACAGGATGACGAACGTGTATTGCACGCCGTACTCCTTGAACACGAATTTCATCAGACGCAGGAAGATGCGCATCGGATGTTCCAGTTCAGGCTTGGCGCCCTTCATCTTCGGATGTGGTCCCGGCATCAGCGATCCTCCTTTCCGTCGGTTGCGGTTGCATCGGTGGCAGCGTCGGTCGCGGCTGGCGTCTTGACCGTATCGGCAGCCATGGCGGCCTCGTCGAAGTCGCCGCCGCCCTGCGACTGCAGTTCGTAGATGCCCCGGTAGATGTCATTCGACGCGACCAGCTCGTCATGCGTGCCCACGCCGGAGATGCGGCCGTCATCAAGCACCACGATCATGTCGGCGTCACGTACGCTGGAGATGCGCTGCGCGATGATGATCTTCGTGACGTCCGGCAGATATGCGGCGAAGGAGCTGCGGATGCGTGCGTCGGTGGCTGTGTCGACCGCGGATGTGGAATCGTCCAGGATCAGCACCTTCGGATCCTTGAGCAGTGCGCGGGCGATGCACAGGCGCTGCTTCTGGCCGCCGGAGAAGTTCTGCCCGCCCTGTTCGACGGGAGCCTCATAGCCTTGCGGCAGGCTTTCCACGAAGTCGCTGGCGCAGGCGATGTCGCAGGCGCGTTTGCAGTCGTCGATGGTGGCGTTGGGATTACCCCAACGCATGTTGCTCAGGATGGTGCCGCTGAACAGCACGTTGTTCTGCAGTACGACGGAGACCTTGTCGCGCAGCACGGTGCGATCATAGTCGCGCACGTCCACGCCGCCAACCTTCAGGCTGCCGGCGGTCACGTCGTACAGTCTCGGAATGAGGTTGACGAGCGTGCTCTTGGCGGAACCGGTACCGCCGATGACACCCACCACGGCGCCTGCGGGAATGCTGAGATTGATATCGGACAGCACGTTTTTGCGCACTTTGCCGTTCAGGGCCGCGGCGGCCTCCATGCGTTTCTTCGCCGTGGGATCGTTGGCCGAGAAGCCTGCCTCCGGGTAGGCGAAGTCCACGTGACTGAATTCGATGGAACCGTCCTTGACCTGCTTGACGGGATCGGCCGCGGCGGTCATGTCGTCCTTTTCGGTGAGCACTTCGACGATGCGTTTGGCGCTGGCCGTCGACATGGTGATCATCACGATCGTCATGGACAGCATGACCAGGCTCATAAGGATGTTCATGCAATACATGAGCAGCGATGCCAGATCGCCCGTGGTGAGCTGGTCCTGCACGATCAGATGCGCGCCGATCCAGCTGATGAGCAGCATGCATGTCCAGATGGTCGCTTCGATCACCGGGTCGACGGCGGACAGGATGAGCTCGGCTTTGATGAAGATGCTGTAGATGCGTTTCGACGTGCCCTTGAACACCTTGGTTTGCATGGTCTCACGATTGAAGGCCTTGACGGCGCGCATGGCGGTGACGTTCTCCTCCACGGATTCGTTCATCGCATCGTATTGCGGGAACGCCTGACGGAAGTGGACGGAGGCGCGGCTCATCAGGAAGCCGAGCACGACGCCGAGCACCACCACGGCGCCCAGAAAGATCGACGCCATGGCACCGGAAACGAGGAACGCCATGCACATGGCGATGATGAGACTGGAGAAGGCACGCGGCACCATGCGCAGGATCATCATGTAGGCGTTCTGGATGTTCATCACGTCCGTGGTCAGTCGGGTCATGAGGCTGGGCGTGGAGAACTTGTCGATATTCGAGAAGGAGAACGTCTGGATGGCGTCGTATTGGTCCTGACGCAGGTTGCGGGCGAATCCGGTCGCCGCGCGCGAGCCGAACACCGATCCCATGCATCCTGCGAGCAGGCCGATCAAGGCCACGCCGACCATGATGGCCGCCGTGCGTTCGATCACACCCATATCGCCCCGTTCAACACCGTCGTCGATCAACGCCGCCATCAGCAACGGAATGATCATTTCGCAGCACACTTCGGCGATCATCCACAGAGGGGTCACGATGGATGCCCTCCTGAACTCGCCGACGTGGCGCAACAGCTCCTCCACCGTTCTCAAATCGTCTCCCTGATTCAATGGTCAAACCACCTCAGACTACCAACGGCGCGAGCCAATAAGAGGTCATGAATCGCGGGCGGCCCGCGCCATGATCGAGCATGGTGCGGGCCGGAACAGCGCCTTTTGAATCGGTTTCAGCGGGCGTTGCCGCCATCCGCGGCGCGGGCGTTGCCGCCTTGTTTGCCGCCCCGGCTGCGGGCGAACAGCAGGTAGCTGTATCCGCACATGGCGAGCGTTCCCAGCAAGGCGATGGCGACGATGAGGCCGACCATCACCCCATCGTTTATGGGAAGGAGGAAGCCGATGATGCCAGCTATGGCAATCAGCGCGCCCATCACCATGAATACGGCTCCGCCGAAACGTTGCGTACGGTTCCAGTTGTTCTCGTCCGCGAGCGCCCAGGGGGTGCGGATGCCGAAGGTGTAGTTCTGCCTCATGCGGGGCAGATAGTTGCCCAGCCCGATGAACAGTGCGCCCAGCGCCACGGAGACGATGAGGCCGACCGGGCCGCCTTTGGTGGGGATCAGGCCGAATACCGTGATCTCGGTGAGCCAGGTCATGCCGCACATGATGAGCGTGAACGCAATGACGAATCCACGGTAGAGGCCGCCTGCTTTCCCGTAGCTTTCGCCTTTGGGGTCCATGCCCGGGATGATGCGGAAGAGGCCCAGAAGGACGAGTGGCAGTATGTCGAGGATCAGTGTCATGGCGCGTGGCCCGTATCCGTTGACCGACCCGTCGGCGCCCCAATGCGTCGGCACCTGTTCGGGGAGCCTGCCGAACAGGGCGAGGTGGGCGATGATGTTGGCCACGCAGAGCACTGCCAGTATTATCCAGATTCGGCGGCTGATCGGTGCCGTGCCCCGACCGGAAGCGTTCCCATTCGTGTTATTGGCGCTGTTCATGACCATTCTCCTTGTCGTCCCGCCGTTCCACTGGAGCGGTGCCGTGCTTGTTGCCGTTCGTGTTGTTGTTGTCTTTGGTGCCGCTGTCGATGTCGGCACCAGTGTTCGTGTTCGTGCCGGTGCCGGTATCATCGCCGCCCAGGAATCCCATGAACCATCCGATGAGATCCTGCATGACGGTGGTGTTGAGACTGTAGATGATGTTCTGCCCGTGCCGTTCGTCCAATACCAGTCCGGCCGCTTTGAGCGTGGCCAGATGGTGGCTGATCGACGGCTTGCTCATGTTGAAGTGTTCGGCCAGCTCCCCCGCCGTCATGTCGCCGTCGCGTAACAGTTCCAGTATGCGGCGGCGCGTGGGGTCGGCGAGCGCCTTGAATCCCTCCCCTGCCAAAATTCCTCCTTGTCTGCTTGTCTGCCATGCGAATCGAATATTTTATTAGTTAGACAGCTATCTAACTATCCGACATGGTATCACGTCATACGACGGGAATCCCCATGTGAGGATTATGGCATCAACGTCGGGCCGATTCCGTGCGGCGCGGTGCATGCCGAGCATATCGACCATGGCGTGCGTGCAATCGACGATGCTGCGCTGGTGAAACGTCTTGCCGACGAGCAGGTGGCACTGACCATGTGCCCGCTGTCGAATCGCAGACTGCAGGTGGTGCAGGATGTGGCCGAACCGCCCATCGCCGAGCTCTCGAAACGACGTTATGCGGCGAGCGCCGTGGCGTTGAGCACGAAAGTGGCGGCGGCGTTGCAGGAGGTGGTGAAGTCAGTTCCCGAGAAACCGTGACCTGCATCGGGGATGGTGAGCAGTTCGGCGGGCACGTACAGCCGACCCGCAATGCGGAGGGCCCGCCCGGCTCCGGTGGCGCCGGTCATGCCGGTTGGGGTGCGTGCGCAATCAAGCGCGTAGCCGACGTACCGTTCCGTCCGTTCAAGAATCGTAAGACCATCAAGATTCGTCATCTACAGCCGCCCTTTAACACGCAAGCCATGCGTGGAGCTCCTTCACCTGACGTACCCCGCCGGCAGCGCCAACACCTTGATGCCCAACGTGTTAAGCACCTTGAATGTATTGGCGACATCCGCTTTCCCCTCGGTGATCAGGGATTCGATCACGCCGCCCTCGACGCCGGCCTTATCGGCAAGTTCCGATTCGCTAAGCCCCTGGTAGCCCATCTCATCCTTGATGACACGAGCCAACTTGTCCGTCGTGTTGAAATAGAAGCTCATCTGCCTGGGTTGGGGCTTGCTGAGAAACTCACGGATCTCTGGTTCCATCCCCGTCCAGCGACTCAACTCGATAGTTGTTTCCACGGCACGTCTCCTTTTCTCCCACCATAATGCCAACGCACAGCCTTATACCCGTATCTGGATACATGGCGAAAAGCCCCGTAACGTCTATATTGAGTAAGGAAACCGATCAATCCAACAACCGAGGGGTGCGCCGATCATGCGTTCTCAGGTGGCTGATGCGCCGGTTCTGCGCAACGAAGCGTTGTTCCAATGAGAGGAGCCTCGGCACGTTCAAGTCATCCGCACCGATCAACCCGTTTCGCCCAGCTGCAGAGCCGTCAACATCTGTCGATTCCACTATGTAGACACACGGTTATAAGGCGACGGACAGCGTCATGACTTGGTTCTAACCTGAGCTTATGACTCTCCTGCAGTTGAAATACATCGTCAAAATCGTCGAATGCGGTTCGATGAACGAGGCCTCCCACGAACTGTACGTATCACAGCCCGCGCTGAGCTCATCCGTCAAGGAACTGGAGAAGGAGCTCGGCATCGAGATCTTCACCCGCTCCTCCCAAGGCATCGCGCTGACCGTGGACGGCGCGGAATTCCTCACCTACGCGCGCCAGGTCCTCGATCAGGCGTCCCTGCTCGAGGAACGGTACAAGAACGCCAAGCCGCGCAAGCAGCTGTGCACCGTCTCGACGCAGCATTACATGTTCGCCGTGGAAGCGTTCGTGGAGATGATCAATTCGATCCGTTCCGACGAATACGAGTTCACGATCCGCGAGACCCGCACGCGCGACATCATCGACTCCGTCGCCAACATGCGCTCCGATCTGGGCATCATCTACCTGTCCGACTTCAACAAGGACGTCATCGGCAAGCTGCTGCGCGAGAAGCACCTGGAATTCCATCCGCTGTTCCGCGCCCCGCTGCACGTGTTCATCTCCCGCGACAATCCGCTCGCCATGAAGAAACTCATCACGATGAAGGATCTCAAACCGTTCCCATTCATCCAATACGAGCAGGGCGAGGACGGCAGCTTCTACTTCGCGGAGGAAGCCGTATGGCCCGACTACTCCCCCAAGCAGATCAACGTGACCGACCGCGCCACGATCCTGAACTTCATCATCGGCCTGAACGGCTACACGGTGTGCACCGGCATCGACAACGGCGACCTCAACAACGAGAAGATCGTCACCGTGCCGTTGGATTCCGACGAGACCATGCTGGTCGGCTGGATCACCAACGAGCGTGCGAAACTGTCGACCGCGGCGGAAAGCTATCTGGAGAAACTCAAGTCGGTGGTCACCGATCACGGCTACAACCTGATCGACTGAACGTCATCGTTCCCGCACATCCGTGCGGATGGCAGCGGATAGTACAAGGGGGATTCCCGAATGGGAATCCCCCTTCATCGTTTGGGGCATAACGTTACGCCCGCTCCCCCGCCCCGCGAAAACGCGGGAAGGGAATCAGGCGCCATAGCGGGCGAGATACTCGTCGGCGGCAGCGGCGATCTCCGGCGTCACATACGCGGTGCCATCGGCGGTTTCGATATGCTGGCCGGCTTCGAAGATCTCCTTCACGTTCGCGATGGCGAACACCGGGAAACCGAACTCGGCTTCGACGGCCTTGACCGCGGAAGTATCCGAATCCTTGGTCTTCTCCATACGGTCCACGCTCAACACCAGACCCACGACCTCGACATCGGCCTCGGCCTTGAGCTTCGGGATGACCTCACGCACCGCGGTGCCGGCGGTCATCACATCGTCAACCAGCAGCACCTTCATACCGTCGGTCAGCTGGGTGCCGACCATCATGCCGCCGTCGCCATGATCCTTCTTCTCCTTGCGATCGAAGGTGTAGCCGATCTCCATGCCATGGCCCGACGTGAGGCTGATAGCGGTGGAGACGCCCAACGGAATGCCCTTGTAGGCCGGACCGAACACGGTGTCGATGTCCTTCGGCAGGTTGCCCGCCTCGATCTCGCTGGCGATCTTCTCCGCGTAGAACGCGCCGAGCGTCGCGATCTTCCTGCCGTCGTTGAACGCGCCGGCGTTGATGAAATACGGGGACTTGCGGCCGGACTTCAGCGTGAACTCGCCGAACTTCAACGCCTTGGATTCCAACAGGAACTGTGTAAAACGAATATCGAGGGATTCAGCCATTGCTTTCCTTTCCCGTTTCTGTATCGAAAACTCAAATATGCCTCGGCATCCGGCGGGAGTCGGCATGCCATATGTACCCGTCTCCCGCCAGATGCCCATCGGACTCTTAGCGCCAGGTCTGCCCGGCGGCGAGCTTGGCCGCAAGCTCCGGACGATCGTCAAGCAGATCGTCAAGCTCGCGCGCCACACGCAGCGGAGCGACCGGGTCGAACAGGGCCGCAGCGCCGACCTCGACCGCATTGGCACCGGCGTACAGGTATTCCAACGCCTTCTCGCCGGTGTCGATGCCGCCGATGCCGATAATCGGCACCTCAGGCAGCACGGTGCGCACGCGATAAACGGCAGCGATGCCCACAGGCAGCACAGCCGGGCCGGACACGCCGCCGGTACGATTGGCGATGATCGGCTCGCCGGTCTTGATGTTCAGCCTCATGCCCAGCAACGTGTTGATCATGCTCAGCGCGTCGGCGCCATGCTCGACGGCCGAGCGGGCCGGAGCGGTGATATCGGTGACGTTCGGCGTGAGCTTGACGATCATCGGCTTGTCGGTCATCGGGCGCAGCTTGTCCATGAGCTTGGAAAGGGCGACCGGATCGGTGCCCACGCTCATGCCGCCGTGCGTCACGTTCGGGCAGCTGACGTTGATCTCCAGCATGTCCGCGTCGCAGTCGGCGAGCTTGGCCACAACCTCGCAGTAATCCTCGTCGCAATGGCCGGCCACGTTGGCGATGACGGTCGCGCCGATCTTCTTGAGCTTGGGCAGATCGTCGACCAGATAATGGTCGACGCCCGGGTTCTGCAGGCCGACGGCATTGAGGTTGCTGGCGGGGCCTTCGGTGGTACGCGGGCTGGGATTACCTTCCCACGGCACCGGGGAGACGCCCTTGGTGCACACGGCGCCAAGCTGGCTCACATCGTAGAACCAGCGCACGGCGGCGTACTGGAACGTGCCGGAGGCGGTGCCCACCGGGTTCTTCCAAGTCACACCGGCCACCTTGGTGGAATGCTTCCACTCGTGCGGTTCGTACAGGTTGACGTGCTCGTTGCTGTTCGTGTTCGCCGTCATATCATTCACCCCATCCCAACTGTTCGCGAGAGAAGACCGGACCGTCGGAGCAGACCTTGAGCCTGCCGTCCACGGTGTCGATGGTGCACAGCACGCAGGTGCCGTAACCGCAACCCATGCGCTGTTCCATGCTCAACTGGCATGCCAGGTCGCGCTTGGCGGCCCAGGCGGCCACCGCCTTCATCATCGGCAGCGGTCCGCACACGAGCAGCACGGTATCCAGTCCGTCCACGATCAGGCCGTTCTCGGATTCGAGCTGGTCAAGCAGCGTCACGACGTTGCCATGCTCGTTGTCGATGCTCAGCACGTTGTCCGCGTACGGCGCGACGATGTCGTCCGCGAACTTCACGTCACGGTAGCCGAACACGGCGGTGACCTTCGATTCGCCGGCATCATACAGCTTCTGCGCGGCGCAGATCAGCGGCGGCACGCCCAGGCCACCGGCGACCAGCACGTAATGCGCCTTATCCTTGACCTTGAAGGGGTGCATGCCCAACGGGCCGAGCACGTCGACGCTGTCGCCGACCTGCTTGGCGGCGAGGTTCGCCGTACCCTTGCCGACCACGGCGAAGATGATGCTCACCTCATCGCCGTTCACTTCGCTCACGCCGAACGGACGCGGCATGAGCATCATCTCGTCATCGGTGAACAGGTTCACGAACTGGGCCGGACGCGCATGTTCGGCGATGTACGGATCGCGGAACGCCATGCGGACGACTCCGGGGGCGAGCTCATCAATCGCGGTGATGACAACAGGGTGACGCGGCGGGAAATAGCCTGCGGCGACCGCCTCGTCCACCACGTCATAGGTGCGGGTGAAAGTCATGTTCATCTCCTCTTGCTCTTACAGCACTGCTCTCAGATTATCGCGCATGTCGATGGTCGCCGCACGGGCGCTCTCACCGACCAGTTCGAGCGCCTCATCGGCGCTCATGCCTTCGCTGTACTGGCCGCTCTTGCGCCATGCGCCGATGATGCCACGCGACGAGTTGACGATCGCGCCGGAACCGTCGGCATCGAACATGCCGCGAACGTCGGCCGCGGTGCCGCCCTGCGCACCGTACCCCGGCACGAGGAAGAACGTGTGCGGCATGCGCTTGCGCAACGCCTTGCCTTCCTCGGAGTGGGTGGCGCCGACGACCGCGCCAACACGCGAATAACCGTACTTGCCGATTGTTTCGGCTCCCCAGCCTTCGACCAGATCGGCGACATGCTCGTAAACCTTCTTGCCGTCGGCCAAGTCGAGCATCTGCAGCTCGCTGGAGGACGGGTTGGAGGTGCGCACCAGCACGAACAGATCCTTGTCGGCTTCGGTGGCGGCGTCGACGAACGGCGTGATGCCATCGGTACCGAGATACGGGTTGACGGTGACCGCGTCGATGCTCCACGGGTCATGCTCCCCCACGCCGGTGAGCATGCGGGCGTAGGCGGCGGCGGTCGAACCGATGTCGCCACGCTTGACATCGGCCAGCACGTACAGGCCGCGTTCGCGCGCGTACTCGCAGGTCATGGCGTACACGTCCACGCCCGCGGGGCCGAGCGCCTCATACATGGCGATCTGAGGTTTGACCGCGGGGACGATGCCCGCGACGGCGTCGATGATGGTGCGGTTGAACTCGTAGTAGGCGACGGCAAGCTGGGCGGCCTGCAGTTCCTCCTCGCTTTCGACGGATTCCCGGACCTCGTCGGCGAAGGATGCCACCACTTGGGCCGGCACGAGCGCTTCCGTCGGGTCGAGGCCGACGACGCTGGGGTTCTGCGTCGTGTTAATCGCTTCGATGAGGCGATCCATATTCTTTCCTTTCGCTGGTGCTTTCGGTGGTGGTTACAGTCGGCTGAACGCCAGGGACGTGCCGATGATGGTCGCGAGCGGGCGGCCGGAAACCTGCCATCCGCCGAACGGGGTGTTGCGGGCCTTGGAGTGGAAACGTTCCGGGTCGACGGTCCACTGTTCGGCCGTGTTAAGCACGGCCAGGCCGATCCGCGCGGCGTCGTCGCACTTACGCAGGTCCAGCACGCGCTTGGTCCCGCCGACCGCACCCTGCTGCTCGTCGAGCAGTGCGGTGATGTCGGTGGGCGTGCGTCCCATGAGCTTCATCGGCTCGCCGGCCATCAGTTCGATCAGGCGCTTGTCGGAAATATAGCCGCCATCCACCAGCACCTTGTGGCACACGCCGTACGCGCATTCGAGCCCGATGATGCCGTTGGGCGCTTCGAGGAAGCCGAGCCGCTTCTCGTCGAGGGTGTGCGGCGCGTGATCGGTGGCCAGCATGTCGACGGTGCCGTCCGCAATGGCCTCGATGGTGGCCTTGCGGTCGGCTTCGCTGCGCAGCGGCGGATTCATCTTGGCGAGCGTGCCGTACTTGAGCAGCGCCTCGTCATTCAGTGCGATGTAATGCGGCGCGGTCTCGCAGGTGACCGGCAACCCTTTGGCCTTGGCGGCGCGGATCGCCTCGAAAGAGATCGCGGTGCTCACATGCTGGAAATGCACGTGGACGCCGGTTTCACGCACCTTCTCGATATCACGCGCGACGATGTTGAGCTCGGTGTCCTCGGGAATGCCGGGCACGCCAAGTTCACGCGACACGGGCCCTTCGTTGACCGCGCCCGTGTCATGGTGTTCGCAGTGTTCGATGAGGTACAGGCCCGACTCCTTGGCGTTGGCCAGCACCTGATCGAGGATCTCGGGCGTGGTGGCCGAACCGTCGTCGCTGATGGCGGTGACAGGATGCGCAAGCTGGTATGCGTCCTTATTCGCCGTATCCTCGCCCGGCATGTACCTGCGCCATTTGGCCACTTCGGTGGCTTCACGGCCCACACGGCCCTTGGACGCGCACACGCACAGGTCGTAGTTCACCGGCAGCTTGACGCCGTGCACGGCCTCGTAGTGCTGCAGGTAGTCGATGACGTTGTCATAGCCCGCATCCAGCACTTCCTTCGCGCCGGGGGCTTCGGGATCGGCAAGCGTCTCGCCGTCCATGGCGGGTACGGTGTTGGGCATGATGAGCACGTTCGTGTATCCGCCGGACGCGGATGCCGCACAGCCGGAGACCATGGATTCCTTGTAGGTTTGGCCCGGATCGCGGAAATGCACGTGGGGGTCGGCGAAGCCGGGAGCGAGGGTGAGCCCGGTGGCGTCGATGTTCTCGGCGAGCGGCTGCTCGGTCAGCGCATCGGCGGAATCGTCGACGATGAGATCGATCGTCTCACCGGTGTCCCAGACCGTGATGTCGTGGAGGGTGATGGCCATGCTGTCAGAACTTCGCTTCCTCGTCGCAGTAATCGCAACGGTATTCCTGACGGTCGGAATGCACCAGGTGGAACATCTGCACGGCGGGTTCGGTGGTGGTCACGCAACGCGGGTTCACGCACTTGATGATGTTCACCACATGCTCGGGCAGCGTCGGTTTCTTCTTCTCGACGATCCTGCCGCCGCGCACAATGCCGACGGTGGCGGTGCGGGCCACCAAGCCAAGCACGTCAAGGTCGATGGATTCGGTTTCGTCCTCGATCTTGATGATGTCCTTGGTGCCGTACAGGTGGCTGTCGGTGTTCATGATCAACGCGAGCTTGGTCTTCGACGGGTCGATTTTCAAATAGTCGAGCACCTTGAGCGCGGTGCCGGCCGGCACGTGATCGATGATGATGCCGTTCTGAATGCTGGTGACTTCCATCAGGCCTGTACCTCCTTGGCTTCCAACGGTTCGTATCCCGGCAGTTCGTCGCCGACCACCGAGCTTTCCAACGCCATGCGCATGAGCATGCCGTTCTTGACCTGCTCGAAATAGGCTGCTCGCGGGTCGTCGTCGACTTCGACGGCGATTTCGTTCACGCGCGGCAGCGGGTGCAGCACGGCCATATCGGGCTTGGCCTTCGCCATCTTGGCCTCGTCGAGAATGTAGGTGTCGCGCAGGCGCAGATAATCATCCTCGTTGAAGAAACGTTCCTTCTGCACACGGGTCATGTACAGCACATCAAGATCGCCGATGACGGAGACGAGGTCCTTGACCTCGGTGTAGGAACAGGACGGCGTCGCGTCGATACGGTCGAGCACGTAGCGCGGGGTCTTGAGCTCGTCGGGGCTGATCAGCACGAAGTTCACGTTGCCGAAGCGGCATAGCGTCTCGATCAGGGAGTGCACGGTGCGCCCGAAGGTCAGATCGCCGCACAGGCCGACGGTCAGATTGGTCACACGGCCGAAACGGGACTGCAGGGTGGCCAGATCGGCCAGCGTCTGCGTCGGGTGCATATGGCCGCCGTCGCCGGCGTTGATGACCGGCACGGAGGCGGCGCGGGAAGCCACGAGCGCGGCTCCCTCCTTCGGATGACGGATGGCGACGACATCCACATAGTTGGAGACGGTCTTCAGGGTGTCGGCGATGGTTTCGCCCTTGGTCACGGATGCGAGCTGGGCCCCGGCGAAGCCGATGACCTTGCCGCCCAGACGCAGCATGGCGGTTTCGAAGCTCAGGCGGGTGCGTGTGCTCGGCTCATAAAACAAAGTGGCGAGCACCCTGCCTTCGCAGGTGTGCGCCACTTCCTTACGATGAGAATCAATGTATTGCGCTTTATGAAGAAGCTCCCGGATCTGTCGGATCGAAAGATCATCAAGAGTGATAACGCTTTTACCGACCATCGGCGTTTCGATCGCCGGTTCGAGTTCTGAAGACAACGGCTCACCTTTCATGCAACTTGTGGTTGAAGGTGGCCACTCGAAGTGACCTAGCCAACTATAGGGCGAGCCACTGACCCACGGCGGCGCCCGCGTGTTCGCACCGGAATCATCGCCATGCCGCCGCGACGCGCGTCTCCGGGCGCGGGCACCCATACCCCCGCAGGCCACCCCGCAAGCCCGGAAGACGCGCATCGCGCACTCCCCGGCGTATCCCCTATTCGCGTCCGTAGAACAGACGTTCCGTCACATCACGGCTTCTGCGCATCATGGCAAGCAGGTCGTTCTCGAAACGCTGCCCGCGGTTCGCGTCATAGCCGAGATACACGGCGATGCCGCCCAGTGAATAGATGTCGTCGGGCAGAATGTCCGCCTGGGCCACGCGCCCGGACCACAGATAGTTGCCGTTGCGGGCGGCGGTGCACATGCGCCAGGCCTTGCGCAGCACGGCGGCATCGGCCGAATCCACGATGCCGAGCCGTTCGAGTTCATCCAAAGCGGGAAGCGTGGAATTGACGCGCAGGCTCTCATGGTCACCGGCATGCCTCAGCTGCATGAGCTGCACGGTCCATTCGATATCGGACAGGCCGCCCTTGCCGAGCTTGAGATGACGCTCCCTACGCACGCCGCGCGGCAGACGTTCGGCTTCCATACGCGCCTTGAGCTTGCGGATCTCGCCGAGCTGCGTTTCGGTCAGGTCGGCGTTCGGGTAGCGCAGCGGGTCGGCGATATTGCGCAGGAAATCCTCGGCGAGACGTTCGTCCCCCGCCGCGTACCGCGCCCTCAGCAGCGCCTGATGCTCCCACGTGCTGGCCCAGGATCGGTAGTACTCCTCGCAGGATGCGTAGGAGCGCACCAGCGGACCGTTCTTACCTTCGGGGCGCAGATCCATATCCAGTTCGATCTTCGGCTCGATGGTGGTCGGCCCTTGCAGGATGGCCCGCAGGCCCTCCTGCACCTTGCGCGCGAAAGCGAACGCCGCATCATCGTCCACGCCATCGGCCGGACGGTAGATGATGATCACGTCCGCATCCGAACTGAAGTTCACCTCGCCGCCGCCGTACCGGCCCATGCCGATCACGCTTATCACGGCGGGCGGCTCGTCAAGACCGGAATCCGACATCTGATGGCGGATCGACCAGCGCAACGCCGTGTCGATGATCGCGTCGTACACGTCGGTCATGCCGTGCAGACTGACCTCGTCACCGATGACGCCGCTCATCCATCCCAAACCGATGCGCTCGATCTCATGGCGGCGCATGGCACGCATGGATGTGGCGAAATCGTTGATATCCCAAGCGTTGCGTTCGAGCGAGGAATTGCATTGCACGTCGAGGCTCGCCCTCGTGCGGCATTCCAGCTCGTTATCCTCGCCCATCCAGGTGACGGATTCGACCGACTTGTTGAGCGCATCGCCCAGGAACCGCGAATTCGACAACACATGGCACAGTCGTTGCGCCGCCGACGTGGAGTCGCGCAGGAAGCCGAGATAGTCGCTGTCCGAACCGAAATGCTCCTCCAGTTTGCGCCAGTTCAGCAAACCCATGTCGGGGTTCTGGCCTTCGCCCAGCCATTCGAGCACGGCCGGCAGGATGATGCGGTTGATCTTCGCCGCCCTGCTGATGCCAGCGGTGAGCGCCGCCACATGGCGCATGGCGGACTGCGGATCACCGAAACCGATGGACGAGAAGCGTTCCTCGGCGGCCTGGGTGGTCAGCTGCACCTGATCCTCGTCGAGTTGGGCGCTGATGGGCAGCATCGGGCGGTAGTAGATGTCGAGATGCAGGTGACGTACCTCGCGGCGCGTCTCGTCATAACGTTCCACGAGCTCCTCGGGGTGCAGGCGGAAGGCGCGTGCCACACGGCGCAGCTCCTGATTGCGGCTGAGCTCGTCCACGTTGATGTCACGTTTGCGTTCAAGCCCGCCGAGATTCGCGGAACCAAGATCCGGGAACAGGTGCGTGCGTTTCAACGCCCACATCTGCTGGCGATGTTCCAGCACGCGTTCGAACCGGTAGTCCGCGGCGAGTCTCGCCGCCTGCTTGCGTGACACGTAGCCGCCGTCGGACAGCCGACGCAACGATTCGAGGGTGGAACGCGTGCGCAGGCTCTCGTCGGATCGGCCATGCACAAGCTGCAGCATCTGCACGGTGAACTCCACGTCGCGTAGGCCTCCCCTGCCGAGCTTGATCTCCCGGTCCTTGAGCGGCGCGGCGATGAGATTCTCGACACGTTTGCGCATCTGCTGGCAGTCGTAGACGAAATTGTCACGCTTGGACGCCGACCATACGAACGGTCTGGTCATATCCAAGTATTCCTTGCCGAGAGCGCGGTCGCCGGCCACGGGCCTGGCTTTGAGCAGCGCTTGGAACTCCCAGTTCTCCGCCCACTGCTCGTAATAGCCCTTATGCGATTCGACGGTGCGCACCAGCGGGCCGTCCTTGCCTTCCGGGCGCAATCCGCCGTCGATCTGCCACAGGGCTGGGGCGGCGACGCCCATGATCACGGACTGGCATACGCGTTGCAGGGTGGTGGCCATTTTGGTGCCGATACGGAACAGTTCCTGGCTGCCGGTCTCCTCGTCGGCGGGTTCCACCGCGTAGATGAGGTCGACGTCGGACACGTAATTGAGTTCCTGCGCTCCGAGCTTACCCATGCCGATGATGGCGAAACGCACATGTTCGCTGCCTTCGACCTCATGGCGGGCGATGGCCAACGCGCCCTCCAACGCGCTGTCCGCCAGATCGGACAGTTCGCGGCTGATGGTGGGCTGGATGATGCACGGATCGGTGGCCGTGGCGTCCTGCGCCATGATCGCCGCGAGATGACGGTAGTACGTGCCACGCAATGCCGTGGCCGAATCGGCGAGTTCCATGGTGGACACGGGAGCATCCGCTTCGTCGGGATCGGCGCCGATCGCCGTGAGCATGGATGCGCGGCGTTGCGCATGGTTGTACAGGTAGGTGTTGTCCGCGTCGGTCGACGCCGCCTGGACGAGATCGGGATGGAAGCGCATGAGCTTGCCCATCGCGTCGGAGACGCCGAGCACGGTGACGAGCCGTTCGAAGGATTGCCGGTCGGGCATGATGCCGTCGATGTCGTCGCCGCGGCTGACCGCGA
>Ga0326513_10000011_pt1 | contig 155126 bp, 187 predicted proteins | sample 2_2465_0518_D_FD_203654 | JGI IMG/M metagenome (GOLD analysis project Ga0326513, IMG submission 203654) | Bovine rumen microbial communities from UC Davis, California, United States - 2_2465_0518 | ecosystem: Host-associated > Mammals > Digestive system > Stomach > Rumen | place: USA...
TGATAATAATTTAGATTTGTCAGAGGAATTGGTAGATTTGAATGAACTCTTCTCTCCTTTTAATGATGACGGTGAGAGTGATTCAGATGATTAATCCACAATTTTTAAAAGAACTAACTGAAGGACAAGATTTAAAATATTGTAAACAGGAAAATGTAATATATGTAAAACCGGGCATATTTGCAATGTCTCAAAGAAAAATTGAGAGATTGATTCGAATTGCCGAAATGCAAAAATATTATCAATGTAATCCTGTTCGTTTTATTAATGACTTTTTTAATATAGAATTACTTGATGCACAAGCGTGGATTATTCAAAGGTCATGGACTTGTCCTAATGTATTGTTGGTTTGTACAAGGGGTTAAACAAAAAATGTTTTATGTAAATAAAATATGAAAAAATAAAACATTTTTTAGGCTCCGCTGCTTAGAAATAAGTAGGCAATAATCGGGCAAAATCGGTGAACGACTAAGTTGTCATGATATGTCAACACCGAGATAACCAATAAGATTGCGAAAGGTTTATTGGTATTGTAACGCATAGGTAGTGAATAAATATAATCTACCCACGAGTGTCCGACACCCGAGCATTTAAAGATGCGGGTGAAAATATATGCTAATCTGAATTGGAATTGACCAATTAATGAAAATGAAGGAAACTTCCAGAGCGTAAGATAAAAAGCTTACGGTTAATAACGAATGTTTGGAAAATCAACAATTATAGATATCATGATAATGGCAAAAGATATGTTGTTCAATAATTATTGGACATATATTGCTTCAGGTTCTGGTTCTCAGGCTGAAGAAACTTTTACAACTCTTGAACGATTAGCCAACGATAATATAGATACAATGCTTGGTTCTACTGGTTATATTTTTAAACAGGAAGTAGAAATCAAGAATGCCGCAGGTGATGGTTTTAGTCATTCGTCTAATGGTTTTTCGTATAGTTTGTATAATGGAGCTTTTACACAAACGCTTAACTCAAATGTTGATAAAAAAAGGGGCAAACGTGGCTCTGTAGTATTTGACGAGTGTGGTTTCTTAGATGAGGAAATGATGAGTGTTTATGCGGCTTTTGCCATTGTAAACAAAAGTTTTAAATCTGGTAAAGATAGAGATGGAAACACAATTGATAGAAACAGACTTCGTTGTATTCCTAGTAATATCCCGAATCAGTTATTCTACATATCTTCTGCTTCTTCTACTGATACAGAATTTTATAAATTATACCGAGATTTTAGTAAGCGGCAATTAATGGGTGACCCTGATTATTTTGTTGCACATATTGATTGCGAAATAGCTTTTAATCCCACTATTCATGGTGAGGTAATGGAGCCGCTGCTTTCGAGAAGCACTGTAGAAGCGGCAATGAGAGCGAATCCTGAAAAAGCAAGAAGGGAATATTATTGTCAATTTACATCGGATGCAGGAAATAATGCAGTTATTCGTAGAGGTGTCATTACTCGTAATGAAAAAACATATAAGCCAGTTCTTTATAATGATACTGGTAATCGTAAAGTAGTAATTACATATGACCCCGCCCGTTCTCGTGATAATTCTGTAATTTTAGTTATAGAGATATATCCTTTTAAGGATTCTAATGGAGATGTTGAATATAAAGCACGTTTACTTAATTGTATTAATTTGATTGATATAGGTAAAAAAAGAAAGTCTCCAATGCAAACACCTGACCAAATTGATTACTTAAAAGAAGTAATTCTTGATTATAATCAAGGTGGCGATGAAAATTATAGTAACATTCTTGGTGTTTATATAGATGCTGGTTCTGGTGGAGGCGGTGTTAATATTGCTGATTTCTTAATGGAAGATTGGGTTGGAAAAGATGGAAAAATGCATAAAGGGTTAATTGATAAAGAATATTCAAAAGAATATATTAAGAAATTTCCTAATGCTGTGGATAAAATTCATTTAATGTCTCCTAGTCAATACAAATCTATTATGTATGAAGCAATGATAGAAATGATTAATCAGAATAAAGTTGAATTTCCTGCTTCTTATGATAATAAAGGTTACTTAACGGTATTTGATATAGATGAGGAAAAACTTGAAAAAGAAAAAGCTAAGATAGAAACAAAATTAAAAAAGAAGAAGTTATCACAGGAAGATTTTGATTATCAGCTACAAGAAGAATTAGATAAAATTCAAAATGTAAAAACAAAGAATGTTAAACTTGATTGGCAAGAAGAAATAGCCTTAATTGGTATAGATGCCTTGAAAGAAGAATTGGTAAATATGATTCGTATTAAACGTGAATCTGGAAAAGACAGTTTTGAACTTACGCCAGAGAAACGCAATAAATTAAATGATGATAGAGCATATTGTTGTTGCATGGCTTGTTATGCTTTATCTGAAGAAAGAAGAAAAAATATTACTTCTCGAAGAAAACAAGAAGACCCTAATAACCTTCTTGATTTGTTTGAAATTCGTAGAGGGACTAGACCTTCTGCTTTTAGTGATAAAAAAATAGCGATGTAAGGGGGTGAAAGTTTGGCAAGAAGTATGAAAAAAAGTAATAGAAAAACAAAAGACAATGTTCAGCAAGAACTTAAAAAGCGTCCAGAATCTGCTGGCGAAATTCAAAGGTGGTATGAACAAAACAAACTTCAAATAGAAAATTTTGCTGATGCTTCTGATGCAATAAAAATATTAAGGGACGTTAATTCTAATAAAATTAACAGAACAATTAGTACTTTTGATAAAAGTAGATTGAGAAGTTATTTGCAAAATATTTCTTCTAACTCAACTAACTTAATTAATTTATCAAGGTATTTAGAGTACCGTTCTCAGATTTATCACAGAATTATAAAATATTACGCAAATATGCTTTGCATGGAGGCAAGGATTGTGATTCCACCTTATAGTTTGACACAGCCTCTTTCACCTGAAGAAACTTTAAAGATATATGAAGAAAGTCTAGTTGTTTTAAATAATATGAATCTTCAGTATGAAATGTTAAAAGCGGCAATTGTATGCTGGCGTGAAGATGTGTTCTTTGGATGTAATTATTATGACGATAGCGGGCATTTCATTTACCCATTAGATTCTCAGTATTGTAGAATTATCGGTATTTATCCGACAGGTGATTTTGCATTTGCTATGGATATGACTTACTTCAGAAGTAGGCAGGAACTATTAGAAGCATTGGGTGAACCATTTACTACTATGTATAGAGAATATGGTGGAGATAACCAAAAAAAATGGGTTCCTTTCCCAGATGAGTACGCTGTTTGTTTTAAAATTCGGTCTGAAGATTGGGAAACTATTGTTCCACCTTTAGTCGGTTTATTTAATTCTTTGTTAAATTTATCTGACCTTGAAGACATAGAAGCAATTGCAGATGAACAGCAAATTTATAAAATGTTGTGGTTAGAGTTAACTACTTTAACTAATACAGATATACCAGACGATTGGAAAGTGAGTCCTTCTATAGTTGCTCAATATTATAGGAAGATAGTCAATGACGGTATACCAGATTATACTACAGCAATTATATCTCCTGTACCAATTCATGAAGTATCTTTTAATAACGATGCGGCTAGTGATACTACAAAAGTTCAAAAGGCAACCGAATCTGTATTGAATACTTCAGGTGGAGCACAAATATTGAATTCTGCTGCAATTACTGGTAGCACTGGGCTTAATTTGGTAATGAAGGCTGACACAGAATATGCTATCTCTTCTCTCTTACCTCAAATTCAGGCGTGGGTTAATAGATTTTTATCTTATCAAGTTTCTAAGCCTTGTAAAATTAAGTTTTTTGAAGTAAGTGCGTATACTAAAGGAGAATTAAAACAAGAGCTATTAACGTCTGCTACTTATGGCTTGCCGAATAGATTGGCTTTAAATAGTCTTATGGGTATAAGCGAACTTGAGACATTATCTATGCTTAATCTTGAAATTGAGATACTTGAATTAGATGAAAAAATGATTCCAGTTTCTACTTCTTACACAATGTCAGGAAATAATGCAAATAGGGATAATGTTGGTAGACCAAAATCTAGTGACACAGAGATTACCGATGATGGCGAAGCCAGCAGAGATAAAACAGATAGAGCGAATTAATACTATTGGGTCAAGTAGTTAACTTGATAAATAAAATTACAAACATATTGTTTATTTATGCCCTAAGAATAGAGAGCCAATAAATGTTGGCTCTTTTTTATTTTTAGGAGGTAAAAATGTCTTTTAATAATAATACTAAGTTGTTTGAAGGATATATTTATAAGATAGACAATAGTATTAATAATAAAATATATATTGGTCAAACTTCAAGCAAAATAAATTTAAGATGGAATCAACACAAAAGTGCCGCAAAAACTAAAGTATATAGCCTACCCTTGTATAATGCTATGAATAAATATGGTATAGAAAAATTTTCTATTCATGTAATCGAAAAGTATTATGCGAATACAAAAGAGGACTTGTTGGATATTTTGAATGAAAAAGAGATTTATTATATATCAAAGTACAACACATTACGTCCCAACGGGTACAATGTCAGTTCTGGCGGTGATAATCTTTCTCATTTAAATATTATTCCTGTTGATGCTTATTATGCCGATGGAACTTTATTTAAAAGATTTAGTTCTCAAATAGATGCTAAAGAGTATTTAAATCGTCCTTCTGCGTCTATATCTAAGTGTTGCAAAGGCAAAGCGTTTTCCGCAAGTGGATATGTGTGGAGGTATAAAGATGAACCGTTTGAAAAGTATAATATTAATGTAACTCAAGAGCAATTAGATAGGGATAATAATAAAATTCCCGTAGATGTCTATACTTTGGAGGGCGTTTTTGTAGATAGTTATGATTGCATAAAGAAAGCGTTGGAAGGTTTGTGTAATCGGAGTGAGGGAACATCTTTTGTTAAAAAAGTATGTGATGGCATATATAATCAGGCTTATGGATATGTTTTTAGATATCTTGGAGAGCCTTTCGACAAGTACGAATACAAAACTAATGCCGTGTATAAACCAGTTGATTTATACACGTTAAATGGTGATTTCATCGGTACATATCCTACCATTGCTCAAGCCGCCCGTGAAAATAATATTTCTAATCGTTCACATCTTTCTGACTGTTGTAACGGTAAACGAAAATATGTGGAAAATTTTGTTTGTAGATACACTGGAGAACCTTTTGATAAATATTTATTAGAAAGAAAGAAATCTGGAACGATTCCAAAAAAGGTGAACCAATATAGTTTGACGAATGAATATTTAAAAACTTATTGCTCTTCTAAAGACGCTTACAATGAAACAAAAGTTTATTTTACAAGCATATTAAAAACTTGTAGGGGTACGCAGAAAACAGCTGGTGGATATAAATGGTTTTATGCTGATGACCCCAATCAACCTGATAGAACCAAAATAATATCTTAGTGTTGTTAGGTTGCGAACCACATATAAGATGGTGAGAAAATGAATAATAAAAACCTTTTTGTAAAAACAACTGATGCTGAGACAGCAGAGCAGTTAAAAGCTGAAGGTTTTCAGCTTATTTCTAAAGAAGGAAATACTTATACTTTTTTAAATAAGACTCCTTCGACATTTAATAAAGATAATAAGAAAATATCTTATTCAAATATATTAGCAATTTAGATATATTAGCAATTTAGAATCTTCCTTTTACCAGAAAGGAGGGAAAATGAAGGAATGAAGTTGTTAACACTAGACCAATTATATCAGTTTTGTCTAAAAAATAAATTCTATAATTTCAGTTCCAAAGATAGTGGATATCAATTATGTGTTCAAGTTCCTGCTAAATTTGAAAAAGAAGCTTCTGATGATTCTCTCTTATTTGTAAAAATCAAAGTTTTTCATACTGGCAAGAATAGAAATAAATCCAATGTAACTGTTGATGCGGCAAAGAAAGCAATGAAGAATATGGCGTATAAACCCATTTTAGCTAATTTTACAGATGTTAATGGTGAAAAGGATTTTACATCTCATGATGGTTATATTGATGAAAACGGTGATTGGAATTATTTAGAAAGACAAATTGGATGTTTTACCACTGATAAACCATATATGGAGCAAGACCCAGATAATGAGGATAGACAATACGTTTATGCTTACGGAGCTATTCCACGAGAATATACTGATGCCGCAGATATCATAGAAAGAAAGAATGGTACAAAAGTTTCTGTAGAACTTGCGGTTAATGAAATGAGTTTTGATGCAGAAAACAAGGAACTTATTCTTGAAGATGTTACGGTAATGGGTTGTACTTGTCTTGGTGTTGATGAAGATGGTAATCCAGTTGGTGAAGGTATGGAAGGAAGTCGTTTGGATATTGAAGATTTCAGTGCGAAAAATTCCATATGTATGAATATTGACTCAACTGATTTAGTGAAAACTCTAGAGAGACTTAATGCTACGCTCTCTAGTTTTAATATAGATAGCAAATCTGAAAAGGAGGTGAAAAACGAAATGAGCTTTATGGAAACATTAATGGAAAAATACGGTGTCACTCTTGAAGATATCGATTTTGATTTTGAGACTATGAATGACGAAGAACTCGAAAAAGCTTTTGCAGAAAAGTTTGAAACCTCCGAAGAAACTCCTGTTGAAGAAAACGCAGAAGAAAATGCAGAAGAAAATACTGAAGAGTCCACAGAGAATTTCGGTGACGATGATGAAGATGGTGATGACCCAGCAGATGAGCCTGATACCGATGAAGATGATTACACAGGTGATGATGAGGTTACACCAAAGAGATATTCTATTGAAATGTCTGATGGCACAGTAAAAGAATTCGCATTGTCTCTTCAAGATAAAATTTCTGCTTTAGATACTCTTGTTAACGAAACTTATTCAGAAACAGATAATGATTATTATTATACTCTTGTTTATGATAAGGATGTTGTAATGGTTTCTTATTGGACAGGTACAGCTTACCGTCAGGCTTATAAAGAACGTAAAGGTGTTTATTCCCTTCAGGGAGATAGAATTCCTGTACATGCTTTATATGTAACAGATGATGAAGAAGCTGAACTGGATAGAATCCGTTCTAATTATTCTGTTATTGAAACAGAATTATCTGAATATAAATACGCTGAAGAAAAAGCTAATAAAGATGTTCTTATGACATCTGATGAATACTCTTCTATTGTAGATACAAAAGAGTATAGCGAGATTAATGTTGACGAATTAACTTTTGATGAGCTTAAAGGTGAACTTGACAGTATTCTTCTTAATTACGCTAAAGCTGGTAAGTTAAGTTTTGCAAAGAAGAAAGCTGAAAAGAAAACTACTTTTAAGCCTCTTCCATTTAATGAAAAGAAGAAGAAAGGACGTTACGGTTCTTTATTTTCTAAGAAATAAAATGATATATGGTGACTCATGTTAGGGTATGCTCCTAACCCATATATTTGAGAGATTTGTGGGATAATTACTCACCACTCTCCTGTTAAAAGGGACTGCGAAATGCGGTCTCTTATTTTTTATAAGGAGATTTTATGAGTAACGAGAAGAAATTTGTAGATATAGATTATCCTGAAATCGCAAAATTATTTAAATACCCAGAAGAGTCTCATGTTGGCTCTTTTTCTTCCAAAAAGGTTACCGTTGTTTGTCCGTATTGTGGAAGAGAAAAGGAAATGGCCGTTTCCTCATTGGTTAAATTAGGTCATGTTACCTGTTCTTTTTGCAGTGACGGTTTTCCATATACTGAAAAATTGATGAGTAACATATTAACTCAATTAGGCATTGAGTTTGAATATCAATTTCAGCCAAATTGGGCAAAACCATATATTTACGATTATGCCTTTATACATAACGGAGAAAAAATAATATTGGAGTTAGATGGCGGCATTGGACACGGAAGAAAAAACACGTTGGCTAAAAAATCTATAAAGCAAAGTTTATTAATCGACAATTTAAAAGACGATTTAGCAACAAAAAATGGGTATAGGATTTATAGAATCGATTGTGATTATGGTCACGATAGATTTGGATTTTTAAAGAACAAATATGAAGATTTTTTGAAAACCATATTTGATACTTCTAAAATAAACTGGGAAACTGCAAATAAAAAAGCCTTAAACTCTAAGTTTTGGGAAGTTATAAATTACTATAAGAACACTAGTAAATATGTCGAGGATATTTCTGAATGTTTAAATATTAAACAAAGGACAGTAAAAAAGTATTTATATGAGGCAATGCAATATGGGTTTGTGGATAAAAATTTAATAATTACACATAATCCATTTAAGAGTCTTCCAAAGCATATAAAGATTGTTGATGAATCGCATTTGTATCACAGAAAGGGTAACCCTGTATTGTGTGCTGATGAAAATGTTGCTTTTGATTCAGTCGCAACCTTGGCAAATTATTATGGATACACTTTTGAAAATGTATTACATGCATTAAGGAAGTGCAATGGTTATTATAATTTTCATTTGTTTGTATTCTTGAAAGACCTCCCAGAGGATTATGACTTTGAAATGATTGATATTAATCTTAGTGATTATAATAAATATTCTAGAAAAAAGATTATTTATCAATATGATAAAAAAATGAATTTGGTTAAGTCTTATAAAGGTGTTGATGAAGTTTCTCAGAAATATAATATGTCGAACATATATAATGCCATATACGAAAGGCGAGGAACCGCATTTGGCTATATATGAAGTTATGATTATCTAGTAGCTAGTTAATAGCTATATTTTTTTTGTAAAAAATTAGAAAGGAGAAAAAGCTATGAGTTATAGTATTTCTGTAGCAAAAAGAGGAGTTTTCTTCCCCAGCAAGATTCTTGCTGAGAATGGTGGAGAACACTTTTTCAATATTAAGCTGACATCCGACATGGATAACGGTACAATTATTGGTCGTTCCGATGGATGGTCTAGTGGTGAATTTGATGTTTATGATCAAGCTGCTGCTCCGAACGGATTTGCAGGAAAAATCCGTGGACAGGCCGCTAATGGTAATTGGTATGTTGAGGTTACTACACCTGCTGATGCACTTGTTATTTACAATTCTGAGATTCTTCCGAGAGATGACGAAGACCTTTCTCAGATTTCTATGTTCTATAACAGCGTTGTTAATGAAGTAGTTGTTCCCGGTATTGGTCTTCATAAGGGAGATATCGGTGAGTTCTCTAAAGAGTGCTTCACAACTACTCCTACAACTGCGTCCATTGGCAAGGCAGTTTCTGTATCTTCTGCAACCGCAACACTTGGTAAACTTGTTATTGCTTCTTAATTATAGGGAAAGGAGGAAAAAATAATGAATAAGAGAATGTTTAACTTTTCTGCACATGTAACAAATGTTTTCGCAGAGGAGAATGTTGAGTACGAAGGACTTAAGAATTTAATGCAAGACCTTTATTATGGTCGTGAGATTTTTGATGATGAGACTGGAAGAGTTATCTCCAAGAAGGAAGCTAACGACAAAATCCTCTCTATTTCCCATAAGATTATGGGCATTAATGAGAATTCCAGAAAGATGGATAGGAAAGTAGCTTATAATAAGCACGGTTTAGAGTGGTTCTCTATTATTGCAGAGACCGTTGACGATTTACTTTCCACAGGTTTCCGTGATAGCGAATTCTTCGACCAGTTCGTAGATTACAGGAATCAGGCTCTTGATGATGAGATGCAGTTCTGGACAGAGAAAGAAATTATTCTTAATGTTGCCAAAGCTGGAAGAACTCATCATGACCACATTTTGCAGAGACTTGGTGCAAGGGAATACACCACAATTCCGTTTGCTCGTTATGTAGCTGCTGTAGGTGCTAATATCGACCGCTTTATGTTAGGTAAGGAAGATTGGAGTAAACTTATTAACGCTATTACAAGAGCATTCCAAGTACAGATTCAGGATGAAATCTTTGAGAAGGTATTCTCTGCAGCTTCTGCTATTCCTGCACCTGCACAGTTCATCGCAACTGGCCCTCTTACAAACGCAACAAAGGCTTACTTTGATGGGATTATCGAGAACGTATCTATTGCAAATGGTAATGTTCCTGTAGCTATCTTTGGTACACAGACCGCTCTGAGAAATGTGTCTGGACTTGCTGGCGTTGTTGGTGGCAGTGCCGATGTCCATTGGATTGCACCTTCTCAGAAGGAAGATGTTGCTCATCTTGGCAGACTTGGCGATTATGAGGGTCATGTACTCGTAGAGATTCCGCAGAGATTTGCTCGTAACGATGTTACCCAGAAACTGTATGACAATACTAAACTTCTCATTCTCCCGATGGGCGAGGACATGAAGATGGTACTTATGACAGATGCTGGCGAGACTCTGATTGATGAGATTACAGACCGTGGAGAGGCTAATGGCTTCATTGGCGATATCATGAAGTACGAAATCCAGAGGGATTACGGTATCGCTGTAAAGATTGGTAAATTTTGCCAGTTTGTATAGAAATATACAAATGTAATCGGGCAAAATCGGTGAAGGCTAAGTTATCATAATAATTGATGATATGCTAATACCGAGATAACCAATAAGATTGCGAAAGGCTTATTGGTATTGTAGAGCGTAGAAGTTGAATAAATATAATACTTCCACGAGTGTCCGACACCCAAACATTTAGGATGTGGGTGAATATGTACGCCGAACTTATAGGAAACTATAAGAACTAAGGGATAAAAAGCCTTTAGGATAACATAATTGAGATATTTCGGTTGCTGGACTATCGGTTCTAGCTACACTCCCGGTGCTTAATTAATATATAAATTTGAATAAAAGGAGAAAAATATGGCAAGACAGATGAAGAAAAAGGAAGCCGTGGTTGAAGAAGCTACGGCTTCTGTTGTGGATAAAACCGAGAAAACAGAAGTAAAAGCAAAAACTGCAAAGAAAGTTAAGAAGGAATTCAAAGATACTGACGGTATCATGTGTCGTTCTGTTGTGGAGGGTAGATTGCTATTTGTTGGCGAAAAGACAGGTATGCTTTATCAATGGTACGGTTATGGTGCTGAATACGAAGTTGAGTATAGAGACCTTGTAATTGCAGTTCGTACAAGAGGCCCTTACATTTTCAATCCTTATTTTATTATTGAAGACGAAGATTTCCTCGAGGAATTCCCAGTTGTTAAAAAGTTCTATGAGGATTCTTATGATGTAAAAGAACTTAAAAATATTCTTTATATGCCTCTTGAGGATATGAAGAAGGCAATTGTTGCACTGCCGAAGGGAGCATTAAAGACTCTTCAGAGCATAGCTTCCACCGAGGTTTCTAATAAAACTCTTGATAGTATCCAGAAGATTCGTTATCTTGACGAAGTTTTCGGTACAGAACTTTTGCTCTTAACGGAGTTCTCTGAAAGCTAAGGTGATTATTTATGGTCACTGTTGATTTTGCTGATGTTTATTCTGTTTTTTTTAATAAAATAGAAGCTTATGATTTTCTTGAATTAGATGATTCTGTAATCAATCAAATGTTGTTATTATATTTGAAATCATCTTTTACTAATCCATTTATCAGACAGCTGTTCTCTTCTCTCACCGTTGATGAAGATGGAGAAAATTTTAGTTTTGAAATGAAATATGTAATTGATGACGATTCAGATACAGAATTTATAAAAGAAGTTCTTGCTTTAGGATTATGCATTAAATGGATTACTCCTAAAGTTAATTCTATTGTTGGTGTAAATCAAACTTATGGAAGTAAAGAAGAAAAATTGAGAGGTAAATTACCTCACGGTTCGCTATATTCGGAAACGGTATAGTGTATTCCTTCGAATATGCTGGGACGCCCTTAGAGTCACAATACCGAAACAGAATAATGAAATATGTATAGATGGTATGGTTTGAGAAAAATGTGAATTGGGCAATCAGCAGGGAAGTTGCGAATAGTGACACCCTCAACGACTGTGGATTGAAATATCCGTAGGGAGAAGTCTCCCGAAGTGAAGGACTCCTAAGTACAACTTTGTTGTATATGGTGAATGATATAGTCTATGCTTGCGTGAAAGCGTAAGAAAATTTTATACGGTAATGATAACAAGACCAGACAGCGGGTAGCTCCCGTTTCATCGTAGCTCCTTAATGCGATGATTATGGTCTTTTTATATTTTTTTGTTTTTAAGGAGGAAACATTAGACATGTTATTTTCACAAAAAGATAAGAGACAAATTATAAAAATGTATAAAAGTCAAGAATCAATAGATTCAATAATTGCTTATTTTCAGTGCAAGGAAAAAGATATTCGAGTTATTCTGAAAGAAAATTATTTAGATAGGGCTAAAAATCAAAAGTTTTCTAAAGAATTAGAAAATAGAATAATTACTATGCATCAAAATAATAAACTTCATAAAGAAATAAGCGATGAATTATTAGTGTCAAGTAGTGGAATAAATAAAGTGTTAGATAGAAATAATATACCAAGAATGTCCGCAAGTATGCGGAATCGGAAATATGATAGAAATTCATTTTATTTTGATAATATTGATACTCCCAATAAAGCTTATATTTTGGGGTTATTATATGCGGATGGTAATTTAAGCAGAGAAAATCAAATAATCATTAGTTTGCAAGAAGAAGATGGATATATAATAAAACAAATTAAAAATGAATTAGGATATACTGGAAATATTTCCTATGTCGATTTAAAAAAGAAATCTCCTCAATGGAAAAATCAATATAGATTAGCTATTAACGATAGTCACATGGCAAAAGAATTGATGAACAAGGGACTGGTCTATACAAAAAGCTTGGTTCTTCAATTTCCCGATTTCTTGAATAGCGAATTAATATCTCACTTTATTAGAGGTTATTATGATGGAGATGGAAATATTTGGTATGATAATAAACGAAATAAATGCCAAGTATCTATATGTGGCACCAATGAGGTGATGCAAGGTTTATCTATTATACTCACGAAATTAAATATTAAGCATAATATTTACTCTCCAAAACAGTGTAAAGGACGTAACACTTTTGTTTTAAGAACTTGTGGCAACAAATCAAGCTATGCCATTTTATCTTGGTTATATAAAGATGCTAACATGAAGATTTTAAGAAAATATAATTATTATTTAGATTTTTGTGAAAAATATAATAAAGTACCTGTATAAAATCTTATTTGAATTAACGACTCAAATAAGTAATGCAACAGTTTTTTCAGAGGCATCTCATAAAGCAGAGCTTCGAAACATTCTTAATCTTTGGAAAAGAGAACAGTTAAAAAAAATTCGTGACAGAGGATATATTTGGAACGAATATTTGGATGGTGAAATCTAATGAAAACTATCTATGGCGGTTATTTTCCAGAGGAACAATTTGAGGAATATAAAAAGAAAATGCATAAAGAAATGTTTTGGCTCTTAATATATAAAGACCCAAAAACAAAAGATGATTATCTTTATGTAGATTTTGAAAAATATTTTATAGGATTGATGAAGAAATTAAATGGTCTAAACGCTCTCTTCTCTTATCCTGTTGAAATGGTGTCTATTATGGGATTGCTTCAAGGAGCGTATCTTGAGACACAAAAAGAAAACTTTGATTATTCGATTTACAGAAAACTTGTTTTAGATGCCCATGCTTTGGTTGACCAAATTGGAAACAATATTGAAAATGAGTGATTGTTATGAATATCAAACAATATAAAGAATATTTAACCTTGCATGGCAGAAATCAAGCAGAAGTAAAGAAAAATCAAAGTGATTTTAATATTGACACTACTTTTACTCGTGACCCAAATTATAAACGAGTATACATTTTAACAAAAGACGGATGGCAATATGAAGATGCGAAATACCAATTTCATGTTGCTAATTCTATTCTTAAAGATAGTGTTGATTATTATTTGCAATTTAGACCAAAGGTACATTATCCAGTAGGAAGTTATGTTATAGTTCCTGATGACACATCTTTTGATATAAATTTGACCGAGGAACAATTAGAGAATCCATTCTCTCAACCTGTTTCTGAAAGAACTCAATGGTGGTTTATAGTAGGTAGGGACGATGCTCGTTCTTATGTAAGATATAATATTCTTAAATGTAATTGGAATTTCCAGTGGATCTGGAAAGGAAAAGTTATGAATTGTTTTGGTGCTATTAGAGTTGCCAACAGCTATACAAGTGGCGTTTGGAGGGATGAAATCTCCGAATCTCTTGACAATATTATATCTGCATGGGTTCCTGATTATTATTCTGCTTATGGAATTGAAAATCTTTCAAAATTAGGATTGGATAATAATCAAACCATTACTTACAATCGGCGTTTTATGATTACTGATTCTGAATATGAACCCAAGTGTTACAGGGTTACTAAAGTAATTGAATTAACTCCAAAAGGGGTTATTAAGTACACTTTAAAGCAGGATGAATTTAATGAAAAACGAGATGAGCCATTATTAAAAATCTGCGATTATTATACCAACGAAGGCAATCCATTAGCTGAAACAACTATTTCTGGAGATGAGGAAAAAACAAGTACCATTATTTGGAAAGATATTAACGAAGCTGGAGAATTAATTGATAATGAAAATGTAGATAAATTCTTAACTTTGGGAAAATCTTCGTATTTTTCAGTGGTATTTTCTACAGAAAAAGTTGATGCAAAATGGGAAATTAATATTAAAGCAGATGGTCAAAATGGTCAAAATAATCTATCAAAAGATGAAATTAAATATTATAACAATTTAATTAAAATAAGTAAATTCGGCCCAACAGTCATGTCTTTAAAGCCTAGCAAAGCTCACAGTTTAATAGGAAAAGTCTTCACATTATCAGTTAGTGATATTAATGGAGATTACTATTCTTCTATTGAATTGGAGGTGAAAGGATGATTAGAGATATAGATAAAATAGTTAGAGATCTGGAAGAAAAACGAAATAACGACATTATTCTTAAAAAGAATAAATTGGAAGAAATGTTTTATCAAGATCCTGACTTATTAGAAGTTTTAGGCCAAAAAGAAAAACAACCTTTAAATCAGTATGCAGATCCTAATAATCCAACAGATGAAGAATTAGAGGAACGCAGAAAAATTCTTGATTACAACGAAAGAATAAGTCACAAACAAATTATTCCTTTTCTCAAATTAAATGAGTTACAGAAGGAAGTTGTGAATTTTATTATGTTTGATATTGAGGATAGTCTTATACGTTATGGTACATCTGATGCAATAAAACAGCAAAACATAGTTGTGATGTGTTTAGTTCAGGAAGATGACATGGATACTCAATACGGTATACAAAGAGCAGATTTGTTAAGTTATATTGTTAGAGATTTACTTTGTTGGACAAATGCTTTAGGTTCTCAGCTTAGATTGGCTAGTGATTATCCTGAAGTTACCGATTCAAAATATTATTGCAGAACTTTAAAATTTATAATTGAAGCTCCAAATGTTGTAAAAGGTCACATGGGAAAGAATAATAAGTATGACAGATTCCAAAGCATATGAAATTGACCAGTTACGTTTATATTTTGGAGAACCTTTTTCAATAAAGATTCCTTCAATAAATCCAGATATTCCTTATAAAGAAATGATTATATATCAACCAACTATAGGGGATATTATTAATTTTGGAGAAAAGAGATTGTATTCTGCGGTAAATGTTTTTGTAGCTAATTCAACTATGTATCGATTGCAATTATGGGAACTAGGGCTTGATTGGAATGAGTTATCCGATTTTGAAGTGTTTAGTATGTTGGTAACCAGCTTATCAATTGAAGATACAAAATTATTATTTGGTGATATTGATTTTTCAAAATTTGTTCCAATGGGTAAAAGAATGCCTGATTCAGAAGAAACAGAATTTATTTTATATAATCAAGAACAAGATATTGAAATAAATAAAGATATACACGGAATTCTTTGTAATTATATAAGAACTATGTTTAATATCTTTCCAAAACGAGAATTTGCAAAAGGTAAAGCTACTAAAAAAGCATTGATTTGGGAAGACAGACAGAAATTAGAACGAGATAAAGACAAAACTTACTCCTCTTCTCTTCTGCCGATGATTAGTTCTTGTTTAAATCACCCCGGTTTTAAATATAAAAAAAATGAACTTCGAGAAGTTGGAATTGTAGAATTTATGGATAGTGTGCAACGGTTGCAGATTTATGAATCTACAACCGCTTTATTAAGAGGAATGTATTCAGGATTTATGGATACTTCTAAAATAGATAAGGAACAATTTAATTTTATGCGTGAGATAAAGCTTACTCATTAAATTAAAACAGTAAATATATTAATTATAGTAATTTTGAACTTGCTTATGCAAGTTCTTTTTTATTCGAAAAAATGAAGGAGGAATAAATATGAGTTTTGCTCTTGGCGATTAGCGAAATAGTCGCTTCATATAGTAATATATGTCGAAAAGTCGGTGAACACTTTGTGTGGTGTACAATTCACGTTTAGTGGCCATAGGAAATGATGGTTAAGAATTGTGCTAACAGGGAAACCCTAAGTGAATAAATTAATTCATATGGCAATCCTGTGCCAAGCTTAGATGGCGACATCTTTGAAGGTGCAACGACTAGGATATACCGACTCTCTGAGTTGATGAAATCCGTACTCACATTTTATGTGGGGAAGTGCCGACCGTCCTAAAAATAGGATGATGATATAGTCTAACCCCTTTTAAATATTGCGAAAGCAAGGGTATTAAGTGGTTATCGTTGATAGAATTCAATTTGGATGGGCAGAGAAATTTGACGGAACTCCCATCTATGTTTTAACACAGCTTTCTGAGGGTTCTCTTGAGATTACTGCTGAGTCTAAGGATGCCGTTGATAAAGATGGTACTTTGATTAAGAGATTCTGGCAAGGAAAGACGGGTAAATGAATTGCTCCCTCGCATAGTGATATGCGTTGAATAAGTTAGTGAACACATAAATATGTGGTGTGTGACTCACGTTTAGTAATTATAGGAAATGATAATTAAGAGTCATGCTAACAGGGGAAGCCTAAGTCAGTTTAGCGTTGCTGATATGGTAATCCTGTGCCAAGCTTTAACTATTGTTAAAGAAGGTCAAACGACCATCCCATTGGTACTGAAATGTACTTTAGGAGTAGGGCTAGGTGAAATTCCTAGTGGGTGAGACCCCCTTAAATCGAAGTGCTAACTACCCTATTAAATAGGGTAAAGATATGGTCTATTCCCATCTAAATATTACGAAAGTAAGGGTATTAAAGACATTCACAGCTACTAACGCTATGATTAACCTGTCCATGCTTGCTTCTAACTCTGGTGTAGATCCCGAGGTTGTTTCTGATGGAGTTATTAAGGCTACTGGAAACAATGGAACACTGAGAATGCCGAGAATTATTACTGTAAATTCTGGTCAGGAATATACTCTGACTGGTGTTCAGGAAGGTACTGTTAAGTGTGCTGTTCTGAATCCTAATGGTTCTATGGGTGACACAATGACAGCTGGTACTAATAGTACTGCTACAACCTATGTTCTTTCTGGAACAAGCTTTACTGCTCCTACAATTGCTGGAGCACAGTTTGTTGTTAAGTATGACAGAACTGTAGAGAACGGTGCTATCGTTCATAATAGTGCTGACAAGTTTCCAGCTACTATTCGCCTTATTCTTAAGTGTCTTGCCGTAGATCCTTGTGAGGCAGATACACTGAAGGCAATGTATTTAGAGCTGCCTAGCTTCCAGCCGAGTCCTGAGATTACTGTAGGTCTTCAGACAGACACTACTCTTGATTACAGTGGAGACCTTCAGGTTGATTATTGTTCAGCAAATAAGGCTCTTTACAATATTTACTGGTGTGATGATGACGAGGAGTAATCTCCCGTTATTGTCATAGTTATTAATAATTAAGAGTTTATATTTTTACCCCTATCAAGGGTCAAATCTTGATAGGGGTTTTTAAAACTGAATACCGTTTAAAATACAAAATTTTTTTGTGTTAATGAATGCAACTTATGGTTAATTATTTAAAAGAGCCAAATGGCTCTTATGGAGAAAGGGGTCATTATGGCTACAAAAAGATATAAAAAAATTTGCACAGTGTGCGGAAAAGAATATGAATTTTGTTCAGGTTGTCGTGAATATGCTTTACAGCCATCTTGGAAAAACATTTATGATAATGAGAACTGTAGAAACATTTTTAATACTTTAGTTGATTTTAAGCAAAAGAAAGTATCTGTTGCAGAGGCAAAGGAAAGAATTAATGCTTGTGACCTTTCTTATAAGGATGATATTCGGGTAGATTTACAAGAAGTATTAGATGAACTTCTTACCGCTGATATAACTGAGATTGCAATTCCTGTGGTTGAAGAGGTTGAAAAAGCAGTTGATAATAAAACCGCTATTAATGAAGAAAAAGAAGAATTAGAACAAACCAACGACATTGTTTCGGAAATTTCTGGTTTTAGAAAAGAAACCAAAAAAAGAAAAGCGAATGCTAAAAATAAATAAGTATTTTGAACAGTGATTTTAGTCTTCGGGGGAAGACATTAGATTTCGGTGGGGAGTCTAGCTTTTAAGGGGATATAGCCTAAATATACACTGTTCAGGCTATATCCCCTTTTTTAGTTTTGATTTTAAGGAGTGATAAAAACGTGGAAATAAAATCGAATTTGTCTCCCCGTGATTATACAGAAAAAGAAGTCTGTAGAATTATTAATCCTCTTCAGGCAAAAATGTATATTAAAAATCGAGTTTATCCAATAGATATTTATACATCTTTTGACATGAACGGTAATGATATAATTGTGTATATTTTTCTACGAAAAGACACACAAGATGTATATAAAAAATGGATAAATTATGAATTAAAATAAATAGGGAGAATAAGGATGGGAAAAAGATATTTAGAAAAAAAGAAAAAAGTATTTGTAATTGCTTCTACTGATTGTTTGTATATGAAAAAAACTTTTGGTAAAAGCGATTACAGTTTTATTGATGATATAGAAGGAGCAACCAAATTTATATCTAGAGAGCTGGCTAAAAATTACATTGAATATTATAAACGTGATTTAGGTCAGTATGCTTTAGATGTAATAGTTATTCCATTGGAGATTAGTTATGAACTAATTCAGGAAAACATAAACGAATATAATGAATACTTAAATTAAATAATGAGTTGATTATATGAACGAAACATCTGAATACAAAATTATAATTGATAATGCTTTAGTAGATGAGTATTGTCAATTATATTTTAAACAGCATCCACGAGCAAAGAAGCATCCAATTGACAGACCAATACATCCTAGTTTGAATCAATGGATGATATTGCCAAGAATTCAAATGAACACATTAAAACAAAAATGGAAAGATTTTGGTAAATTTATTATTAAAAAATATGGGTTAGAAAATAAAATGTTAGAAAATTTTGAGATAGAATTTTCGGTATTTATGCCGACTAGAAGAAGGATTGACCCAGATAACACTTGTCCAAAATTTTTGTTGGATGCCTTTACCGAATCTGGTTTTATTGTGGATGACGATAGTAAGCATTTAAAAAAATTAATTTTGAGTGCGGATTATGATAAAGATAATCCACGAACAGAAATTATTGTTGTAATAAATGATAATAAGAAAAAAAGGAGAAAAGATATATTATGACTGTATTAGAATTTATCGAAAAATATAATAGGCTAAGTTCAACATCAGCAAAAAACAAAATGATAGAATCTATTATGAAAAGAACTTATTGTCCAGTTTTAGAAAAGCGGGTAATTTTACAAAAAATGCTAGAAAAATCTATAGCTACTGATTCATCTAATGAGACTATACAATATATTGACATGTTTGTTTTCAAATTAAATTATATTATGTCTATTATAATATTATATACTTCTTTAGCAATAGATACTAAAATAGTAGCTGGAGAAAAAATAGCTAAGACTGAAGAAATATATGATGGGTTAGTTGAATCTAAAATAATAAAAGAAATATATGAGCAAATTGGAGAAGACGAATTAAAGGAATTGAACAATATTAACGAAATGTTAATAAGTAATTTTGATTATACGCATTGTACTGGTTATGCATATTTAACAAAAACACTTAATAATGCGACACAATTAATATCAACAACTATTCAACCTATTATTGGTTATGTTGATCAATTAATGGGTTCGTAACTGTTATAAAAAGAGGGGGTAATTATGGCAGTAGGTTTATCAGATTTTTACGCTGATTGCAAAAAATATGGTGATGTTTTTGCAAGGACAGCTGCTCAAACAGCAAAGGATTTATTATATAAAGAGGCGACTTTAGCTATAGATAATTATTACGGAAGTTATTCCCCTCGAGTTTATGATAGAGAATACAATATTAAAAATAATTCATATATGGGGTTTTATCGTAATAGTGGGAAAGCATGTACTGGCGGTGTAAGAATTACGCCAGAAAGAATGCATGAATATTTTTTACATACAAATTGGAGCAATTCAAAAATAGCAGGAAAAGTTTGGAACGAAGGATATCATACTAGGGGTGTTGTTACAACCCCACCATTACCTTTTGTTGCAAGTCGTTTAGAAGATATTAAACAAATTTGTATCGAAAAAGGAGAACAAGCCGCTAAAAGCGAATCGTATTCTGTAATTAGTTTTTCTTGAAAGTGAGGTGAAAAAATGGCTGCAAATGCTACTGTGCAATTAACTTTTGACCCTAATGAGCGTTCAATGAGAGTAGTTGCAAAAAAATATGACGATTTTATTAAAAGTCTTCAAGATAAAGGAAAAGTAAATATTGTTGCATATTTACAAGAAAATTATGATGAAGCTGTAACAAAAGGAATTGAATCAAAATATATAGATAAAATTAGTGGTTTAGGTAATTTTATTTATAAGAATAAAACTGGAATTCTTGAAGACGAAACAATGGGGTTAGAAGAAAAAATATATAAAATTATTGATTATGGCAAAAAAATGGAAACTTTGTCTTCTATACCTCAAAGAGATTTGGCAAATATGTCAACTTTTACTGGTAAGCAACTTGATGAAGCTATTACTAAATATGAGAAGGTTTTAGATTTAAAAAACCAACTTGAAGAAAAAAAAACTGCGGGGCAAGAAAATGCCAGAAATATATTAAATGATTCTAAACTAAGCAAAAAAGATTTAAGTAACGAGGTTAGAAATAGTAATTTAAATTACACAAAACAAGGATTAACCAATAAAAAAATCGCAGAACAATTATTGGGAGCTTGGGGACTTGAAATAAAATCTTCTGAAAAAGATTTACATTCTATACAAAGTAATCTTGGTGAATATGGTAGAACCATTGAATATTTTCAATCTTTACAAGAAAAATTACTTTCCCCGGATAAAATAACTACAAAACAACAAGCTGAATCGCAACTAAAAACTATACAACATATGCAAGATGCTTATAACCAAATGTTTAAATTAGAAGGTAGTTTTAAAACAAGTTTACAATCTTCAGATGGTTCTGATTTTAAATTGGGTATAGAGCAACTGGGAATAAAAAATCCAAAAGAAGTTATTGGAAGTTATATAAATGCATATGTTAAGACGTTTACAAGTAGTTTAGAAAACCAATTTAATAAAGCACAAACAGATTTTAGTGCAACTATTTCTAAAAGAGCTGCTCAACAAAAGAGCACTGCTGAAAAAGGAGAAAAAAGGGCGTTACAAAGAGAAGAATCAAGAAGAGAAAGAGGGCGTTCTAGTAAATCTTTTGAAGGTGGTACTGGGGGTACTGGAGGTACTGGACAAGCACTGAACAATCAAGATTTAGAAAATACAGAAAGAGAATTTAATAATACCGCTACACAAACAGAAGGTGTAGTAACTGAGGAAGCAATAGAAAATGTTAATCAATACATTTCTTCTCTTGATTCTTGTATAAGCAAAATTAAAGAATTGATGACTGTTTATAATGAACAAGGAGGAGACTTATCTGACCAAGAATGGGCAGAATTAGGAAAATATTATGAAGGAATAAATCGAATTGCTAAAGATGAGGGGATTTCTGAAAAAGAATTAAAAAATAAAATGTCTTCTGCTAAAATTCCTAGTCAATTAATAGATGATTTTTTCTTTTATGCGACTCCTAATGATATTGAGGATATTATTGAAGATGAAAATGTTTTAAAGAATTTTCAAAAAGATATTAAATCAATTCAAACATCTAAAAGACCAGATACTAATGAGTTACAAAGTAAAGTTGACCAAATAGCTTCTTTAATAGATGAATCTTTTAATTATGAACCTGACACTAAAGAATATATAGAAAATTTAGAAAAACAAGCAAGATTATATGGAGAAATAAAAGAAAAATTTGGTGAAGCTATTAAAGACCCTATGCTTGATATTAAATCAGAAGAAGATATAAAAGAATTAGAAAGTGTATTAGCGAGGTTAGAGTCTCAAAAAGAAAAATCTAAAAGCACTCAAAATAGCAATCAAAATCAAACATATGATAAAAAAGAATATGGAAATAACCAAGAATATTATGATAATAATCGTAGTACAGAAGAGTATTTTGATGAAACATCAATGGGAGATTTTGATGAAAAAGGCTTAAATAATTTAAAAGCTATTTTTTCACAAATTTCTTCTTTAATTTTAAATATAAACGAAACAATTTCTTCTACGGGTGATATAGATATATCTTCGAGTATGGAACAATTAAAAAAAAGTGTTTTAGATTTCCAAGATATATTTACAACTATTGGCAATATGCCTTCTCCTGAAAATTTTGACTCTTTAATATCTACAATAAAACAAATTATCCAAGCTATCTCTGATTTATCTACTTCTTATGGTGGTAATCAATTTGCATCTGCTATGAAAAATTGGGAAGAAGCGGATGAGATTTTACGAGAATTTAGAAGAGGTTCAGGTTCAATAGGTTTAACTACAAATGTGGAAGAATTTGGCCCGTTAGAACGTGCGGCACTTGTAGATTCATTAACTGGAAAAATATCTAATACTCATGCTATTGGACATGATGGTTTTACAGAACAAAAAACTATAAGAAGATTACAAAAAGGAAAATCATATGATACTTTCTTACATTCTCATCCTGCTTTCGGACAAACGATAGCAGATGACACTTCAGGCACTTGGTATAAAGGAAAAGGAGCCGACCTTGCTTTTTCTCATGCAGATATATCTCTTTATCGTGATTTCTTAAAAGAGGGCTTTGTTAAAAAAATGATGGCAGAGTCTAAAGGAATGATACGAGAATTAGACCTTTCTTCGCTAGATAAAGATTCGTTAGATAAAATTGCTGATACATTTCTTGCACCATCAAAAAATTTTGATGGTGCAATTACTCGATTTGACGAGTATATGATGGAAGAAAAAGACAAATTGGTATCTTCTTTATACGATTCAAAAACAAAAACTTACGATTATGATTTACAAAGTAAAATTGCTACAGATTTTTTAATGCAAGCTATAAAAGAACACGGAACAATAAACGGAGAAAAAATAACTGACCCAACACAATTTATAAAAGATTATTCAGTTGATAGTCTTCAAATAGACCAAAATGTTTTAGAACAAAATAAGCAAAATATATTATCTTCTATTGCTAATGTTAATGAAATTATGACTGGTTTATCTTCTGTTTTAGGTGAGACGACAATTTCTCAAGGTAGCGAAGTAGATACCGCATCTATTATACAAGGATATCTTGAAAAATATCAGAATACTTTTCAAGCAATAAATAATATGATGAGTTCAATTGCTACGATGTCTTCTGAGTCTTCTTCTATAAATACAGAAGAACTTATAGCATCTATTACAAATTTGGGGGAATGTTTAAAATCTATAACAACTAGTATAACCAATATTATTCCTACCAATGGTGAAATGCCAGATTTTGCAAATAGTGATTACCTTAGTCAATTTACTAGTTTTATTACAGGTATTGAAAATTTTATTAATCAAGTAACATCAGTATTTAGTAGCAATTCTGTTTTAGCAAGTAATGAAGAGGGAACTTCTTTAGATTTTTCTGAAAAATTTACTGATGTATTCAATACTATTGAAAAAATAAATTCAATTAAAACTAGTATGTCTCAAATGTTACAACAAGGAGAAAATTCTACAGATTTTGAAGTGGAAGATTATTTAGGAAAAATAGATTATTTTAAAAATCTATTTATACAAATAAGTAATCTTTTAACTGAGGTGTCTTCTTTATTTGCAGAGAATAATTTTGAAAACATATCTGGTTTAGAGGATATTAGCAGTATAACAGGAATTTTTAACAATCTTTCGGTATTGTTTCAATCTTTGTCATCAATTCAAAGCGAACCAGATACTATAGCTGGATTAGAAAGTTATGTTAATCAATGTCAAAATGTTTTTAAAGCGATTAATAATACAATTGATAAAATAACTTTAATAGGCATAGGGGTAGATACTGGTTCCGTTGGTAATTATGCACAGAATTTAGATTCGATGATGAGTAATCTTAATAACACTATACAGAATGTTGAATATATACTGGCTCAAATGGCCAATAATGAAGATGATATATATTATTTTGATAACAGCTATTTTGAAGGACTTATTACGGTTTTAAATCGTGTCAGTGATTTTGTTCATGATGTTAAAACTATTTTTGGGACATTGGGAGCTGCTTCGGATACGCAGACTGCTGAATTTCAAGGGCTTGAAACATCAATAACTCAAATTACTCAATATATTCAACAAATTGGTGAAATTAATAATCTTATGGCATCTTTGACTCCTCAAGAGTCAACAGATACATTTACACCAGAATCTAATTTAACTATATTGGCAGAAAAATTAACTGCAATTAATACATTTTTTTCTCAGTTAAATACATTTTTTGTAGCAATTTCAACATCAATAAGTAGCTTAAATACGGCTGATATTTCATCACTTTCGGTTCAGTTATCTTCTTCAATAGAAAGTATTAAAAATATTATTTCTGCTATAAACAAAATAAATGAAATTAACATCGAAAGTTTCAATCAAAATCTATCTGCTTTTAAAGAAAATCAGTCATTTAATGTTTCTTCACAAGAAAAAGCAACAACTGAAGGAATTGATGAAAAAGATTTTACTAAAATTCCTAACGAAACTATTGAAATGGGTTCATTAGAACAAGCGGTAGATTCTGTTACAGCCGCTGTAGATAGAAAAACGAGGGCTTTTGTAGAAGAGGGACAAGTTGTTCAAGGTGTTATACAATCAGAATCTAATAGTATAGAAACTTTAACTGGTTGGATTAATATGCTAGTTGAAGAGCTAGAAAAAATGGGGCAAATCAGTGAAAAAATAATGGGCAATACCGATTTGCATCGTTTGATGTCTAATGGAATTAGTGATTCAAATAATACTGGTTTTAATAATGCAGATAATACTCCAACAAAAGATGATTTAAATTCTGGGAAAAAATCTTCTTGGGACGAATACAGTAAAAATGCCTATGCTCTAAAAAGAGATGCCGAAAAATATAGCAACAATATTAAAAAATGGTTTTTAGGTCAAAAATTTGATTCAACTTTTGTATCTGAAACTTCTAAACAAATACGAGAAGCCCAAGATTCGTTTTCCAAAGCTTTAAATTCTGATAATCCTCCCGGACAAAGATGGGAAAATGGCTATAATGCTTTTATAAACGAATTCAAACAAAAAGGAATCGAGTTAGGAAAAACATTATCGGGTTCTTTTGATAATACTATATTAGATTTAAATCCTGATTCAAAGAATTTAGTTCATTTAGAAGAATATGTTTCAAAATTTGACGATTTAAAAGCTAAAGTAGCAGAATTAAAATCTTTATTTAAAGAAGATGATTTTTTATTAAATGGAGATAAATTACGCCAAGCATATGATTTGTCATCAAGTATAAATAAACAATCAGATTATTTAAAAGGCGATAATTTTATTCCAATTGATGAACTTACTCGTTCTAAATATCAAGCTAAAGTTGAAAAATGGGGAAGAAAAAATAGTGCCGCATTAAGAGATGAGAATTTAAAACAAAGTTTTGATGATATAACTGCTAAATTATCATCAAACGAACTATCTAAAGCGGATTTATCTCCAATTATTCAACAATTTAATGAATTAGATGCTGTTACATCGAAAACTGGGAAAAATGGCCTTTCATTTTTTGATATGTGGAAAGGTCGTATACAAAATTTAGGCACATATTTATTATCATATGTATCATTATTTAGAGTTTGGAATACTTTTAAACAAGGTGTTTCTATTGTAAGAGAATTAAATACTGCTTTAACAGAAATGCGAAAAGTTAGCGATGAATCAATGACCTCTTTAAAAAATTATCAATTCGAATCGTTTGATATTGCTGATAAAATAGGTTCGACAGGTCAACAGATTCAAAATTCTACAGCTGATTGGATGCGATTAGGCGAATCTATGACTGAAGCTTCTCATTCAGCAGAAACTTCTAACGTATTATTAAACGTATCTGAATTCCAATCTATTGATGAAGCGACAACAAGTTTAGTGTCCATGAGTCAAGCCTATAAGAATTTGGATAAAATGGATATTGTTGATAAATTAAATAATATTGGTAACAATTATAGTATATCAACAGACCAAATTGCTACAGCTTTACAAAATTCGGCGGCTTCTTTAGTAACTGCTCATAATGATATTGATGAATCAATTGCTCTTATTACTGCTGGTAATGCTATTACTCAAGATGCTTCTAAAACTGGTGCTGGTCTTAGAACTATCGCATTAAGAATTCAAGGAACAGAAGAAGCAAAAGAAGAACTGGAATCTCTTGGCGAGGACACTGATGATTATGTTGTTGCCACGAAATCAAAAATTGACCAACAGGTAAAAGATTTTACAGCAGTCGCTTCTAATGGTTTTAAGGGCATATCTGTTTTAGATGAAAATGGTAATTACCGTTCTACATATCAGATTCTTCAAGATATCGCAGATGTATATGACGAAATTAAAGAAACAGATAAACAGTATGGTACAAATCATGAACAAGGTTTGCTTGAATTGTTGGCAGGAAAAACACGTTCAAATATTGCCGCTAGTATATTGCAAAATGGCGACATGCTTAGAAGTGTTTATGAAAGCTCTCAAAATTCTAAGGGGTCTGCTTTAGAAGAAAATGAAAAATATTTAGATTCTGTTGATGGAAAAATTCAACAACTCCAAAACAGATTGCAAGAATTAGCTTTTACTCTTCTTGATGATGATTTATTAAAAGGTGCGATTAGTGGATTAACTACTATTTTAGAATTGATTAATAATATTGCTTCTGCTATTGGTGGGTTACCAGTATTATTAGCTGGTTTATTTAGTGGAAGAGTCGCTCTTGATAATATAAAAAATGGAACTAAGGGAAAATTAAGAGATTTCTTAGGGTTAAAAGATGATACAATTACAGAAGATTCTTCCTCATCTACAAAAACCGATATTCCAAACGCAGGTTCAAATAAACCAACTTCTGCTAATGTATCTGATGAAATTAATAATGAAACAGATTCAATAATAGAAGAAAATAATGCTATTGTTGAACAAAATGAGGAACTTCAAAAAAATAAAGAACTTAAAGAAGAAAATACAAATCTTATAGATGAAAATCAACAAATAGATGAGCATAAAAGGTCACTAGAATCGGAAGAAGAGTTATATTTTCAAAATGAGTCTAAACCAAGAGGATCAAGACCTGAAACAAAAATTGAAGATTTACAAAAAGAAAGGCAACAAAAATTAAAAGATAAACAAGAAAAAGCTTATCAAAAGAAAAAACAACAAAATGATATTGAATCAACAAAAGCTCAAAAAGAAGTAGAAAATAATATTACAAAAGAAGCTCGAGTTCGACAAGAAGATTATATAAGTGGCTATGTAAATGAGGTTGAAGAAAATACTCTAGATTTATATGACGATTTATATGCTGAAAGTCAAGAAGAACTGGAAAAGAATTTAGAAAGAACTCCAGATTATCATAATCAAGCTGATTTAGAATCTTGGAAAAATAATCGAAAAGCCGAAGCTGAAGCTATGGATGAGGCATTTTTAAGTCGGTATGATGATAATTTTGACACTTATATGGAAAACTTGCCTGACCCAAAAGAATCAGAAAATCGAACAAATGCTTTAAAACAAGCTGACGAAGCTAGAAACAGAATCAAAACAGAAACTGAAGCTCAATTAGACGATTATTTAGGGTCATATATTGATGAAGCGGAAGAAACTACGCTTGATTTATATGATGAATTGTATTCAGAGCCGCCTATAGAACGTAAATCTGGGGAAAAGGCTCTTGCAGATGCTGAAGCCAAAGGTAGGCAACGTGCATATATGCAACCTTATACGAAACCAGATATAATACCAGAAGTCCCGGTTGCTAATGTGGGAGAAGAAGTGGTTGAGAATACAACTGCAATTGTAGAAGGTTTGGAAAATGTTGGTGAAGTGGCTACGGAGGCACAAGTTCCTGTTCAAGGATTCTTTTCTGGTCTTTCAGAAGGTGTTTCAAGTATTGGTGGTAATTTATTAGGAAAATTAGGTTCTTTTGCATCAACTATTGGTTCTATGATTCCTCAAATAGCTGCAATGATGATTGCTACTACTATAATTTCTAAAATAACACAAGCAATTTCTGATTGGGTGCGTGAAGAGGAACTTACTGTTCAAGCAGGTGAAGAAGCACAACAAAATATTAAAGAATCTGTTTCTTCTTATGAACAACTTAATTCTTCTCTTCAAAATTTAGGACAAACCTATTCAGATAACGATACCAAAATCTCTTCTTCTTCTGATGCCATTTCTTCACTTGCGGAGAAATATACTGAATTAAAAGAAGGAGTAAATTCAGTAACAAATGAGAATATAAGCTTATCTGATAGTGATTATCAAGCTTATCTTGATATTTCAAATCAGTTGGCTCAAGCCATGCCCTCTCTTCAATCTGGAACAGATAGTGCTGGGAATGCTATTCTTAATCTTGGAAACAATGCTTCTGATGCTAAAAATAAGTTACAAGAGTTATATAATGTTCAACAACAAATAACTCATGGTGACATATCTCAAAACCTTCAAGATGTTTACAAAGGTATGGTAACTGAGATTACAGGTCGTAAAAATGGTATAGATAAACAAATAAAAGACCTTGAGCAAGCTAACAAAAAAATTACAAATAGTCAGAAGAATTTTGATCAGCAATTACCAAGTTCTGGAAAAGGTACTTTTAATTTTGGAGAAGAAGCTAATAAATCATTAGCAAACAATCTTAGCAAGATAATTGATAATGGTTTAGATCAAGCAAAAAATACTAACAAAGCTTGGGATTATTTTGTAAAAGACAATGCTTTGTTATATGATTCAAATTATAAGCAAATTAGTATTAATTTCAAGGCATTAGAAGATTATTTAGGCAATGATCAACAAGCGTTAAAAATCCTTAGAGACAATATTAATGCAGAATTTGCGAAATATACAGAGAAGAGTAACACAGAACTTCAAAACAACAACAATAAAATTGCCGCTTTAACAGCTCAACGAGAGGCTCAATGGAAGGAAATCGTTCCTACCGTTCAATCTTTCTTAAAAACAGAATCTAATTTCTCAGGTCTTGACAGCACTCTTCAAGAGGGGATATTAAATAATCTTGGAAACATGAATGTCGATTCTGTTATGAACAAAGTTCGAGATTCATATGGTGGAGATTTAGAATTTTATCTTTATGGAGAATTCATTTCTCCTTTACAAAAGACTTCTAAAGAACAGCAAAAAGCTTTGTCTGATTTGTTAACTTTAGATACCAGTAAGCTGAATTTCAATCAATATTCTCAGTCTGTTTCTGACGCATTACAAAAAGCATTTCCAAATGAAGAGAAATTGCAAAATGAATGGCGTTCTAAACTGGGTATTGATTCAATGCTTCAGCAATATAATACTCAAATACAAGCTTTAAGTACAAGAGTATCTGGTTTAGCAAGAGAAGATTTGCTCCAATTATCTCAAGAAGAACTTAATTTAGCAGTTCAAATGACTCTTGAAGACGGGCCGTTTAATGGAACTTTAGCAGAATTAAGAACAAAAATTGAAGAGTTTAAACAAACTGCCCAAGAACCTGTCCCGGTAACGATTCAAGAATATATTCAACAAGAGGATTCAGGTTTTCAAAAAATTCAAAAAGCAACAGAAAGTGCTAATGCAGGAGCTACTTACGATTCGTTTGTTCAAAATCTTAAAACCGCAAAAGAGTTAGTAGAAAGTGGAGATATTGGAACAGATGACTTTAAAGCTATCGCAGAAATGTTTTCTCCTGCTGGTTTAAGTGATTATACGAGTTGGGAAAAGAATCTTCCAAATATTGAAAAATATTTTACTGAGGGTACTGAGGGCGTTACTAATTTCATGGAGAAACTTGATGAGCTTGGTTATGCTAAATTTGGTGACGATGGCAGTTTTAGTTTTATGACTGATAAGGCTCACGATTTAGAAACTATAGCTGATGAAATGGGTCTTTCTTATGAGTCCTTCTTATCTCTTTGGGGTAAACTTGAAGACAAAGGTGTCAATGTTGATTTCTTTGCTACGGCTGAAGAAGGAAAAGAAAAACTTGTTACTTTAAATGGTGAAATACTTCAGGCTCAAATGGAGTTAAACGAAGCTGAGATTAAGTACGGAAAGAATTCTCAAGCTTACAAAAGCAAAGAAGAAGCTTTAGAGTCTTTGAGAGAAAGATATGAAAATCTTGACGAAGCTGTTAAAAATTATAACGAATCTGATGCGGAGAAAAAGAAAAAAGACCAGCAAGATAAAATAGATAATGCCAATAAAAAATTGATTGAAGAATCAATCGATAATTATAACAAGGGCGACAAATACAACGAGTCTTTTGACCCTGAGAAATACAGGACAGATGAAGATTATAAGAAACGGATGGACGCTTATCGTGACCAGTTAATCAAAGCTGGAAAAGAATACGGTTTTGATAAAATGGGACAAACCATAACTGGTACAATGTCTAAAGATGTAGAAAAAAGCAATAAAGAACAGTTAGGTGTTTTATTTAAAGATATACAAGAAGGAGTAACTCGTTCTCAAACAAGTACTTGGTTAAATTCGTTAAATGATTATGCTAAAAACCAAGGAAAAACTTTAGAGGGGTTCTTAAAAGAAAATGGGTATGGTTCAGAAGAATACGCTTCTTTAAAAGATTATATTAATAGTAATGGCTTTCTTTTGGAAGGTGTTACAGACCCTATAACAAATGCCGCTCAAAACGCAAGCGATATATTTACGGCAGGAGTTCAATCTGCCGCTCAAGAATTTAGAAACGCTCTTTTAGGAAAAGATTCCTCTCTCTCTGACAAAGATACAGAAGAAAAGAAAAAACAGCTCCAAAAAGAAAAACAAGATAGAGAAAATAAAAAACCTCATAATGTAGAAACTGATAAAACAAAAGAAGATAAGAAAAAGAAAGTGTTTAAAGAGGTTCAAGAAAGTGGAGGAATGCCTAAACTTCCGGGTTCTTTAATAACTAAGACTGGTCGATGGAATAAGCAATCTGAAGGAACTAGCATCGACTTATCCAATTTAAAAACTTCTGCAAAAGATGGTGTAAAAGGTTTCGTAAAAACTATAGATTTTTTAGGAAAACTTTTCTCAGGTAGCGGACAACCTAATGTTACTATTCCAACAGGAACTTCAACAGAACCTCAATTTGGAGAAAAAACATCTCCTGTTGCAAACATTCCTGTACAATATGATAAAGAAACCGCAGAAGAAAGTCTTGAAACAGTTAATGAAGAAACTTCTGAATCAGCTGAACCAATACAGGTTTCTGCAAAGGTTGGTAAAGTTGATCCAGTAAGTATGCAAGAAGTAATTACCTCAACCGCTTCTTCTATGTCACAAGGTATTTCTGCTGGTATAAATATTAAACCTCAAACTACAGGTAGCGTTCAACATGTTACTCAAGAAGTAGATAGTAGCAATCTTGGTGAAGTAAATGACACAGTTCAAACTGTTCACCAAATAGGTCAACCTGACGAACAAATGACCAATCCTGCCGAAGCTACTCAAAATGTAGAGCAAGAAGTTGTTAATCCTATTCCTACTGTATTAGAAGAAGCTACTCAAGTAGTAAATCAAACTGTTAATAAAGTAGTGGGCAAAAATGAAGACCCAAAAATAAAAGATACCGAAGCTAAAGCGGTTATTACGGGTGATGCATCTAAAGCAGTTGCTGCCGCACAAAAAGCAACTAGTGCAATAAAAGCTATCCCGCCGAGTCATCATACTTCTATTAGTGCTAGTGCTGGTAGTGCGATTTCTACAGCTAAAGGAGTAGCAGACGCTATTGGAAACATTCCGTCTACTAAAGATGTCAATATTCATGTTAAACAAACAGGAGTAAGCCCGGGAAGTGTTGCGTCCAGAATTGGAAAAATAAAAGGTTCTTATATAGGAACAGCTTTCCAAGGTGGTGGAAAGAGTTTCGTAAAACGAGTATCTGGAAGTGCTTACGCATCAGGTACTGTAGATGAAAATAATTTTCCAAACACATGGAAGACTCCTATAGCTGGTACATCTTTGGTCGGCGAACTTGGTAGAGAAATTGTCGTAGACACAAATAATAGTCGTTGGTATACCGTTGGTGATAATGGTGCAGAATTTGCTAGGATTCCAAAAAATGCAATTATTTTCAATAATGACCAAACCGAAGAATTATTGTCTAATGGTTCACTTAGCGGCGATTCTAACGCAAGAGGAACTGCTTTTGGTGGCGGTTCAAGTAGTGGAAAAACTCTTTTAAGAAAATCAAGTAGCTCGTCAAGTAGTTCATCAAGTAAATCAAGTGGTAAAAAGTCAAAGAGTAAATCCTCTGGAAGTTCAAGTAGTAAAAAGTCTTCTAACAAAAACAAAGATTCCAAGAGTGATTCTAAAGCTTCCAAACTCAGCAAATACCTAGAGAACATATTCGACTGGGCAGAATACCGCTTAAAGAATCTCTCCACAATCGCCGACAGATATTCCAAACTTGCTGATTCGGCAGAAGTATGGAGTAAAAAGGTCAGAACAGCAACTAAAGCTATCAATGGTGTAAGAGTTGAATACACTACAGGCGGTGCGGCACAACTTTACAATAAAGCTATCCAAGCTGTTAATAAGCAACTTGCTGGTTCTCAAAAAGCGTTAAACGGCTACCAGAGTTTCTATAAGTCGGTTGTTCAAAAGAGCGGATTAGATAAAGCAACTATTAAGAAGATTCAAAGTTTAACTGCTTCTGGAAAATTCAATGTAGAGGCGTTCAAGGCTTCTAAGAGTTCTGGTAAAAAAGGCTCTTCATCTTCTTCTAAGAACGAAAAATTACAAAACATCGAGAATGTAAGTAAGTGGTATCAGAAAGTACTTGAAACTCAATCTTCCATTGAAGATTTAATGGCACAACGTGCAGAACTCGCACAAAAGAAACTTGATGCAATTGAAGATATTTATGGTGCCAAGTTATCCGTTTATGAAAACACGATGAAACGTGACCAAGCTAAGATGGAATACATCCTCAACACATCAGGAACAACAAGTAAGTATTTTAATGCTGGCAAGTCTGTTGTCAAATCAGGTAAGCAAACAATTGATGCTTCAAGAGAAGAATATAAAATCTACGAAAGACAATTTAATAAACAGGTAAAGAACGGTACGTTAAAGAAAGGTACAAAAGCATATAACACCAATCTAGCTAAACTTCGTGAACTTGAAAGTAAAATTTATGAAGCTTCTTTAGACCTTCAAGAGCAAATTGCAAAAACTTTCGAAAATATTGCAGACCACTTTGAAGAACTTAGAGATAGAAATGACGAAAAACTTGAGGTTAACGAGGGCAATATTGACATTGTGAAACGTAATCAAGCTGGTTATACCTCTGGTCAATTAAGAAATCTTTATAATGAACGTAATAATCTGCAATACAATAATATGCAACTCGCCGCACAGGAACTTGCCGCCCAAAGAGCAAATAAAAATGCATTAATCTCTTCTAATCCTAAAGATGTAACTGCTATTAAAGCTGCGGACAGGGCAATTGAAGAAGCTAATAATAAATATGCTCAAGCGGTAACAGATTACAAACAATATCTCTATGACCACAGAGATGAACTTGTAGAGAACATTGAAAACTATTACGATTCACTTGAGGACTACTTCTCTTCTATTCAAGATGCTGTTGATACGCAGATTGACTTGAAGAAAGCGAAAGGTAAAGTAGTTACTGTTGGGGATTATAATAGTTCTGTCAGAGCGGCAGAAGAAGCTACCAAGATAACCAGACAGAGATTTGAAGCTGTTTATAACGAATACAAAGACCAAATTAAAAAAGGTTATTTAACAATCGGTAGCGAAAAGTATTATCAAGCGTTGGCAAAGGTTAACAGCCTGCAAAACGACATGGTAAAAGCCGAAGAAGCTCGTTTGGAAGTTTATAATAAAATTAGCCAGTTAAAGATTGATAATCTCCAAAATGTTATTGACGGTTTTGAAAGCCTTAACGATACTTTGAGCAACTTTGCTGATTTGCTCAACGACATGGGCAATAAAAAGCAAGTTCTTGGCAAAGTTGACGAATCTTATCTTCGTACTCAAATGGGTCTTTCAGAGCAAACCATCTATGGTTATGATGCACAAAAGACCGAGATTCTCAAACAAATGAAAGGTGTTGAGAAGTATTCAGACCGTTGGAATGAATTAAATGGTCAGCTTCAAGATGCTAATTCCAATATCATTAAAGCCGCTCAAAGCATGGAGGAATTTGCTGATGCGATTCGTGAAGTTCGTTGGGATAAATTCAACAAAGGTATTGAAGCAATTGACTATACTAAAACAGAATTGTCTGACTTAGTAGATATTCTTAATGAGGATAATTTTATCGCTAAGAATGGTGCTTTTACTGCGGAAGGATTAGCCGCAATTGCTCTTCAAGGACAAGCGATTAAGCAAAATGTCGAAGAGGTTGAGGCTCACAGAGTGGCTTTGAGAAAGCTCAAAGAAGAATATGATAACAATGTTATCAGCTTAGATGAGTATACTGACCAAAGCCGTGAGCATATGGACGCTATCCGTGATGGGGTATCTGCTTATCAGGATTTGAGAGATTCTATTGTTGATTTGTATCTTGAAGCTCTTGAGAAAGAGAACGAGTTACTGCAAGAAAATATAGACAAACGGCAAGAGAACCTCCAGAAAACCAAGGATTACTATTCTTACCAGAAGACAATTAGAAACGATACAAGAGACATTCAATATCTTCAGTCCCAGATTGCCGCCCTTTCAGGAACTGAAGGAAACACGAATGCCCAGAGCAAGTTAGCTTCTCTCCGCTCTCAACTCGCAGATGCTACAGAGCAATATAATGATGACAAGCAAAATCACTACTTTGATTTGATGTCAAATGGCTACAACAAACTTGTTGACGATGCTAACAAATCGCTGGATGATATTGAAGATGCTGTAAGACGTTCTACAGAAAAGCAAACTGAAATTATTCGTGATATGCTTGGTGTTGCGGGCAATGAGTATAAAAATGTTTATGCTACAATAAATGGCATTCTTAATGAGAACGGAATAATCTTATCTAATATCACTCAGAAATCTATTACTGATTTTGGTACTGAAAAAGAATCTATTACAAATATTGGCCTTACTTACTCTACCATGACCGCACAAATGAAGACAGATTCTGAAGCCATAACAGGTGCGAAAGGTATCTTGACAACAGCTATCAATAAACTTGGTATGATTGGTGGCGAAAATGGCAAACTCAATGAGATTGTTAAAAAGGCTGGAGAAGTAAAAACTGGTTTTACAAATATCGGAACAGAGATAGAAAACATTACTAAAAAGTTTAACGAGGCTTCTACTTCTATTGTCAAAACAGCAAGCGAGTCATTAGCTCAAATCAAGAAACTTACTGATGAAGTAAACGCAAAAGTTACTGGTGCAAGCAATACAGGAAATAAAAAGACAACCCCAGCTGGTGCCGAAACTAAACAAACAAGTAGTTCATTAAAAGGAAAAGATACATCCAGTAAAAATATTAAAGATGCTACAACAGTTGCTGCAACGGGTAAAAATGCAAAAAATACTACGGCTAAAAAAACTACTGCTAAAAAAACCACTGCTAAAAAGACATATACAACATCAGAAGCTAAAGAATATGCAATAGCATATATTATGCAGAATTCTAAAAAGACGGCTAAGAGTCTTATTAAGAGTGCAAAATACCAGCTTTCTAAAGATATTGCAGCCATAAATGGTGATAAAACATTGTCTAATAAGCAAGTTGAGTATCTTGTGAATCAGGTCAATAAAATGCTCGGAAAGAGCGGAAAAGATGCTATCACCAGTGCTAAATTATTTGCTATGATTAAAGACAACTTAAAGAAAGCTATTGCTGGAAAAGGATTTACAGTAAGTGGCACTAGTGTAATCAAACCTAAAGCTTACGCAAAAGGTAGCGAAGATATTAATGAGAAACAGCTTGCCATTACCAATGAGTCAGGATGGGAGGCTATTTACCGTAAATCTGACGGTGCTATTTTAACTCCGCTTAATATTGGAGATAAAGTATTCACCAATGAGATGAGCGAAAATCTTTGGAAACTGGCTCAAGGCAACACACTTGGAGCAGATATGGTAAGTAAAGCAGCTTCACCTGTTGTTACCAATGTAGAAACCTACAAACCGAATATCACTGTTAGTTTCGAAAACTTCATGACTGTACAAGGCAACGTAGACAGAGACGTTGTTGGCGACCTAAAGGATTTGAAGAACGAATGGATGACAGACTTCTCCAAGCATTTAACCAAAGAGTTTGGTTTACTTGGTAATAAACGGCGTTTTAGCTAGTTATAAAACTAAATTTTAAATATTGATTCAAGGAGCTGGATTTAACAAGTTCAGCTCCTTTCTTATATAAAGGAAAGAAGGTGGAAATATGGGACAGTATGGCAAGTATTTTGATTACAACGGAGAATCTTCCGAAAAGTATAATTTAATCACTGGTGGATATAATGTAGAAGATTATGTATTTGGACTAGAGCGAAATGTAGACCGTTCTGAAATGAATCGTTACAGAAGTTACACTTATACTTATGGTACGGTTTATGATGATGTATTGACTTTTCCGATTTTGTTTATAAAAGACCCTTGTAAATATACTGAAAGTGAAGATTTACGATTCACAAGGCAAGAAATCCGTGAAATCAATGCATGGCTGACTTCTCCGCATTTCCCAAGACTTTTTCATATGCATGACGAAGATGCGGAAGAAGTTGCTTGTCACTGGGACTACGATGAGGAGAGTCATACTTATACGACTACTATCGTAGCCAAAGGGCGAGGATATGAATATTTGTTTATTACAGAGGCAGACTTTACTGTGCAGAATTTATCCACCGAGGAAACACATTCTAATCCTACTGAAAGAATATCTGCCTCAGAAAAAGATGAATTATTGATTACTGTTCAGGCAGTTCCTGTAACAGCTTACATAGATACTGGCGAATTGGATGGAGAAGGTTCGCCAATTAGTGAAGAAGTCACGACTTATCCTATGCCGTCTGTAACAGTTACCGTTGCAGAAAGAGAATATGATTATTTTGGCGTCTTTACTAATGTTACTCCAAAAGACACGGCAATTTATGCTTTAGAATTTGAATTCCAGTGTGATTCTCCTTTTGCTTATACGCAAGAGAAATCTATTACTCTTACAGGACAAGGCGGGACGGTTTATAATCTTGGTGATGAGTATGAGGATTATATTTATCCTACTATTACTGTTGAACCATTAGCGTCTAATTTCTTCCTTTTACAGCAAAATGATTGGACGGTAAATACTGGCGAAGGTACTCTCAGTACGACAATCTCTGGTGATGGCGGTAGTTATAAGATTCGTATGGAGTCAGGATACTCTCTTACAATTACTGGTGGCGGTTCTTCGACAACGATTCAAGGCGGTGCTACAGAGTTGTTTACTACTGCCAAGGGAACGAGTTATACGTTCGCCATTTCATATCACAACGGTATCCCAGAAGATGACTGGAAATACCAAATGTCTATTAAAAGCATCATTAGGCTGATTAATGTTAATGATAGCAATCGTTATATGGAGTTCGCAGTTCAGAACCGTAACACTCTCACGATTGATTGTAAGCGGAATATATTTAAAGATACCGCCAATTCCTTGATTAGTTTGGACGATTTGGGATACGGTGATGAAGATTTTATTTATTGGATGAGACTTGCTCATGGTGTTAACAACATAATTATTGAAGGCACTGGTAATGTTACCTTTACTTATAGAGAGCCTATCAAGGTGGGTGGATACTAATGCCAATGACGGGAAAAGAAAGTTGGAAATCTTTTCAGCGGAGCAAAACTATCTATGACATATTCGGAAGAGCAGAATCCAGTAATATCTACATCGCACAACCGGGGCATCATAAATTGGGTTGTTTAAATGGAATTGACCCTAATTCTTGCGAATTAAAAATAAATTTAATAGACCCTGATGAATTAAGCTTTGATGTCTATCAAATGGTTGATGATGAGTATACCGCTTATTATGATTATGTAGACATTTTAATGGAATTATATGTAGATGGACTTGGGTGGTTCTTTATCAATGAATCGCCTGAGTTACATCATGATGGAGTAAAGGAATATAAAACAGTAACTGCACAAGGTTATGAAATTACACTTCAACAATACGACTTAGAAGTATTTCATGTCGGTACTGCGGATGCGAATGACAGGGCATTATTGGCAACGGATAATGTTTATACAGACGAGACCTCTGGGGTTGATTTAAATCGAGATATTGTGCGATTTTGGCGAGACACCTCTGATTTGGACAATCTGCTTGCTGAAATTGATGAAGACACAAAATACAATCAGTTCTCTTCTATTTTGTATAAATATCCAAATGTAGTGAAGAGTGACTGGCGAATTGATATTTATAATGACTCTACTCTTCGTTCTGCTTTTGTAACGATGAAAGATAATGCTTCAACATATGAACAGGACTATTGGCAAAATTGGATAGATGCTTATGATAATACACCCGAAGGATTAAACACTTCGTTAATCAAAGACATTCTGCCAAACTATCCTGATTTATTAAAATATGTGAAGCTTAAATACACAACGGGAAAAAGTATTAAACAAACGGACGATGACGGTGTTTCTAAGTATGTCATTTCTGAGGATATTGATAAACAATATACGCCTTATGAGTTGATAAAGACAGAACAGAAAAGAATGAAAGAGCTGTCCTTACTGGATTTGGTAATTAGAAATGTACCAGAATGGAAGGTCGGCTATGTTGATACTTATATTGAGCCGTCTTCCTATACGGTTTCTTGGACGGTGACAGAAACCCCGACTTTAGAGAATTATCCAGCGTCTGATTTTGGCGGCGATTCCGAGTCTCATGTTGGTGAGATTGCTTATGATACTGGAAAAGGATACTATTACGAATTTTCTGAAACGGTAGAGGAAGAGTTTTATTGGCGTAGGTTGCCCAAACCTGACGATACGTTCTCTTCTCTTCTGCAAAATCAAGGCGGTCGCTTTGAGATTGATAACCAAGATGTTTATTCTGTGCTGATGCAGGAAATTGCCCCTTATTATAAATGCGTATTTCAGTTTGATACTAAAAATAAGTTAATCAACGTTTATTATCTTCCGAGTCTTGGTGAAGATACACGAATTTTCATTGGATTACGAAACGTCCAGAACGAGGTAACTATCTCTCCTTCTCAGGATTTGTATACGCAGTTTACTGTAGAGAATTCAGAAGGTTTGGGAATTGAACAAGTAAACTTTGGACAGCGTGAAATCGAAGATATTTCTTATTTCTTAAACACCAAATATCTTCCGCAAAAGCTGATTGACAAATACAAAGTATATCTTGCTTATAGAGATACAAAGCGTAATCAATATGTACAGTTATCTCGTGATTACAATAAAAAACTAAAAGAAATAACAGAACTAAGAACAAAAGTTCCCAGTGGAATGTTCAATACAGACCAATACGAAACTTTTTCTGACAGCGAACTACAACAGGAATTAGAGAACTACAATGCTTTAATCAAGGGCATGGAAGATGCTTTTACCGATTATAACGGGACACTCGATGAAGATGCGTTGAGAGCTTCTGTGTATTGGAACGACTATATGATGATTAAGCAGTTCACTATTCCCAATATCAATATTGAGATTGAGAATCGTAAGAAATACAGTTACGAACCCAAAGTGGATTTCATTGACGATTACGAACTTGATTTTGATACTTATGGGTATTTGTATGGTCGTGATGAACTAAAGCATATGAAGGATATGCTCGAAGAAAAAGTGGACGTTTATAGTGATTATAGACGAACTTGGGAGCAGGTAAATGAAGCACAAGACGAATCTACTAAGGAATTCGTTGCTAAATATACTCAAAGTGATTATGAATCAAAACATGATTTATATATCAAATATAAAAACGGTCTGGATTCATGCATTAGAGAATTAAACAAAAGAACGGCTGAATACGAAGCATTAAAAGAAGAACTTCAGGATATTGATATTGAACGCCAAAAGGTTGCTCAATCGGTTATTCTTGAAAACTACAGTTTTGAGAACGGTTATTTGATTTGGAAAAACGAAGAGGATAAATTACTTCTCGATGAACAACCATATTATCTTGGTGACCCAATGCCCGTGGCGGCATTTACTGACCAAGAAATTGCTCGATTAAGCTTATTCTTCAGACATACCGACTATGTGAATGACAATATCAATTTTTATTCCAATGTTGACAGTATAGACGAAGAACTGATTGATGAACAATTGCAAATGTACGATGCCGCAGTTGATGAGTTATACGCTGAATCGCATCCTCAGTATGCGTATACAACCGACATCGACTCTCTTCTTGCCAATAACGAATGGGAAGACTTCGTTCGTTACTGGGAAAACCTTGAAGACGACTATCATTATATCTTCCAAGTTGGCAATTTCATTCGACTTGGGATTAATGAGGGAGTTTCTGGGTTTCAGGTAAAACTCAGATTGACAGCTATCTCTTTCAATCCGATGACTAGAGATATGAACATGGAACTTGAGTTCTCCAATATGATTAATTACAAGGCAAGAAGGAATGATTTTGCCACATTAATCAATAATGCTATTGGAAGTGCCAAGAATCAGATTCAAGCGGCTTATCAACGTAATAGCAAAGATGAGAATAATTTTGAAGTATCTTATGATTTAATTAGAAGCATTCTTCAAAGTGGGGGTTTTTCAAGCTATACAAACAATTTAAAAGGCAATGTATCTGCCGGGGCGATTAATTCAGTAGCGGGCAATTTTGACTCATTGGTTGCTAATTATATGTCAACAAATGTGTTATCTGCAAAATTAGCAGATGTAGATGAATTAGATGCTGATTCTGCTTTTATTAGATATTTGGAAACTAATTTGGTTGTTGCCTCTGAAATTAAAGTGGACGACTTAAAGGCGAAACTTGCACAGATTGATGAATTAGAAGCTGATTCTGCTTTTATTACTTATCTTGAATCTACTTTAATTGATGCGGATACGTTAAAGGCGAGAATCGCAGAGATTGATGATTTAACGGTTCAGAATGCGATTCATGCAGAGAATGCTGACGTTTCGGCTAGGTCTGTATCGGCTGACAGTGCCACATTTGCTACTACCGCAACAACGGCTTTAACTGCTGATTCTATTAAGGCTGAGAATATTGATACTTCTACGGTTACCGCCGAAAGTGGTTTTATGCAATATTTGAAAGCTAATGCTGTTGTAGCAAGTGCTGTTAGTGCTGACAGTGCTACATTTGCAACTACGGCTACTACTGCTCTTACCGCAGGTTCTGTAAAAGCAGAAAATATTGACACTTCAACGGTAACTGCTGATAGTGGTTTCATGACTTATCTCAAGGCGAACGCTGTTGTGGCAAGTGCTTTGAATGCAGATAATGCTACATTTGCACAAGCTTCAGCCAATGCTTTAAACGCAGATAATGCTACGTTTGCACAGGCTTCAGCTACGGCTTTAACGGCAGATTCCGTAAAGGCAGAAAATATTGATACTTCTACTCTTACAACTGATTCTGCGTTTATGCAGTACTTGCAAGCAAACTTAATTACCGCTTCGGAAATTGATGTGGATGATTTAAAAGCAAAACTGGCAACAATTGACACTTTAACCGCTGGCTCTGCTTTTGTTACTTATCTGCAAAGCTTATCTTCTACTACGGCTCAGAGTGTTATTAATGATGCTTACATTTACAATGCTGTTGCCAATAAGATATCTGTAGAAGACTTGGCGGCTGGTAATATTGTTCTGTCTGACACGATGTTAATCACATCTGAAAATGGTAATCTGGTAATGAACGGAACTGCTCTGCAAATTCAAGGTAAATACACAGATGACCAAGGACAGGAACAAACTTACACAGGTGTTCAGCTTGGATATGATAATTCGGGTACTCCAAGTTTGGTGTTAAGAAATCCTGATGGTGCTACTATTCTCACACCTAGCGGAATTACTTCCGATGCCGTTGCTGATGGACTTATTGTAAACAACATGGTTCATGACGGCACGTTAAGTAAGAGTAAGCTAGGATTTCCAATTGTTGATACAGATGAGAATGGCAATATCAGTATTACTAACATTAAAGATGGTACTGGAAATAATTTTGGTGTTGAGTATACGAATTTTAAGAATAATACTCAAACAGCTTTAGATGATATTGAAGCACAAAAAATGTATAGAGTTGTCGTAGAGTCTGACAACGGTAATATATTCAAAAACGGTGATATCAATTGTACATTATCCTGTCGTGTTTATTCATGGGATGATGAAATTACAGATGACATAAATGCGGCTAATTTTACATGGACAAGAAAAAGCAAAAATACGACAAGTGACGACCAATGGAACGCCAATCATTCTGGGGGAACTAAAACTATTACGATTACTCCAGCTGACGTATATGGGCGAAGTGTATTTTATTGCACTGTAACACTTCCTGATGGTTCTATTTTGTCTTCATAATAAAAAAGGAGGTAGAAAATATGGCAATAATTTGCACCTCAGACTATACAATTTCTGATTTTAACGATGCGATAAGTTTATCTGGTTATATATCAAGCAATTTGGCACATACACAAATTTACAACCCAGACAACGATTCTTACACCCCAAATTGGAGTTCTACAAATTTGGTATTAACTCCGCAATTATTCGTAACTTCTACAACTTCTGATGTTATAGCAACAGCGGCAGTAACATCTGTAAAGTGGTATCTTAACAGCGAAAGTTCTGGAAATAGAATAACTAACGGTGGTAATTATGCTTTATCTGGAACAAAAAGCCATATATTAACAGTAAAAGCTAATGTTTTGGCTGGAGTTAATAATGTAAAATATATTTGTGTAATAGAATATCATGATTCTACTACTGATTTAGATTTAACACACAAAATGGATGTTACTTTTACAAGAGTAAGTTCTGGTTCTGGTATCACAACTGCTGTTTGTGTTGCACCAGAAGGTAATATTTTTAAAAATGACACAGTTCAATCTTTGAAAGCAACTTGTGATTTATATCGTGGTAGTACAATTGATACAACAAACGTATCTTATAAATGGGCAATGATGGATTCTTCTGTCACTTCGTCTTCTTCTGATGGGTACGATGCCGATTTTGGAGTCGGATGGAAAAAGTTAACAAACACTACAAATATGTATACTGGTTGTACTACAAGGGAACTTACTATTTATGCTGATGCTGTAGCTAGTCTTGCTGTGTTGAAATGTATTATTACTGATACAGATAGTACGTCTAACACTTATAACGGTAAGTTCTTTGGTACTGTTACATTCACAGATTTGAGCGACCCTGTGCAAATGACTATTGTTTCTAGTGCTGGTGATAGATTTTTAAATGGGCAAGGTTCAACGGTTTTAACTGCAAGATTGTTCCAAGCTGGTGCGGAAATAGACGCAAGTTCGCCCTATTTATATCAGTATAAATGGTACAAGTTTGATGCATCTGGCGTAATGTATTCTGACTTCGGCGGCACTGGCGTATCATATAAAACTGGGAAGACGCTTAATGTTGGTTCTGCGGATGTAACAGGAAAAGCTACTTTTAGATGCGAAGTTGAATAGGCTTTATTTTTTTTGTCTTTAAATGGGGGGAATTAAATGCTAATAGAAGACTATATTGTTGAGGTGGCGGTGTGTCATAAAACCATGAAACATTATAAGTCTTTGGGGTATGATTTACCGACAAAAATAGGGAAAACTGGAAAAGAGGTTCTCATACAAGGAGCGAAAATTAAAGTTAAAGCCGTTGATTTAACTGTTGGTTCTAATGTTTATGTTAAAGCAAAATGCGATTATTGTGGAAAAATATATGATGTTGCATACAATAATTATAACGCCTCTCGCAAAAAAGGAGTTGAAAAAGACGCCTGTAAAGATTGCATAGACAAAAAACGTGAGGATAATGTGCTTTTAAAATATGGAGTTAAAGGCATATTACAAGTAAGAGAGTATAAGGAAAAAGCTGAACAAACATTGATGAATAATTATGGTGTAAAATATCCCGGCGAAAGTAAAGAAATTAGAGAAAAGGTTGAAAAAACGTGTAAGGAAAGATACGGTGTGTCTAATCCTTTTAAATCTAAAGAAGTACAAGAAAAAATAAAAAAGACAAATATTGTGAAATATGGTGTACCATATGTTTCTCAGTCTGATTTAATTAAAGAAAAAGTAAAAAAGACTTGTCTTGAAAAATATGGTGTTGAATATTCTTTACAGTCTGAAGTCATAAGAAATAAAGGTAAAGATACCATGATGAAAAAATATGGTGTTGTTAATGCGGGAAAATCTGATGCTATAAAAAATAAAAGGTATAAAACAAATATTGAAAGATATGGTACAAAAATTCCATCCATGTGCGAAGAGGTAAAAAATAAAATTAAAAAAACTACAAAAGAAAGATATGGATATGAGTGTGTCTTTGATTCTCCTGCAATAAAAAGTAAGATAAATAATATCTTTAGAAAAAAATATGGTGTTGATTACCCACTTCAGAGTCCCATAATACAAGAAAAGGTGCGTAAATCTTTGGGCGAAAATGGCACTCAATGCACTTCTAGACCTCAAAGATACATTAATAAATTGTATAACGGACAACTTAATTATCCAATATCAAAATTTTTTGCGGATATATTTATTGATGATTATAATTGTTGTATAGAATATGATGGCGGTGGTCATGACTTAAAAGTAAAATTTGGCAAAATTACTCAGGAAGAATTTGAGCGGCGTGAATTGATTAGAAATAGAATAGTCAAACAAAGCGGTTATCGGTTAATCCGCATAATCTCCCCAACAGACAAACTTCCATCAGACGAAATTTTACTCCAGATGCTTCATGAGGCTCTGGAGTATTTTAATGCAACAAATCATACTTGGAGACAATATTATGTTGAAGAGGGCATCATGAAAGATGCCGAGCATAAAGATGGCATTGAGTATGACTACGGAACACTTTGGAATGCTAAGACATTGGCAAACCAAGATAAATCAGCTTAATAATTATTTAATTACAAAGCAAGGACTCCGATGCCTTGTTATTTTTATGCCTTTTCATTGATTTTCATTGATTTTCATTGATTTAAATCAAAACTAAAACTAACAAGGCAGAAAGGAGATGATATATAAATGATAGCTATAGGCGAATATACGATATCTGCACTCAATGACCTAGATTATTATGAAGTGACATCTTCTGACTCTATGGTTGTCATTGAGGATGAAAATTTTACGCCAGAGGCTGTTACATTTACAAGTAAACATAGATTGGGAAACGGCAACTTAGAAGCGTATTCTGGAAGATTTAAAATTGAAACAAGTAAAGATGGTGAAACGTGGGAAACTAAATACACATCTTCGGGGAATGAAAGTGCTGTTGAGTATGAGTTGCCGAGTGCGTTAGAGGATAAGGTTCCTTATTTGTTTAGGAAATCTGTCGGTGGTGACAGGGCGATTGAGGAAATTGTCGGTGGTAGTGTTGTTTGGAATCAGTTAGCCGAGCTTCCTATCACTAGAACGCAAAACGGAATTGCTATAACTAATAACGGTGATGGGTCGCTAACGATTGACGGAACGGCATCAGCAGAAGTGAATTCGTTCGCAATAACTTGTCCTTTCGTTTTGGGACACGTTTATATGGTAACTGGCTTTCCTGATGGAATCAGAACTTATGTGCAACTTTGGAAAGGAACATCGTGGAAAAAAAATCTTGACATGAGAAATAATCTCATCAAAAAGTTAGTATCTGATGCGGATGCTGACACAGTTGCTTTCAGTCAACTTATTTTATCTGGAACATCGTTTAGTAACGTGAAATATTACCCTCAAATTTTTGACCTCACAACAATGTTTGGTACGCAAATCGCCGATTATATCTACTCTCTCGAACAATCTTCCGCTAGCAGTGGAATCGCCAAACTAAGAAGTTGGGGGTTCTTCACTAAGGATTATTATCCATATTGTCTGCCTACTATAAGGTCTGTAAGTGGATTGATTGAGAAAAGGTATGTTGGGTTTAACCAGTGGGACGAGGAGTGGGAGTTGTATAATGGGGCATATGTTCAGTCAAAGAACTATATTCCAATCATTCCGAACACCGAATATTACTTAAAGTCATCGCAGAATTTTTCCAATGGCTTTTCGTGGTATGATGGTGACAAAAACCTCATAAAGACAGAATACTATGTGGCGAATCGAGCGTACACTTCGCCAGAGAATGCTCATTATGCAAAATTCATGATGCCTAGTTCCTACGGCACAGCTTATAACAACGACATTTGTATCAACATTTCAAACCCCGCAAAAAACGGAACATACGAACCATACGAAGTTAATACTTATTCATTAGATTCTTCGGTAGAACTTCGAGGTATGTTCAAACTAGATAGCAATAATAATTTGTATGCCGATGGTGATATTTATTCTAGCGATGGAACAGTATCAGAGAATTGTTCAGAAGATGATTTAAGCACACTTGTATGGAGTACGAGATATACAGGTTCTACAAATAAAACTGTGTCTGCTGAACTAAGTGATAAATATATTGGATATCCATCTTCAAGTTTTAAAGGATTAATATCTTCTAGTTATAGTATCGTTGGTGGAACAACTGGTGTTGGTAATTTATCAGACCCAGACAATTGTACGAAGGGAATGTATTATTATAGCAATCCTCAAAGTGCAACAACAAGAACGGTTTATATTGTTTTACCAAAAGGCGATGCCCCAAGCGGCTCTTTATTATATTTTAAAGCAACCCCAACAACATCAACTGCTCTCCCCTACCACAATCCACAAGAGCTTTCCGAATGCGGCACAGAGGAATTCGTAACAACAGGCATAATCCCAGTAGGACACAACACAAAATACCCAGCTAACATAAAAAACATTCGTTGCAGTTTACACAAGCCGAACGAAACACCATCTGCAACAACTCTCTTAGACCAAATTACAGTTCCAATTGTTTCAGGCTTGCAATACCAACCCTTTGTACAAAGAACTGTTTTTGAGTGGACTTTATCATCTTCAAGTACGGAACTGGACGAAAACACAACATGGGCAGAACAAAAACCAAAACCAACACAGGCTCAACCCTATCTTTGGGAAAGAAGCCGTAACGATTACAGTAATGGCACTCATACTTATTCTGATGCCCACTGTGATGTTACGATTTCGGGCGTTATCTCTGATGTTGATAAAATAAATGGACAAATAACCAATAAGATATGGCAAAGTGATATAACGACTTCAATCAACTCTTATGATGGTACAACAGTATCTAATATCCGTGACAGAGTGTCTACAACAGAACAAAATCTTACAGGAATTACAACAAGAGTTGGAGCTGTAGAATCTACAACTGGTAGTTTAGGTACACGAATGACTGCGGCAGAATCATCTATTTCACAAAATGCAGACAATATTGAATTAAAAGTATCAAAAGATGGTGTTATTTCTTCGATTAATCAATCTTCTGAATCTATCACTATCAGTGCGGACAAAGTTAACATAGCTGGTTCAACGGCATTTACTTCGTTAAATAGTCAAGTAACCGCAATTCAAAATGAGACGAATCAAAAATCCGAGTTAATCAGAGGTACTCAAACAGCAGCCACTTACTCTTGGACAGGTACATCAACTACTATCTCACAACTTACGGACGGAATGGAGATTAGGTATTGGTTGCCATTTAGTGTTGCTGGCGGTACAGTTTCAGGCAGTTACAGTTATTATGACGGAAGCAAGACAACCACTGGTACAAATACTGGTGTTGGATTAACTCTCACATTGAAAGACGGAACAATGACGGAAGAGATTCCTGTTTATTACGGCTCTATGTCGAGACTTACATCTCATTATGGATATGGTAATATTATCCGAATGATTTACCGAGAGAATGTTAGGGTGAATAATGGTAATACGACTTACTATACCGTTGAAAAGGGCTTTTGGTGTGATGCGAATTATGATACCAATAGTAATTATACGCAGTTTTCTAGTGCAGTAACTGTGGGTGCTACCAACAGTGTGTATCAGTGGAGTTTGATTATGCGTGATTCCGCAAATACTTGGGTATCAATAGCAACAAGTCATGGTGCAGGTACTTCAAAATCTGCTTATACTGGTGGGTTGTATTATGATAAAATATTATATCATTCTAGTGGAAACAATTACGCTTCTGGAAAATCAACTCAATCAGTTTATGATAGTATTGGATTCGACCTTCGCTATTCAACAAACTGCGGTACAACTTTAACAACTAGAAAGCCAGTATACTTAGTCGGTACAATTAACAACACTGACAAACGCTTTTACTTAGACACAACACAATGGTGGACTCAGACAGTTCCGACTTCTGCTGATGGAAAGACCTACATCTACATAGGTGAAGCTTACTCTTCCTACCAAGTATGGTTGGCAACTGAAAACAAAGCTTATCAATACTATAATGGAAGATTCATAACTCTCGAGGAAATTAAAGACCTTGAAGCAATGAGTTGGATTAATTCCACTGGACAAAATGCGGCAGACATCATCGCAAACTGGGCAACAGATGCGACAAGTGCTACCACAACTATCAACGGTGGATTAATTCAAACTCACACGATTCAGGCTAGTCATTTGGCAACGAACGCAATCATGTCAAATAACTACCAAGCTAGTCAGAATGCAGGTTCACCTTACTCAGTAACTGGTTCTTTCCTAGACTTAGATAACGGTAATTTCTATACGCCTAACTTCGGCTTAGATAATGTAAACGGCAATGCTTATTTTAATGGAGAAATTACGGCAACTTCTGGTCAGATTGGTGATGATACTTCTAATCATTGGCAAATTGGTACGGTTGTTGACTTTAATGGTAACCAATCTGCGGCGATTGAAAGTAACGGAACTTCATATATTCAATCGGGCGATTGGATGATATCCAACAACAGAATCGACACAAGGCATTATGACAATCAGCGAAAGTATACCTATTTATACGAAGACGGAGTATACTGGGATTTCGGATTACATACTCCTAGCCTTACTTCTGATAACGATTATGAAAATAATTTTATTTATATCAGAAATCATGAAAGCACTATACCGACTCTTGAAGGTGCTTGGAATTATGTCTTCAGAGTAGATAGAAACGGTATGATATATATTAATGGTGTGTCACTTGATGATAAGTATGCTTCTATTGACGGTGTATCAGGTGCTTATCTTCCGATGACAGGTGGAAGTTTAACAGGTAATTTATCTGTTGGTGGCAATTTATCTGTTACTGGCACGATTACTGGATTGAAGAATCTTTCTATCAACGGTAAAACTTACAATGGTAGTTCTGCGGTTAATGTTGGTACGATTGGAGCTGCTTATGGCGGTACTGGGCAAACGAGTCTGATTAATTCGGCGAATGCTTTGATTAATGCATTAGATACTGGAAGTAGCACACCAGTTGATAACGATTATTATATCTCTCAATATGTAAATGGCGGTACTACTACAAAGACTTATCATCGTAGACCGATGAGTGCATTATGGTTATATATCAAAGGTAAAATCAATGCGGATACCGATTTATACACAGATAAGTTCGTACCAAAAACTGGCGGTGAATTTACTGGTGCTGTGACTGTTTCTGACGCTTTGATTGCCGATGAAATTACTTCGGGTAATTTGATTGTCAATGGCGTTGGACGGTTTACTAATGGTATTTATGGCGATTTAACTGGTAATGCTAGTACTGCTACTCTTGCGGCGAAAGTTGCAGATAGCGGGAATGGACAGGCTACTACTTTTGGTTATAGTAAATCAAGTCTTAGTACAACGGCTTATTTTGCTGCTTGGGATGGATATGAGTTAAGAAAAATTAGTCCTGCTAATGCGTTGTCAACAATTGGGGGACAACCAGCTGGAGATTATTTGTTGAAATCTGGCGGTACAATGACGGGAGTGCTTAATATTGTCGGTCAAATGGAGAATGCTTATGTTGGTATTAGCAATTCCAATTATAGTATGAAGCTTGGTATTGGTACTGGTGGGACTAATCGTGGTTTATGGGATATGAATCTAAATAAATGGGTTTTATATTCGGATGCTTCTGCTTCTTATTTTAATGGTAATGCTACATCTGCTACGTCTGCGACCACAGCAACTAAATTTTCCTCAAGTCGTACCATTCAGTTAACAGGAGATGTTATAGGTTCTGCATCTTCTAATGGTGAAAGTGGATGGAGTATTGCGACTACTGTTGCAGATAATAGTCATAGCCATGTGCCAAGTAATATAAATACTGGAAATGATTATACAACTGGGAGTCTTGATTGGATAGCATCTGCAAAAATTGGTTCAGCAGCTTCAAATAAATCTTTTGGTTTACCACCAGAAGCTATCGTTGTTGAATATAGTACTGATGGTGGTTCTACATGGTTGGATTATGGTTCATCTGATGCAGAAAAAGCTAATTTGTTTAATGAATTGGGCTGTTATCACCATCTTGGCAAAGCAAAAACAAAAGCAGCAAATACAACTAATTGTCAATTAAGAATAACAATTACTGCAACCGATAGATATGTGTATACAAAAGCTGTTTATTTTTGGGTATCTCAAAACGGTAATGAAATGACCGTAGATTTTGATGTTGCAACTCTTGGAAATCCTACAACATTTTCTAATGTATTTAATAATAGACCTTTACAAGGAAATTCCGGGCCTAATATTCATTATTACGCACCAAGAACATTTGGTGCGTATACTAGTAGTCAAACAGGAAATAGTTATGTATACCGATTTACTTTTAAACAACCATCAATTGCTTCTAATGCTACAACTGCTGGAAGTGTCTCAGATATAAGGTTATTTGGTGATATGGTATGGACATCGCCAAACAATATGGTATCTCGTAACCATATGTATACTTGGGATAAAGATTTTAATGTAACCTTTCCTGCAAAAATTACGGCGACATCTTTTGAAGGCAATGCAACATCCGCTTCAAAACTCAGTTCAACTCGTTCATTCACAATCGGTAAAACCGCAAAGAACGTAGATTGGTCTGGAGCGGTGTCCTTCTCTCAGGCAGAGATTTCAGATAATGCTTCGACATCTGCCGCTGGATGGATGAGTAAAGATGATAAAACCAAATTAAATGGCATCGAAGCAAATGCTCAAGTTAATACAATCACTGGTGTTAAAGGTAATTCAGAAACCACTTATAGAACAGGCGATGTTAATATCACTGCTTCTAACATCGGTCTTGGAAACCTTACAAATAACAAACAAGTTAAAGGTCTTTCATCTGGAACTACTTCGGGACATTTAGTAACTTGGGGTAGCGATGGATATACTGTTGCAGATTCCGGGATTGCCAAAGGAAGTGTAACTACAAAGATTACTCTTTCTGGAAGTGATTATTCAGCATCGTCTAATACAATTACTATAACAAAAGCTAATCTTCAATCTGCTGTTCAAGATACAAGTTTGGTATTGATGACTGCCGCAGAAAGAAGTAAGTTATCTTCTATTCAAGTATCTGAAGGTGGAACGATTGACTTTTCTGGTGTAACTGCATCTGCTCCGATTACGGCAACTGTTAATGAAACTACAAAGGCAGTTAATATTACTCATAATACCAGTGGTGTAACACAAGGTACTTACAGGTCTGTTACTGTAAATACTTATGGTCATGTAACGGCTGGTACGAATCCAACAACTCTTAGTGGTTATGGAATTACTGATGCTAAGATTGCAAACGGAGTTATTACTCTTGGTAGTAATACTATTACTCCTTTGACGGCAAGTAGTACGCTTGATGCTACTAAATTGAGTGGTACAGCTAGTATAGATACTACTGGTAATGCAACTACAGCTACTACTGCATCAAATGTAGAATGGTCTGGTATTACTAGTAATCCTATTGAATTTGGTTATACTTCTTATGGTAGTACTGGTTGGAAACAATTAGGTGGTAGAGATAATGGTTCTTGTATAAAAGTATGGAAACCTAAAGATAGTGTTGCTTGGGGAACAGTAGCACACTCTGCTGTAATGTCTTTTGGTAATGTGGACACTAAAGGAATGCTTGATATTTCGTACAATGCACCATTGGTCAGTATAGCGGGTGGGAATGTAGGTGGTTCTACTGATAATGCACCCAAATGGTATTTTAAGTTATCCGCTACTTCTGGTGCAACTTATACTTTGCCATCTTCTTCTAAAACATTAGCGGCTAGTGATGGTTCAAATGCTTCAGGTACTTGGGGAATTGGAATTTCAGGCAATGCAACCACAGCCACCAAATTTAGCTCAAACCGTTCTATTGCTCTTACTGGTGATGTAACAGGTTCTGCTTCTAGTAATGGAGAAAATGGTTGGAGTATATCAACAACTGTTGGTGATGATTCTCATGGTCATACGCCAGATACTTTATACATACCAAGTGATTTTGGAAAAACTGGAGGTCTAGATTTAATTTCTGGCTCTAAAGTTGGCTCTTATATGTCTAACAAATCATTTGCTATCCCACCAGAGGCAATAACTATTGAATACAGTACTGACAATGGAAGTACATGGAAAGATTATGGAGCTACAGATTCTCATAAAAAAGGTCTGTTTTCAGAAACAAGATATGGTTGTCACACTCATTTGGGAAAAGCTACTACAAAAGAAGCAAATTCTGTTAATAATCAATTAAGAATTACTATTTCCAGAATTAATTTAGGCAGGTGTTGTGCAGTAGATTCCTTTTATACATGGATGACAACAAATGGTAATACGGTATATTGTAAACTTGAACACAGCACTAATTCTAATCCAACATCTTTTCAAACGATTTTTACGGATTTTAAACTTGCTGGATGGTCTGGACATAATATTAAATATTTTTCTGAAAAATATCTTGGTGGCAGTAATAATGACCAAACCTATGCTTTTAGGCTTACAGTTTGGCAAACAGCGATTAATACAGACTATTCTTCCGCAGACCTTTATGACATTAGATTTTTTGGAAGAAATACATATAGCTATGATGCTCCGTATTATAAACTACAAACTAATGAATTATATACTTGGGATAATAATTTAAATGCAATCTTTCCAGCGAAAATTACGGCAACGTCCTTTGAAGGTGTTACTTGGAATAGTATAGCTGATAAACCAATTAATTTAAAGTCTTATAGCGGTAGTTTAGCAACTGGTGGTTGGGCAACATTAAATGGCAAATCTAATTCCCCATCTATTGCAATAGCTTATAATAATAATAACGCTTCTTGGAATAGTGAAAAATATTCGTCTTCTATGGTTTTTGGATGTTATGATGTTAGAGGATTGTTGGATTTGGCATACAATCAACCTATAGTTACATTTGGCGGGTCGTCTTATAGTAGAGCTACTGATGATAATCCGAAATGGTATTTTAAATTAAAAGGTACGAGTGAGCAAACCTATACTTTTCCAAGTACTTCGAAAACTTTGGCGGCAACAGATGGTTCAAATGCAAGTGGAACTTGGGGTATTAGTATTTCGGGCAATGCTAATACTGCCACAACAGCCTCTACAGCAACCAAAGCAACCCAAGACGGCTCTGGCAACACAATAACCTCCTACTATGTCACTCTTTCCACAAATCAAACCATATCAGGCACAAAAACATTTAGTGCGATGCCAGTGGCTTCTGCTGGATTGTGTGTTGGTAATTCTGGTACTGCTGGCGGTTTGAGTCTATGGAACGACAAAGATATAAAGCACTACGGATTAGCCCTAAGAACTACCGCAGATTCAGGTAAGCATGGATATGTACAAGGCGATTATGCAACTTATAATTATATGTATGCCGCTTCCGCATCTGCTTTACCAACTCGTGGATGGATATTTAAAGATTCGGTAAATAATAAAGGAGTTGCTTCAATTTCTGGGGCAGGTAATGCAGTATTTAATGGTTCTATTACTGTTGGTGGTAATGTCACAAACACTTCAGGATGTAGGCAAGAATTTAATGAAGATTTGCAATGTCTTGAATTTATTTTTAATTAAACAATAATTAACATATTAATTTAAGAGCTACTGCTTTTTAGTGGTAGCTCTTATTGTTTAATTTGCAAAGGAGCAAAAGGAATGGTTAAAACATGAAAATGAAAATGAAAATTATTTTGTATTTTAATACGAATTTATATAGAAAGGCAAGGGGATAATATGGGATAGTAAAATATGTTGATTTATCCTCTCTTCCCAAAAAGACAAGTGGTTATATTGATTGGAAAAAGAGTATCGGATACCGATGCTCTTTTTTATATGGTGATATAAACGGGGAAATAGAAATACTTGATTATAAATCGGAAAAAAAAACGATAAATTTATATTTAAAATATAAAGACAGGTATAAATGGATGCAATCTACCCATTTAAAAAATGGAACAATAGGTGGTTTGTTAGGAAAGCATACAAAAGACCATAAATACGAAATTGGCATGATATACCACTCCAATACAAATGACATAAAAATATTGGACAGATATAAAATCCCTTCAAAAGACGGAAGAAATAGAAAATACTATAAATGCAAATGTCTTAAATGTGGATACGAGTATTCTACTTCAGAGCTTTGTATAAAATTAAATACGGGTTGTCCTGCTTGTTCTGGCATAAAATTAGTAGAGGGAATTAATGATATTCCTACAACAAACCCTTGGATGATACCGTATTTTCAAGGCGGCGAAGAAGAAGCAAAACAGTACACCCATTCTTCAACCGCAAAAATTTATCCTAAGTGTCCAATATGTGGAAAAGTGTCTAAAAGAAAAATGAAAATAGGTAGCATTTATCAACACCATTCAATTGGATGCGGGTGCAATACTTATATGAGTTTTCCAGAACAAACTATATATAATTTGTTAGAACAACACGACATAGATTTTATACATCAATTAACGAGGTCGTGCAATGGTTTTGAATGGACTGGGTCAAAGAGATATGATTTTTATATTCCAAGTTTATCTTGCATTATTGAAACTCATGGACTTCAGCATTATGAAAAAACCTTTAGCAAAAACAAAACAGTTAAAGAGCAACAAAAAAAAGATAAAGAAAAAAGAATTCTTGCAAAAAATAATAATATACAAAATTATTTTGAAATTGATTGCAGAAAATCGGATATTGATTGGATATTGGATAGTTGCGAAAAAGAGGGATTGCTTAATTTTTTAGATATTGATAGAAAAGAAATCGATATTAATTGTTTATACAAGTCTGTTTTTAAGAAGGATATTGAGCGATGTAAAGAGGCTATAAATAAATATCCGTATATAAGTGCAGTTGAGTTATCTTCCCTTTTAAACATCCATCTAAATAAAATTTATCAAATTTTAAAATTAATTTGTTTTAAGCCTGTTTATAGGGGTACTGTGATTGATGTATATAAAGACGGAAAATATGTGATGACCTGCTATTCTTATACTAATTTAAAAGATGTATTTATGGATAAATATAATATAAAGATGGGTATTGTTATTAGCAAATATCTTGATAATAATAAACCATATCATGGCTGTTTTACTTTCAGAACAAATAAAGAAATATTTGGTGGTGAAAAAGTATGTTAATGATACATTTACCGTTAAATGGCGATTTACACAATCAAGGGCTTGCAAACATAGAAGTAACAAATAGCGGGGCGACAGTTGACAATAACGGGAAAATTGGGAAATGTTATAGTTTTGATGGGACAAGTAAATATATATCTTTAACAAACCCATTTACGGATGCTTCAGAAATATCATGTTCTATTTGGGTTAAGCCATTAGCCAATACAAGTACTAACGAACAGATTATAAACATAGGAACTAGTGACGGCTGGAATAATATCAGATTTGGGATACTTCAACGGTCAAATAATCAGCTTCTTTTTCATGTGTCTGACGGAACTAATAATATAACATATAGCTGTTATTCTAGTGCCATAAACCTTAATGAGTGGATTCACATAGTATGCACATATAAAAATCGAGAATTAAAAATGTATTTAAATGGCGAATTAGCAAAAACTTATTCTATAAGTTTCGACCCGTCTTTTTCTGGTATATCAAAAATTGGAATAGGAGCAGCTCCTAACGGTGCTGAAAAATTTACTGGCTTTATAAACGATGTAAAAATTTTCTCACATTGTTTATCTCAGAAGGAAATTTCTGAACTAAAAAAGATGCTCATTTTGCATTATCCACTTGATGGAAATAACGGAACTCTAGCGAATCCAAATATTATGCCGAATTCAATGACAATGGCATTAGGTAGTGCAAATGCTTCTACTGGCACTTGGAGATTGGCTGGCAGTTCAAATATGACAAAGACTAGAGTTGCTATAACAGACTCGCCAATAGGTTCTTGTTATGGATTCCAAAATGAAGGGATTCAAACTGTTAATGACGGTTCTTGCTATGGTATAGATAGTTTCCCATTTGAGACAAATGCAGAATATACGATTTCAATGTGGGCAAGAATTGTTTCTGGCACTGAAGGGTATGCGGGATACAATATTTATAACGCTGGTTATGTAACTGGTAGTCATAGTAAAGTGGATAAAAACTATTATGTAACCACTCTTCCTTCAGATGGAAGTTGGGTAAGGTGTTGGTTGAATTTTACTACTAATTCTACGGCTAATAGAAATATTTATATAGGCATTACTACTGGAGATACTGATGTAACTACGCAAATGTGTGGAATAAAAATTGAAAAGGGTAACAAGGTTAGTCCTTGGAGTCCATGTCCAAGAGATAGTATTTATACTGCTCTAGGATATGATGATGGAATTGAATATGATACATCGGGGTATGGACATAATGGAACAAAGGTTGGTACGTTTGATTATTCTACTGATTCTCCAAGGTATTTAGCTAGTACATATATGCCAGAATCTTCATTAATTACTCATCCAAATCCGTTAGGTGGAACAGCAACTGAACAAGAATGGACTTGTGCTATGTGGGTTAAATTAGATACAACCAATACAAATCAATATATGAATAATTTTAATAATGGCAATATTATTATTGCGGCAACTACTCCATTGTTATATTTAAATTCTGGAACTAATGATTATTATATGTATGGGAGTCAAGCAATTGAAGCTGGGGTATGGACTCATATTGCTTTTGTTTTTAGAAATAAAGATGGAATGAGAAATGTATATATTAATGGTATTTTAAAAAATAATTACGGGCCAAATAAAACATCTACACCAAGGGGTATTCCAAATACAGTTAATATGGGCGGGAGACTAGCAGGTTATATAAGCGATTATAGAATTTACGCAACCGCCCTATCCGACACCGAAATCCAAAAACTCTACACCGTCTCCGCATCAATAGACTCTAACGGCAATGCTTATTCAGCAGCCTATGTGGAGGGTTGATGGTTATGGCAACACCTAATTTAAATAAACAAGGGGTTTGGACGATAAGTAATGACGGTACGTTAAATGAAAATCTATTATTATCAGTTCCTAAAACAGCCAATACAACCAGTTACAACGCTTACCAATTCACCATGTTAGAGAATTTGGTAGAAGGACAAACTTATACAATGCAACTTTGGGATGTTGATGTGTCTCATTCAGAAAAAACAGAAGCACAAACTGGAGTATGGGTTTATTGGGGCGGTGGAAGTGTTGGTTTATTCAGTTGGTACGGAACAAATTATTTCACAAATGAACACGCAGATTATTTAGTAAAAACTTTTACGGTTACAAATAGTCAAGCCACACATTCCACTGCTTCGAATTCATGGTTAAATATTTATAATTCTGTGGGTTATGTGGCGGGAACTATGTCAATGCATATTGGTAGATGGAAACTCGAAAAAGGCGACAAAGCAACTCTTTGGACTCCCAACCCATCCGATGCCGACTACATCCCGGTATCACCAACATCAGGAATAATCGAAACAGGCAACATCGTACGAGTCTATTCAAACCGAATGGATGCCCACGAGTTTTACGAAATCTAAAACCAAAGAAACTATCAAAAAGAAAGAAGGAAAAATATGAGAATTACTGCAATCATAAATAACAGTATTACTGTTTATTTAACTGAATTTTCAGCAACAAGATTCAATTCTGATTCCAATCTGAAGATTCAGTCATCTGACTTATCTTATGTTAAAGACATTTTTGAGAATATTGAAAAATTAGAGGTCTTTTACGGAGAATCAAAAGTAGCCGAATATACGGAATATGATGGTTACTCTTCCATCCAATATCTTGGCAAGGTCTTTTGCGAGTCTGAGCAAAGATTTGTGGAGTGTTTACAGATTACTCTGACTAAGACTAGTTTAATTGAACAGGTAAATCGAATTGAGAGAAAGATTGATAATGCTATAGATTTTGATGCCATGACTATGGAGGAGTATAAGCAGTATTTGTTGGATGATATTTCGGCGAAGGGTGAAGCGGAGATATTTGCAGGAACTGGGGTTACGTTGAGTGATGGGACGAGTGAGGTGTTTACTTATAATCTAAGCGACCAGAGTAATTTAAATTCGGCGATTTTCTTGGCTGAAAAGCTTGATGACCTTACTATGTCCTATCCATATCATAGCACAGGTCAAAGATGCCGCCTTTTCCCCGTTATTGATATTTTAACAATTTATATGAATTTAAAAATGATGGCTGTAGAGGTACAGACAAGGGTTAATATGCTGAAGAATTACATCAGAACAATTAATGACAAAGAGACATTAATGACTATCACATATAATACTCCTTTACCCGGAGAATTCAAAGCAGCTTATGATGAGATTATGGTAGCATCTATCCAGATTATGGAAGACTTAAAACACAAATACTTCCCAGAGGATGAAATGCCAGCAGACCCAGATTTTATAAATCCAACAGAACCGACCGAAGAGCCAACAGAACCGACTGAAGAACCGACAGAGCCGACAGAATAAATTAAATAAGGCGGTGAACATATGAAAAACGCCAAAGAAATAACTCTTAAATATCTATTCATCGGCTCTTTCAGTGCTTTTATCTACTGTTCCATCGAACTAATTTTCCGCAATAGGACTCATTGGTTAATGGGGTTACTTGCTTTTATAGTCGGTCTCATTCTCTCAGTTATTAATGACGAAATTCTAGAATACGATGATTATTATGAAGTACAGGTACTATTCGGCACATTAGTCTGCATCCTGTTTGAAGGATTATTTGGAATGATTTTCAATTATGATTATCAGATATGGGATTACAGAAACACATTCGGTTCTTTTTTCAATAACCAATTAAATTTAATATTCTGTGGGGCATGGATGCTAATTACCGCTTTTGGTATACCATTGCTTGATTGGGTACAGTATAAACTGAAATTAGCACCAAAACCTTACTATAGATTTTGGATTTTAGAAACTTTAAAAAAACATTAGACATTCTTACTGATGTAAGAAACGAATAAAAGGAAGGAAAAAATTATGGCAAAGAAAAATATCATGACAATTCAGGCAGTTAATTTTATGGCTTACTACAACAGAGAAGAAACAAAAACTCGCTTCTCTTCTCTCCCGCTGAAAATCCAGTGGACACTTCGTAAAAACGCAAAGGAACTTGATAAGTGTGCAAAGGATTTTGACGAATTCCGCAACGACTTAATCACCAAACGTAATGAAGATTGGTTTGTTGAAGGCAATGGCAAGTGCGAGAAGTATACGCAGAAAAACGCAGATGGTGAAGATGTCGAGATGCTCAGAATCACTGAGGAATATATGGACGAATACAAGAAGTATGAAGACGATTTGAATTCTCAGCTTGAAGAAATCCTGCGTGAAATGAATGAGATTACTTACACTCCTATTGACCTTGATGATTTTGTGGAAAAAGCTGAAGGAACTGACATCACAATGGATGATGTTGACATGATTAGTATGTTTGAAAAAGAAGAAAAAGAAGATGAGTAAGCTCTCTTCTTTTTAGAAGGGAGATGACTTATAACTTATGGCTTATTTAGGTAATACTTTAATAAACGGAAGTTTACGATGTCTGAATAAAGCTTATTTTAATGATTTGAGTATTGGTAGCGATGTCGAGATTTTAGGGAAGACTACTACGAATCAGTTGTTGGTTAATTCAAGTAATAATCCCAGCAGTTTAAGTTCGACCAATTCTAGTACTGGAAATATTCCTGTTATTATTGGCAATCCCACTGGCAGACATATTGCTATAGATGCGGATGAAATTGCTGGGAAAAAAGGCGTAACATCTGTTGATAGTTTATGGATTAATTACGGTGGTGGAACTGTATATTTAAGTACTGGTTCTCAAGTTTATGCAGATAACGGAACGCTTTATGCACCAAGACTTGGAACAAGCACTAAATATATTCCAAACGCTTATATCACTACCTTAACTTCAACCACAAGTAATGTAACCACATTAAACGCCTCTACTGGGACAGTACAAGATTTAGAAGTTAAAAATGTTTTAAAATCCTTCAAATGGGATATTTCCAATGTAGCAAATTTAGCAAATGATTTTATGGTCGCTCCGACTATTGAAATTGCAACTGATGGAAAAGTATCAGTTTCTAAAAGTGGCTCTGATTATATTTTTACATTTGCTGATAGTAATACGATTACATCTGATGAATTTGCTGGCTGTAAATGGCTTGATGGTAGTAAAGTCAGATTTACCACGAAAATTAACGACAAATTATTTTCTGATGTTTACGGAACTGTAACTGGTAATATGAACACAAATTCTGGTAGGTTGGCGGTAAAAACATCACTAACTGAGGACGATTTAACTGGAGTTACTCTAAACCATCCTTACGATGCGGTTGGCTCAACGATTATGTTATACGCCATCACTAAAACAGGTGATACAAATATATATCCAGTTGGCATTCATATGACAGCTTATGGCACTAATAATTCTTATTACATTGATATGTATGGTGGGAATTCTCCGTCAAGTAGCGGCACTCCTGCACAGCCTGTTTTTAGGATTGGTAACTTAAAAGGAATTACTTATAATGGTCAGACTTTTCAAGAAGCAAAATGGGGCGTTTACACCTGTAACGGTTATTTTGAAGGTGCTGTTGTTGCCAAAGAAGGTAAAATCGGTGAGTGGATAATTGATTCAAAAAAAATCTACACAGGCACTTGGGGAAGTAATAATAGTGCAATGATGAGTCCCGGTACGACATCTACTGATGGTAATAAATCAATTGGTGGTTCTGACTCTATAAGCGGTTGGACATTTACATCAGGTGCTAATTTTGGAGTTAATAAAGATGGTTCTTTATATGCTAACAAGGGTAAAATTGGTAATTGGACTATTGAGACAGATAGACTTCATATCGGTGATATTGGCGATACTACAAGTGTTGTATTAAGTACTGGAGTTACATCTACTACGGATATTGGTGGTTCTGGCACAAGAACTTCTGAAAATGCTCTTACATGGGTATTTACTGCTGGAAATAAGTTTGGTGTAACTAATAATGGCGTTTTATATGCTAATGATGTTAATGTAACAGGTGCTGTCAATGCATCTACTCTTCATGTTGGAAATTCTAGTTCTACCAATCATTTGATTTATGAGAATAATGCAATTGATTTGGAAACAGATTGGCTAAGATTTGATAAAGATACAAGTTCTGTAATCATTGGAAAAAATAGAAATCCAAAAGTAGTAATAGATGGTAAAAATTTTTACATGAGAAATACATTTGATGATAATTATTTTAATATTGGTGACCACCGGGTTGATGGATTATATAGTTTTACATCTCGATACCCAGATGTACTAATAGGCGAAGAGGGGGACGATGATAACGGTAATTATGTGTCTTTAACTCGTGGTTACTTAAAAAAATACGGACTTACTATATTAGATTCTGAAAATAAAAACACTCCTATCCCTATTAATAAAGTAACATCAGGTTGTTGTTATAGTAACGAAATTGTACCTGGCAAAAAATATTTTGCAATTTATACTACTGATTCACCAATGTATAGTATGCAATTTATTAATAGTAATAAAAATATTGGCGTTAATGCTGTTTCTTTTTCTGTTACTGGGGTAGCGTCTGGAAAAGGAGCTTTTAATATAGGAGAACAAACAAAAGCAACAGGAGCATATTCTTTTGCTGAAGGATACTTTTGTGAGGCAACCAACATATACACTCATGTCGAAGGATATTTTTCTCATGCAAACGGATTGTACTCTCATGCTGAAGGAAGTTCTACTGCGAACGGAGAATGTTCTCATTCCGAAGGACATTCTTGGGCAAATGGGGTGCGTTCTCATGGTGAAGGATATGTTTGTTTTGCAGACGGTGATTATTCTCATGCAGAGGGAAAAGCAAGTAGCACTCGAGGTGAAGCTTCTCATGCAGAAGGGTGGTCAACTAGTGCATATGGTGATTATTCTCATGCCGAAGGAATAGGATGCTATGCTCGTGGCGAAGGCTCTCATGCTGAAGGATACCGTTGTGAGGCAAATGGGAAATATTCTCATGCGGGTGGAATATACACATTCGCAAGTAGAGATTATCAAACTGTAATTGGAAAACGTAATAAAAAAACAATAACAGTAGTACCCCCTACTTATTGCAATACTACGATTCTGTGTGAAGATGATTTGTTATGTAGTGAAGACGGAAATGATTATGTTTCAGATTCTGGTGACTATGCTTTTATAATTGGTAATGGTGACCCTAATTATTTAAATTTGAATTCAAACGCTTTAACTGTTGATTGGGATGGCAATTTATGGTGTGCTGGTAAAGTAAATGATGTTGATTTACATTGCATAAGTACAGAAGGAACTTTAGCATCATCTAATTATCAGACGGCAATTGGTAAATATAATATTGAAGATACTAATAATACTTATGCTTTAATAATTGGTAATGGTACGGATGAAGATAATCGTTCTAACGCTTTAACTGTTGATTGGAATGGGAATATAAAAATATATAATCCAAATCTTACTGTTGGAACAACTCCAAGTTCTAATAATAACAATATGGCATTATATCTTGGAGATAAAAACGGCAATAGAATGGGCTGTGTTGCCTATAATTATAGTACAAGCGGAGATATTGGTATCATATTGCAAGGATATCGCAATGTTAATAACACTAATTATTACAATACTTTAAATTTGTCGGTTGGTACAAGTGGCGGTTATAAAGTAACAGTTTCTGCTCCTGCGGCATGGAGAAGTGCCTTAGGGCTTGGAAATATTTTAGACTTATTTAGAGTTACTTCTTTTAAAAAGACAAATGTTTCTATCAATGCAAATGGAACTGCGACAGCAGCAGTCCCAATTACTATACCGTCTGGCTTTACTGCGGTTTGTATTGTAAATGCTAGATGTGATGTTACCGATACAACATCTGGTACTAATTATGCTAATTGTTTTGTATATAACAGTTGGATTTCTGGCACAACCGCAAATGTCTCTATTAAAAATGTAGGTTCAAGTGCAGCCAAGGTTACTGCTTGGGCTTATATTCTTTTTGATAGGAATACATTATAAATGATTTATACGATATTAATTAATGTTGATAAAATTATTCGCAATATTATCTGCGGATAATTTTATATAAATAGGAGTAAAAGGAAAAAGGATTCAAAGGAAAAGGACTAAAAGGAACTCATGCATGAGTAGTTAGTTTTAACACTTAATCTTTTACTTATGAAAGGAGACTTTTTCTATGGGAATTTCTACTTCTGATATGTCCGCTGCTGATATCGCTGCTGTAACAGGTAATAATGGTGGATTTGGCAACGGTGACGGTGCTTGGTGGATTATCATTCTCTTCCTATTTGCTCTGATGGGTAACAATTGGGGAAATGGTAACGGTCAAGGCGGTTACGGTTATGGTTATGGTGTTCAGCAAGGTTTTGACCAAGCCGCAGTTATGAGTGGAATTAACGGATTAACCGCCGCTGTAACTAATGGTTTTGGCAACGCAGAAGTGTCTAGATGTAATGCTCAAGCAAACATCCTTCAGACTCTGAACAATAATCAGAATGCAAATACAAATGCATTAAATGCTTTAGGTCTTGCAATTGGTAATGGTTTTGCCGCTCAACAATTACAGACTTGTCAGCTTGGTAATCAGATTGCAACAGAAGCTTGTGCAGACAGAAATGCTATTAACGATGCACTGCGTGATGTTATTGAGAATAACAATGCAGGTGTTCAAAGAATTCTTGACACAATGTATCAGGACAAACTGGATGCTAAGAATGAAAGAATTCAAGAACTTCAGCAACAGCTTACAATGGCAAATCTTTCTGCATCTCAGAATCAGCAGACGGCACAGATTATGGCAGATAATGCGGCTCAAACATTCGCATTAGAACAGTACTTAAATCCTACTCCTGTTCCTGCCTATGTAGTTCCCAATCCAAATTGTTGCGGCAACAATTTTAATAACGGATGCGGTTGTAACACTTCTTTCTAAGATAGTTTCATATTGTATTTATTCATAGGAGGGTGTTTTAGGACACTCTCCTTTTACATTGTCGAAAGATTTTGAAATAAAAGAAAGGAGAAATTATGGCTGAATCTGTAGCAAATGCTTTACAAAGCGTAGATGCAAATCAAAATATTATTTTTACTGATGATGTGATTACTTGTAATCGTGGAAATATTTTACATCGTGGTGGTAGTGGACAGTTCCTGTTAAGAGGTAATGTAGCTAATCCAACAGGGTGCTTTGCAAGATACTTCGTTATCTGTGGAGCAAATATTGCCATTCCTACTGGCGGTACTGTAGAACCTATCTCTTTGTCTATTTCTATTAACGGAGAAGCAATTCCAACTTCTAAAGGTATTGTAACCCCGGCGGCAGTTGGTGATTTTTGGAATGTTAACGAGTTCGCTTATGTAACAGTGCCAAGAGGGTGTTGTTTCACAATAGGCGTACAAAATTCCAGCGGTCAAACGATTGAAGTTCAAAACGCAAACATCGTTATCAATAGAGTAGCATAAGGAGGTATTATGGACGCATTATATTGTTTAAGGGATATGCTTCATACAGAGCTTGAAAATGTAGTAAATAGTTCTCAGGGCAATATCCCACTTGATATTGTTGATAAAATCACTCATTCTTTAAAGTCTGTTGAAACTATCATTGCTATGAAAGAAGGCAATGAATATAAAAATAATAATTATGCTAATAATAACTATAATAGTTATAGTAATGGTAGTTATGGCAATCAGAGTTATGGTGGGTATATGCCCGCTTCTTATGCTAATGCAGGAAGAAACTATAACAACCGATATAACAACTATCGTATGGGTAGAAGCTATGGCAACGGCAAAGAAGAGATGATGAATGAATTGCATGAGATGATGAACGAAGCTAAGTCTGAACAAGAGAAACAGGCTTTCCAACAGTTTATTAATCAAATGCAAAATATGTAGTAAATAACACAAGGGCTATCACTTAATTGTGGTAGCCCTTTTTGAAGAAAAGGAGAAAATATATGGCTTATACAAGAACAACGTGGGTTACCAATCAAACCCCACTATCTGCTGATAATATGAATAATATTGAAGATGGAATTGAAGAAACAAAAACTGTTATTGGGAATGTTGGTTATACCAATGTTTCGGAAAATACTTCTTCAACATCTGTTTCTGCTAATAGTTACGCAACAATAGCTACTCTTAGTCTTCCCGCTGGCATTTATGTGATAACTGGTCATGTTAAATTTGCATCAATTCCTGCAAATAGAATTATAATTGGTGTTGGCACATCAGCATCTCCTAGTGACAGCACGGATGGTACAATTAGCCATTATTCCAATACTGCACTAAGTTCAACAATGGGTTTGCAAACGTCAGCAATTATTACTTTAAGCGATACTAGTACTGTATATCTTTCTGCGTATTCTGGTGCGGCAGTTACTGTGAATTCTGGCATATTAAGAGCAGTACGAATCAAATAAATAAAAAAGAAAGAAGGAAATTCATGATTACTTATCAAACTCCTTCAAGATACGTTTATTTCAATCCCAATCCAAAGAACAACCATGACAGCGGAGACTGTGTTATTCGTGCTATCTCTAAAGTTGTGGACAAAGATTGGGATTCTGTTTATTTAGGCATCACTATGCAAGGATTCATTGATAAGATGATGCCTAGCTTAAATCCCGTTTGGGATAGTTACTTACAAAACAATGGCTTTAAAAAGCAATCTCTTCCAGATTGTCCAAACTGTATTACTGTAGACGAGTTTGCCGCACAATTTCCTAATGGCAGATATATATTGGCTACTGGTAATCATGCGGTAGCAGTTGTAGACGGCAAATATTACGATTCATGGGACAGCGGTAATGAGATTGCAATTTATTATTTTAAGGAGAGTGATTAAATGGCGTTTAATTATAATCCCAATCAAAATTTTGTATATAATCAAGGACTGCAACAGCCGAATCCTAATTGGTATTATCAACCTACTTATTCTGGCGGCTATGTATATAACACAACCACGAATCCTGCGACTGTTCCTGCGAACGCTCCAACAAACACTCCAACGAATACTCCATCTACTAATCCACAAGACAATAGTATCAATTGGGTACAAGGTGAAGCTGGTGCAAAATCCTATCCTGTTGCTCCAAGTCAGAGCGTTATGCTGATGGATTCTGAAAGTGAAGTGTTTTATATCAAAACTGTAGATGCTTCAGGTATGCCACTTCCTCTCCGCATTTTTGATTACAAGGAAAGAAAAGAAAATGAGAAAAAGGTAGAAGAAGTCTCCCAAATAGATATGAGCGAATATATCACTCGTGAAGAGTTTGAGAAACGTATAAACGGAATAAACAATTCAAGGAAGGGAAGGAATAATAATGGCAAATCCTCTGTTCAATCTGCTGAATAATGGAATGATGAATAATATGGGTGGCAATGGGTTTGGCAATAATGGATTTGGTGGTTTTGGAAACCTTACGAATCTTATATCCCAATTTAACAATTTTAAGCAGAATTTTCAAGGCGACCCAAAACAGCAAGTACAAAACATGATTAATTCTGGGCAAATGAGTCAAAGCCAGTTTAATCAACTTGCTCAATTGGCTACCCAGTTTCAAAATCTGCTAAGAAGAAACTGAAGAAAGGGGCGAAATATATGGCAATTCTTGAGAAAAAGAAAACGGACTCTAAATTAAAACCGTTGAAGATTCATGTCCTCAGAAATGATAATGTAAAGCTTTGGATTACTTTGTACAATCAGAAATATCATTCTGTTGACTTTATCAAGAATCACGGATGTTCTATTTTATCGGCATCTTATCTGTGTCAGTACTTAGGACACAAAGCCACACCCACAAAAGTTTACAAGAAAGCTAAAAAATATGTTAAAGGCTCTGGATGTAAGCTTGCAATGGGCGGTGTAAAGCAAATCGTTGACAAAATCTGCGGTGGCAATCATACGAAAGCTTACGCAGTAACCAAAAAAAACATCGACAGCATTATGAAGATTATTGATGACACAATTAATAAAAACGGTATCGTATCTGTTGAGGAGAAAAGTCCTATCCACACTGTAACTGTGGTAGGCAAGGACACAAAAGGGAATTATTTAGTTGCTAATTATGGAAAGATTCAGACATACAGCAAGGCGAAACTTAAAAAGAAATTGAATCGTGGAAATGGCAAGTTGAGCAAATGGTTCTCTAGTTCAGATAAAGATGCGGGAATCGTTGTTTGTCTTGTCTAATCTGCGATTTCATCGTAGAAAGGACGGGACGTTAAAATGGACGCTTTAAAAATACTGCCAAAATTCTTTGCACTGGATTTTCCCAGCTTAATTATGGCAATCGTTATAATCATGATTTGCTATGTAGCTGGGAAAAAACTTTTAGAAACATTTCTTCAAGAACTTGGTATTACACCAGTTTGGATTCGACATAAAATTGCCGAAGAAGAATACAAAAAGAATGTCATTGAAAATTTAGAAGAATTAAAAACTAATCAGCAAGCTCTACAAAGACTTCAAAAAGAAGACACTAAGAAGTTTGATGCTTTAGAGGATTCTTTTGTTGACTTTAGGGCAGATGTTAAGAAAGAGATTAAATCACTTAACGGTAAGATAGAACAAAGAGAACTTGAGAAGGAATTCAAGCGACTTCGTTGGTTTATCATTGAGTTTGCTAATGAACTGCCAACGAAACATAGCGTATCACTTGAAGTTTGGAATGAAATATTTGAGAACATTCGGCGATATGAAGAACTCGTTGAAAAACATGGTTTTATTAACAATCAGACTAACTCCAGTATTCATGTGATTACTGATAGGTATGAACATGATGTCGCATCTGGATTAGTTGTTAAAGAAGATTAGAAAGGATGATGAGATATGAACATTAATTGGAAGCTTAGATTTCAGAATAAAGTAACGCTGACAGCAATTGTTCTTGCAGTAATTGGTCTTGTGTATCAAGTACTGGGCTTATTCGGTGTGGTTGCCCCAATTTCTCAAGAGGCTATTGTTGCGGTGGCAGGTAGTCTTATTAATGTCTTTGTATTATTAGGTATCGTTGTAGACCCGACTTCGGAGAAAGTTAGTGACTCTGCTAGAGCAATGACATACAATTCCCCCGTTCCCAATATTTTAAGTGAAAATACTGGCGATGATGAGGACACACAAATCGAAAAGGCAATTGAACTTGAAGAATTTGAAGACTAAAGGAAGGTGAAACTTATGGGACATTTTCCAAGATATAAACTAACAGACAAACAAATCCGTGGGATAAGCAATATCGTTCTTCACGAACAGGGGACAATCGAGGGCTGGTTTGCAGAGGCGTCTCAGATTGCTAATTTAGCAGAAATCAGATACGGTGGAGACCCTGTTAAGGCAGTTACTTCGGGCTGGTATGCTCACGGAAAATCCAGATATAATGCAGGAACTTCCAATGAGAAAGTTATTGCTATTGTTAAAAAGGTGTTCTGTGATGGATTCCGCACACTGCCTAGATATATAAATGAACACGATTGTATGAGTGACATTGGTTCTGTAAAGAATAACGGCAAATCAGTTCGTTCTGATAAATCCAAATGGGTTCGCCACAATACCGTTATTAAAAACCATATGGGAAGTACTTATATTTTCTACGATTTCCCCGGTGGATACAAAACTGGTGTAGACCCGTTTGGTTATACATCTCGTGCTTTGCGTGAGAAATACGGCGATTTCTGCTATACCGTTGAAGAAGCACTCCACGGAGTCCCTGAAAAACAACATTACACAGGCACATATCCCGCTTTACCGAAGCGTGGTTATTACCGCAGAAATGATGGCAAGGAATTCTTAAAAGATTACACAACTCAAATCAAACGCATTCAGCGGTTGGTTAACTGGGCGTTAGATGCCAATTTAACCGAAGATGGCATTTACGGAGAAAAGACATTCAACGCAGTTAAGAAATTGCAGAAGAAATTCAAACTGCCAATTAACGGATGCTTTGGCAAACTATGCTTAGAGAAGTGTAAAGCTTACAAAAAATAAGGATGGTGATTAGATGCCTACGATACTTAATACACAATCAATCATCACCGTTCCACAAATAGAAACCATAGCAACAGACGGTAGTTCTACCATCTACGTCAACGAAGACAAGCAACAACTTCGCCAAGTTCCTGTGAATAAGTTCCTTGATTCTATTAAGCAGAAAATCTGCGATACTATTTATCCGATAGGTGCGATTTACATGAGTACTAACCCCACAAGTCCTGCTGATTTGTTTGGTGGGACTTGGGAAGCTATTGAAGGCAGATTTTTAGTTGGTGCTAATAGAACTTATACTGTTGGTTCTACTGGCGGTAGTGCAGATGCTGTTGTTGTTTCTCACTCTCATGCATTATCTAGCCACAGCCATACAATCGCATCTCATACGCATAGTATTGGCAATCATACTCATTCTATTGGCAATCACTATCATGAGATATCATTAACTTCGGGTGGTGCAAGTCAAGGACATACGCACAATATTTCATTGACTAGTGGTGGCAATAGTAGAGGACATACGCACACTTGGAGTGGCTCTGATTCACATCGTCATAGTTTTAGTAGCGGTGGAATTGCAATAACCGTGCGTTCAGATAAAAATTATCCATACTACGCTGAAGGACATGGTTACGAGCATTCAACAAGCGGCAGTTGGTGGCGAGAAGCTAATAAATCTGCTGCTTCGATTGATAGTGCTACTGTAAAAATGTCTGGCACTACTAGTGGAGAAAGCCAGAATCATACTCACTCTGTATCTGGTGCGACAGGTGGACAGAGTCAATCACATACACATAGTGTAAGTGGAAGTACAAAAAGTACAGTATCTGGAAATACTGGTTCAGCAGGTTCTACGACCACTACGGGTTCTGGTACACTTACAACAAATTCTGTAGGTGGAGAAACAAGTACTGTTGGACAAAGTGGCACTGGCAAGAATTTACCGCCTTACGTTGCGGTTTATATGTGGAAAAGAATTAGCTAATTAATCTATACATTAGATAAAAATACTACACAAAGACCAAATAATTATTTGATTTTTTTAGCCCGTAAACAGCTAACAACTGTTTACGGGCTTTTTTGCAAGGAGCGTGAACAAAAATGTTTGATGTAAGTTCTAGCGGGGTCATCAAGATTACCCGTGGCGACTCCGCTTATTTCACAATTAATTTAACGGATGCAGATGGCAATCCGTATGTATTAGATTCTGACGAAAAGGTACGAGTACAAGTACGTTCTAAATATAACGATGATGAAAATGAAGGATTCCTATTTGAGGGTGAAGTTGTAGATAACGGCGATGGCACTATTACTTGGCATATCAGACCAGAAGATACTGCCACAGCAGACCCGTCTCTTTCATATTATTATGATGTCCAATATGAAGGAAACGGTGATATTTTTACTTTTATCTCTTCTAAATTTAAAATTACAAACGAAGTCACTTTGCCGTTAGAATCGCCAGAAGTTGGTGGTTGATATGCCAGATATTATAGGAAGTATCTCTCCTAAAAAGAATATCCAAGGGGTTTTGACTCCTCAGAAAAATATCTCTGCCACTATTAATGATTCTTCTTTGCAGTTAATAGGAAAATTATCCAATACCACTCTTCGTGGTTATTCTGCTTATGATGTAGCGGTATTGTACGGTGGTTTTGAAGGCACTGAGGAGGAATGGCTTGCTAGTCTTAAAGGCGAAACTGGAGAAACTGGTGCTGATGGGACTTCTGTTGACGTAGAGATTGTTTCAAATACAGAAAATGAATACATTCTTCGTTTTATTGCGGGAGATTGTAGTTTTACCACTCCAAATCTTAAAGCCGTAATTGAAACTATAAATTATGAAGATATAAACAATAAACCGCAAATAGAGTCAATTCCTCTTACGGGCGATAAATCGTTTTCCGATTTAGGAATTGAACCAATCGACACAGACGATTTATTAGAGATTTTAAATTAAAAGGAGTGAAATTTTTAAAATGATTTATAATTATTTAGATAAAACTGGTTTAGCATTGGTTTGGGAAAAAGTTAAAAATGCTTTATTAGGAAAAGTAGATAAAGTAGATGGAAAAGGATTATCTACTAATGATTACACTTCTGAAGAAAAAACAAAGCTTTCTGGAATTGCTTCAGGCTCACAGGTTAATGTCTTGGAAGGGATTCAGAAAAATGGTAATACAGTAACTATTACAAATAAAATTGCAAATATCACTGTACCAACGACAACTAGTGACTTAACTAATGATAGTGGATTCGTTACGTCATCTGATGTAGATACCGCAATTTCTGCGGCAATGACCACTGTTATGAATTACAAAGGCACTAAAGCAACTGTTGCAGAACTTCCTTCTACTGGAAATGTTAAAGGTGATGTTTGGCACGTTACCGCAAACGGTGGAGAATATGCTTGGGATGGCACTGAATGGCAAGAGTTAGGTTCTACTGTTGATTTATCTGGTTATGTCCAATCTTCAGAGATGGTTGCAATTACAAGTAATGAAATAAATACAATTTGTTCATAAATAGGAGGTTGATTTTATGTCTTATAGTTTTTTAGATAAGACAGGACTCGCTTCTGTTTGGGCAAAAATAAAAGATGCATTGGCAACTAAAGCTAATAGTGCGGATTTGGCAGATATTGCTACAAGTGGCAGCTATGATGATTTGAATGATATGCCTGAAATTCTTACAACAAATGATGATGTAGTTACGGAAGATAAAGTCCCCTACCTCTTCCGCAAATCCCCTGACTCTGACAGGGCTGTGGAAGAGATTGTTGGTGGGACGGTGGGGTGGAATCAGTTGATTGACCCGTCCAAGTTTGTTACGAATTACGGAATAACAGCATCTCTCAATGGTGAAGTAATATCTTTTTCGGGAACTTCTACAGCGGTATATACAGATGCGTTAGGAAGATATGCTCTTCCTACAAATCACATCTGCTTACTGCTGTACAGAATAATAGCTAATCCGAATAATATATCATTTAAGTGCGATTTTAATAACAATATTACTGGCAAAAAGACAACATCAACATCTTGTATAGCGACAGTATCGAGTTCAGACGTAAATATTGGATTGGCAGGTTATACAAGTGGCACTGTTTTTGATGGTGTACAAATAAAAGCCATCGTCTCTGACTTAACCGCTTGCTTCGGCACCACAATAGCCGACTACATCTACTCCCTTGAACAGTCCACAGCAGGAGCAGGAGTAGCTAAGCTGAAGTCATGGGGGTTCTTTACTGAGGATTACTATGAATACTGCGAACCGACTCTGAGGTCTGTGGAAGGGTTAGTGAGCAAGAAGACGGTAGGGTTTAATCAGTGGGATGAGGAGTGGGAAGTTGGTGGATATAGTACATCAACAGGCGAAAAAGGTGTGGACAACTCACGAATCCGCTCTAAAAACGCCATTAAATGCTTGCCAAATACCGTTTACTGCAATAGTTCACCGCAAACGACAATAATGCTCTTCTACGACAAGAACGACAACTATTTGTCATATCTTGGAGTGGTCAGTAATGCTACTTTTACAACACCGGCAAACTGCCATTTTGTAAGGTTTTACATAGCAACGGCCTACGGCACAACCTACAACCATGACGTTTGCATCAACCTCTCCGACCCCACACGAAACGGACAGTACGAACCGTATGAGAATCATTCCTACCCACTCGACTCTTCTGTAGTGCTGAGAGGTGTACCGAAGTTAGATTCCAACAATAACCTCTACTTTGACGGTGATGTCTATAGTGCTGATGGGAATGGGGAGAGAAGGTATACGGAACGTGCTTACCAGAGCGGTGACGAATCCTTGGCGGATGCAATCACGGATGGAACGACCACTGTTGTCAAATTGTCTACCCCCACCACCTTCACCGCTACACCCTACCACAATCCGCAGATTGTAGAGGATACAGAGGAGTTCGTGACTACTGGGTTAGTCCCTGTTGGGCATTCAACAAAATATCATACTAGTTATTATACAACTAATGATTATATTAAAGAAAAAGGATATTTAACAGAAAAAGATATTTTAGGAAAAGTAAACACATCTGATTTGGCAACCGTGGCTATAAGTGGCAGTTATAGTGATTTAGGTGATACACCAACTAAGGTATCAGACTTTGAAAATGATGCCGCTTATATGTCGGGTATGACCATACTAGCATACGGTAAAAATAATTGGACAGATTTTATAACAGCATATACAGAGCAAAAAGTTGTTTATTGTAGAGCGTCTTCAGCTTCTAACCCAGCTTCTGGTTCACAAACAAGACTCGCTTTTATGGCTTATGTTAATAATGCAGACAATCCAACAGAAGTAGAATTTCAATATTACAGAAGTGTAAGTTCGCATTCAAATAATCAACAAGGTGACCAAGTTTATGTTTATAAACTTACCAAAAGCGGTGGTTGGAGTGTAACAGTTAGAGAATCTTACACTAAGGTTGTTGCTGGAACTGGATTAACAAGTAATTGGGCAAATGGAGCAATTACTTTAAGTGCTACATCTTCATCTATAGAAGTAGCAACGACTTCTACGAATGGATTGATGTCATCAACAGATAAAAGTAGACTTGATGCTTTATATGCGGATTATAGTTCTGCATTAACTGCGTTGGGGGTGAATTGATATGAGTAGTACGACACCTTTAACTGACGGTATTAACACTTTAAAAAATCGTATTAATAATGTAACTAGTTTACAAGATTCAACGCTATCCGATGCAATTGATAGTTTAATTGATGTGTGTAATAGTAGTGATAAATATACTCTTGAACAAATAAATGGTGGATTTGATTTGCCAGAAAATCTTGTTTTATTGGGAAATTCTGTTAGAGGAACTTTTTATTCTTATTCATCTACTTTAAAAACAGTAAGTTGTCCAAATGCTACTTCTGTTTCTGGTAAAAATGGGTCTACAAAAGGGGCTTTTTCAAATTGTCCAAATTTAATATCTGTGTCTTTTCCAAGTTGGACAACGAACGATATTAATGAATCTATGTTTGGTAATTGTTCTTCATTAGTATCAGTAAATTTTCCTTTATTAAGCGGTGGAGTTGCTACACAAGCTTTTTTAGATTGTTCCTCTTTAACAACGATTGTGCTTCCAAAAGCACAAGGGACATTATATTCTGCTGCTTTTCAAGGATGTACAAATTTAACTTTTGCAGATTTTTATGATGTTTATTTAGCAAGAGGAGCGATATTTAAAAATACTAATTTAACAACACTTATTTTAAGAAATCCTACTAGATATTATTTAAGAGAATTAAGTATTTTTGAGAATACTCCATTTGCATCAGATGGAAGTGGTGGAATATTATATGTTCCATCATCATCAATTAGTGAATTTCAATCCGCAAATAACTGGTCTACAATTTTAGGATATGAAAATAATCAAATTCTTCCAATAGAAGGCTCAATCTATGAGACCCAATACGCAAACGGGACGCCAATTCCGACCACTTAAAAAGGAGAGATAAATTATGCAATACTTTATAACAGAGCTTCAAACTAGACCTGATGGAATCGTCAATTCTACACTTACGGCTCGTTCATCTTACGCAATGGGATTAGCTTATTATTATCAAAGGGCTGCGGCGGCAGTTGCAAATCAAGATTTAGTATCTGTCGCATTAACACTTCAGAATCAAGACGGTTTCATTATTGAAAATCAAAAATTTGATACTTTATATGAAGAACCAAATGAAGAAAATCCAAGTGAGGAATAAAAATGATATATTGTAAACTTGTTGATGGGCAATTAATTTTTGCTCCTCAAAAAATTTTTATAGAAGACAAAACCGTGCATAATCCAACGGACGAACAACTAGAATCTCAAGGTTGGAAACAGTTGATTACATCTATACCGCCCGAAGTCAGAGAAGGACATTATGCTAAAGTAGCCTATTTCGACACAGGTGATTACATCCTTCAAAACTGGATTGTGGATTAAAGAGAGGTGAATCATGGCTGGATATAAAGTTTATTTAGGATTAAATGGGAATGATTATAAAACGATTATTAAGCAGAAACCTTCGATTGCAGTAATTGAATTTAGCGAATTTACTGATGGGCAAATAAAAAAACTTCTTGCTCAAAATATTAAATTAATCGCTTACTTAAATGTTGGAGCAATCGAAAAGACAAGAGGTTACTATAAGCTGTATAAGCAATATGCTATTGGAAATTATTCTGATTGGGATGAGAAATGGATGGATTTATCCAAAGAGAAATGGCAAGACTTTTTGATATTCCAAGCAGAAGCCTTAAAGAAGCGTGGAGCATTTGGATTGTACATTGACAATTTAGATGTGGTTGAAGAATTCAAAGGAAGGAAATTATATGAACCAGCACGAAAGATTTTAAAAACTATTCGCAAAGAAACGGGCTTATATTTGATTGTTAATGGAGCGGATTATTTCGTGACGAAATGCATTACAGATAAAGTTGTTCATTTTCAAGCGATTCAACAAGAAGAAGTTTTTACGCTTATTAAGAACATCGACAAGAACAAGTGTGGAAATCAGACAAAGTCCGAATGCGAGCGGTTGAAGAAGTACTGCGTGAAAGTTAAGAAAGCTGGTATAGAAGTGTACTTGCTTGAGTATAAGCCCAGTGCGGCAAATAAAATAAAGATAAGTAAGTTCTGCAAGAAATACGGACTTCACGCTTGTAATGCTAAGAACGTGAATTTGGATAAATAAACAAATCGTGATTTCGTGTAAAATATGATAAAAACAAAACGTGATTTCGTGCAAAATCTGATGAATACAAATCGTGATTTGGATAATCATCCGCAAAAGTTATAAAAATGCGGATTTCCGCAAAAATATAAAATATAAAAAGTTTTGCGTTGAGACGTAATTAATTTAAGGGATACCTACGGGTGTCCCTTTTTTAGTTTTGACGCATTAGAAGCCGATTCTAGAGGTTTTATTATATAGGATGATACTTTATGCCTTAAACAATCAAAACCGCTTAAATGGGCAAATAAGAAGGTATGCACACATACAAACTGCCTCCCTTCTTTTGGTTGCCTTTATGGTTGCCCTAAGAACAAAGATAAAAAAAAGAAGTTTCAAAAACCGCATAAATACAAGGCTTCCAAAACTCCTTTACTAGTCGATAGGGGAATCGAACCCTTTGTAAAAACCGTTAAAATCGCATGAATATCTGCTATTTTAACCATTGCGTTTGGTTGCCTTTGGTGGCTTCATTGGTTGCCCTTATACAATTTTAAATTCAACAATGTTGTCAATCATCGCTTGTTTTTGCATATCCGATTTTCTATCAAAGTGATAGTACTGTTCACTGGTCTTTATATCTGTGTGTCCCATAACAGAAATAATAAAATTGTTGTCAAAACCTTGGTCTAATAAAATACTGCAAAAGGTCTTGCGTAATTTATGAGTAGATTTTTCTTCAGTGAATTCGGGCAATTTTCTGCAAATACCATATAAGTGATTCCTTAAAGAATAAGAGCGAATTCGTTTACCATTTTTCGAGCAGACATATTCAGAAAAAGGATTCAATTTTCGTAACTTTTTTACAATCCATGCATATTGTTGCGGAATAAAAGCCGTTCTTATTCCAGCATCTGTCTTAGGTCTATCTGAAACTTCGTACACCCATTTATCACCTTTCTTGTAAAAGGTTTCAGTTCTTTGAACTTTAAATGAAGTGTCGGAAATGAAGTCATCAAATTTTAATGTTGACATTTCTCCAACACGCAATCCAGACAAAAGCATAAACAACAATGAAAGATTGACCACTGTTTGATTGTCAATGACAAATCGTATAAAAGCACGAAGTTCTTTCTCTGTAATGATTTCTTTTGTTATGTCTTTTCTAGTTTTTTGTGGCATTATGTCTACAAAATCGTATACCATAGAATAAGTATAAGTAATTAGTTTTTTCTTGGCTGCTCTTTTTAAAATTCCAGTTGTAACACCTTTAAAGTTTGATAGTGCTTTGGCATTTAGAGAACATCTACCAATTTCATCCTCAATAAAATCAGAAAACTCATCTATATTTATATTCTCTATATTTTTTACATTCCAACCAGTAGAAACATAATGTCTTTTAAAAACAGTCCTATAACGATAAACAGTTGACGGTTTTATTGAATCGTTCTTAACCTTTCTGTCAATATATTCCTCAAATAAATCTTCGATGGTAACCTTTTGAGACTCTTTTACTTCTTTAATAATTGCGTCTTCAAGTGCAGTTAATTTTCTTCGTTTAATCTGTCTTCTGCCCGACTTCTTCGAGCGGTCGGGCAGCCATGTGTAATAGTATCCTTTGTTCTCCCATATAGAATATGGGTGCATATTAAGATATTGTTCTCTCTTCTTTGCCATGATTTCTGCTTGTATGTGTGCAAGTTCTATATTATCATCTTTTGACAAAAAATCCAATATCTCATTTATATCAATTTTTACATCTCTATCAATAAAGCATCACTACCTGTTATCTACATTAAAATAATAACAATATACATCAAAACAATTAACACAATGCCAACGATTCCACCAATTACATCGGTTTTAAAAATATCTATTGAATACTTTAAGAGCATATAAAGATACATAAAAGAAGCTGGAATCACTAGTAACAATAATAATAATTTAAAACTGTCGTTCATTACTTCTCATCAATAACTACAGCCCTATCGGATAATAAACAATATATCGTTTACCATTGTCCAACTACTGGTGTAATCTATCTCCTTTTTTATGTGCTATTTCTTCAGCATAAATCGGCTTCCACTTTTCATTCGGCTCTGTGTCTGTCGAAACGAAATCAAAACAATAATTCTCTTGCTCTTCAGTCAACAACATTTCTAATGCACCAAGAATTCTGTCCTTGACATCTTCTTTACCATAGCTATTACATAACATATCAATGAACCATTCAATCTGTTCAGAACTAATTAAAATACCTTTCATATCTTTTCTCCTTTTATTCTTCAATCCAGCTTGGCAACTCAGGCGTATATGCCCACGCTAAAATAAAATTAACAGGTACTGGCTCTCCATCACGATAATAAAACTTACTATTCCTCACATTAGCGAGTTTTGAAAATACTTTTTTGTGAAATCTTAATAACAGTAAGCACTCTTTATTTTCAATCGGAGTTTCATCAAGCTTATGCCAGAAATCGTTATAAGGAAGAAGTTCACTACGGATATACCAAAACTGATTGTTTTTACCAGTATCTACTTCGTATTCACATTCGCCATTTTCATACTCTTCAATAGCACAAATAATACCAATTTTCCCAACCTCATTAGAATTAAAAACCCCAGATGGTTCTTTCGTGATTATTACTTTATCGCCTGTTTTCATTCTTTCTCCTCTACTTTGTGTTCTTTGATATAAATTGCGTTGTATCTTTGGATATCAATTTCTCCGTTTTTGATTGTGCCTACGGTTACAGACGTTGCATCATCAGGAATCTCAATTATTATCTTCATTTTCTGTCTCCTTCAGCATATCTTCTAAAAGCTTTTCTGTTATTGAATCGTCATAGTTGTACATACCTTCGTATTTTTCTACATCATCTTCTATACCTTCTTTGGTTTCATCTTTGAATTCATCTTTGGTTTCATCTTTGGTTTCATCTTTGGGTTCATCTTTGGTTTCCACAATATTATGCAATCTACAAAAGGTATTAAACATAAAATCAAGACCATCGCTAAACATCTGTCTGCAAATAACCTTTGCGTCCACGTCTGGGGATGTTGCTTCAAGAGTCCCCTGTATATACCCGAAGTTTAAACAGGTTTTATTAAATTCTTTTAAATCATTTACGAAGTTGTTTGTACAATCTGTACAATCATTTTTATAATTACTCATCAATAAACCCCTCTTTTATACCTGTTTTTGTCCAGTCAGTTGCGATTGTTTTTAATTCACCATTCTTCTCTTTCTCAATCCATTCATCAAGTGTAAGTGGAATGTAATCACTATACACACAGAAACAGTTAATCATTTGTATCGGTGTGTATACTGCCTTTTCTTCTCTGTAAATCTTACGTTTATAGTCTTTAGTGATTTCTTTATACTTCTCAACTATTCCAACATCAGGCGAATTGTGGATATGACCATGAAGCATCCATGTTGTGAACTCTCCGTCTTTATTTCTGAACTGTCCGTTATAACAGAAAATAGGATAATGACTGAGAATCACCTTTCTTTTGTTATCGTTCATTTCGTGATATGGAGCAATTAATCTGAAGCAATGATGTTTCTCGTTATCATATTTCTTCAGCCATTTATCATGGTTTCCCACAATTAAGTATTTTTTACCCTTAAGTTGTCTTAGAATATCCATTGTTTGTTCTGTATTTCCAATTGAGAAATCGCCAAGAATAACTACTTCATCACCACGCTGGACTCTGGAATTCCACTGTTTAATCATGTAATCATGCATCTCCTCAAGGGAGTTGAACGGACGGTTGTCCATCCGCTCAATTACTCCTTTGTGGAAGAAGTGATTGTCTGAAATGTAATATCTCATTTAAACCTCCCTAAATAAATTATTATTTTTGTCCAAAAGTAAAAGCATAAATTACTAGTGCTATGCCAATAAATAAACCACAATAATAAGCCAAACTTGTGTTGTTTACTTTTGTTAGTAAGAAATGTGAACAATAGATTACTAACCAAGAGCCGAAAAAAACCTCAATGCTAGACACATTTTTTAAATAAACAGCCAAAGAAAGAGTGATTATGCCAAGTAATAATCCAACAATTGGAAGAATAGTTACAATGTCTTTCATAAATCCTCCTACTGAATTCCTGTGCTACCAAAACCACCACGAGATTTGCTCTTTAAAATATCTACTTCTTCGAAGATAATCGGTGGCTGTGATTTCATAATGCGGAACTGACAAATACGGTCATTCTTATGAATGGTAACATCTCTAGTTGCGTAAACAGGATATTTCCAAATGTCCTCATTACCGTTGTAAGAGTTATCAATTATCAGTTTTGTTACCCTAAAGGCTTTTTATCCTTTAGTTCTTACACTTTGCCATTGTGCAAGCTCGGCGTACATTTTCACTCTATTAATTGCTGAAAGTGCCAGACACTCTTGCCAAAATTATATTTATTCATTTGGTACGCTCTACGGTGCTACACAGCCTTTCGCAATCTGTGTAGTTACCTCGGTATTACCCCTTGATGTAAATAGGAGGGCTTCACCGATTTTGCCCGGTAATCCTCTTGTCACATATCAGCATAGTGGCAAGACGGCATATTTATAATAAAGTACAATTTGCTTATCTCTGGTCTTCTCACTTGTTTCAATATAATTAATAAACCACATTGCGGCATCGTATTTTCGTGTCAAATAGTATTTTCCGCAATCGTTATATATTAATTTTAAAGCTGCGTATAACGAAGTTTTATTGGATATCACCAAACTCCCAAAAACATCTCCAGATTTATTTGTATACTTCTTTCTTTTATCAACTGTAAAAGTTGAAAAAATGTTTTTGGTGCGAAAAAATTGTTGAATCTTTCTCATATTCGATTCAAAACCAGCAATTGAAAATGTAACTTCGGGTATTTTCTTTTTGGTAATGCTACCATCTCCGTCAATATATCCTCGAATAAAAGCAGGCATATATTTTTCATCAATATTTGCAATTGTGTTCCCGTATGTTTTTCTTTCGTGAAGTCCAACATTTTCAATGTCTTCAACGATTTTATTGCTACTTATTTCTAATGACACATATTCTCTTTTACTTTTCTTCTTTGTAAAATACCCTAGTGGCTTATTTGTCTTTAATGCTTCTTGTAATTTTATTAAGACCTCTTCATCATTTTTTTGTATACTGATTCTCAAAATATTTTGCTTATTAGGTGTATTTGGTTTATAAATACAACCGTCAGATGCTATAAATCCTAAAAAATAAGCTTTATCTTGTGAATCTATTTTTTTAAAATAATCTTCATTGTCCAGATAATATATTCTTCTTTCTTTACCGATTAAACCATATTGATACCAAACTTGAGCTATCTTAGATGACGATACATTAAATTGCTTTGCCAATTGAACACTAGTCATTCTTTCATATTGGCTGACTATATATTTTTCTTGCTCCTCGGTTAAAACTGGAACACGGGCGGTATTTATGCCATGTTTTTTTGCATAGTTATAGATGGTCGCTGTGGATACACCATAGTATTTGCTCACTTGTGTCCAAGAGCCGCATCTGTCATACATTTTTAGTAATTCTTCTCTTCCTGGGTCTTCGAAAGTCTTTCTTATAAAAACCCCATGCTTATTTCTATACCCTCTTACCGTAGAAGCTGCAATGCCAAGTTCTTTAGCTAGTTCAGTTGATGATTTATACGGCTTTTTCATGATTTCTTCAATCATTTTATCTGTCAGTTTTTTAATAAGTTTCACCTCTTCTATTATTGAAGAGAAAGCAAATTGTATTAATATAAATTACATACCCGTTGAGTTAACTTGTATAGTTCCGAAATTCTTAAAAGTGCTGCTTCTTGGGGCAACGTGTGCTTCATATCCTTTTGGCAGGCTCATGGAAACACCAAGAGAAATCAACTTGAAATCGCCCTTCTTTAATTCAACGTCTTCAGCGGCTCTAAGGTCAATCCAATCACTGCCCGGTTTTTGCTCCACACGAATCAATTCATCATCGTGGTATTTAATTTTAATCTTCTTACTGGCATTGATTCTTCGTCTTTCTTCTTCTGTGATGTCATCCGCAATAACTCCCTGTTTTACAAGCGACTTCATGATTTTGTTGAAGTTGTGGACAACAATTTTGGCTACCTCGTTGGTGTGAATATCCCCGTTGTAAAATGGCAAATAATCTTCGTTATTAGCATTAGTGACTCTGTACCATAAGTTGTAGCCTTTATCTGCAACATAGATGTATTTAACATTTAATCTAATCAGATTCTCATACAGATATCTCTGAAAGTGATAGTTGTCACCAACTTTGGTGAATCCTGCTTCGGTGAATAATTTTTCAGTTACATAGTTTGGTGATTTGAATTTTAAAATTTCCATGATGTCTCCTTCATTTTGTTAAGTTCTTTTTTAAATAGGTAATGTACTCGTTCCACATACCATTGAAGTGTATGTATTCCTTTAGTTGTCGTGACATTTTGTGCAATCGGATATCTTTGTCAATGTCTTTTATCCGCTTACTTTTTGCCACTTTTTTGTCAATAAATTCCTTTGTAAGTTTTGCTAGTTCGAGTGTTTGGCTCTTATCTATTCGAGCAATTGTCTTCTTGTATTCTTCCAAATCAGAAGGTGGAATGTGGTAATCTGACTTCGGGAGGTTCTTGGTAGAGAACGGACGAACATTCTTACCCATGACCTGTGCTTTCATCTCTTGGGCGAAGAATTCAATATCCTTCGCCCTAAAATAAATGCTACCTTCGCCATCCATCTCTCTTGATTTGACGATGGCGATGTCTTTTTCATTGGCAATTTTAAGCATTTTATTAAACTTGGTGATTGAAGTAACCCACGCTTCTAAGATGTCTCTGCTGTAGTGAGAGATTTCGCCATATTTGCAAGGTATATAAAAATCTTCAGTTTCAATTCTTCCTTCCATATCTCTAGGGAAGTCATTAGTGTTTTGGTCAATAGGAACTAAGATTCTGTATTTGCCGTAGAATTTTTGATATAAGTATTTGCTCATTTATTACTCCATAAGATTATTTTGTCATTGTCAACAGTTTTCTTGACATCAATTACTCTTTGGTTAGAACTTCCTCTGTATGGTAACGTAATATCTTTTTTGTCTATTTCGAATCTTCCGTCAATTAAAATATCAATGCCGTCAGAGATAGACTTTTCAATATCTTCATACAAATATCCAGTCCATACCCACACCTTAATAGACGGATATTTTTGTTTTATTGTGGCGATTAATTTGTTAACAAATCTAATGTTAAGTCCGCATAATGGCTCACCGCCAAGAATTGATAAATTTCTTAGAATACCATTCTTATTAATTGCCCTAATCACTTTGTTTATCAACACTTCTTCATCAATTTCTTTGCCACCGTTGAAATCCCAAGTTTCGGGATTAAAACATCCTTCGCAGTGGTGCGGGCATCCTTGCATAAACAAGGACACCGCTACACCTTCACCACCATTTACAACATCGTTTTCAATTATTCCTGCGTATTTCACTGGTGCTTCACTCTCGCTCTCGTCTCTTCCTGTTTGCCTTTATTAAAAGCGGTAGTATAATTGCCTGTAAGATACCCAGTGACTCGTCTTAACTGTTCAATATTATGACTTCCACACATAGGACATTCATCATTGAATTCGCCAGTAAATCCGCATTCTAAACAGGTATCGTTTGGCACGTTGATTGCGAAGTAAGGAATATCTTTCTCCATTGCATATAAAACAATCTGTTCTAACGCTTTAAGATTATGTTTAACAGCACCGTCAAGTTCTACATATGTGATGCATCCAGCAGACGAATACCCAGTTAACTGAGATTCAATATCAATCTTTTCAAATGGACTCATGTTTTTCCAAACAGGAACGTGCATCGAATTAGTAAAGAATTCTCTATCGGATACATTTTTGATTACACCATATTTATCTTTAAACTTGTTCATAGCGGTATAACAAAGCGATTCGGCGGGAGTATAATAAACACCGAAATTCAGCTTATATTTCTGTTTGAATTCTGCACATCTGTCTTTAAATAACTGCTCGATTCTTTTAGCAAGTTCCATGCCTTTTTCTGTGGTATGGTCTGTACCAATGAGAATCTGAAGAGCTTCGGCTAATCCAAGCTGTCCAATTACGATTGTGCCATGTTTTAAAGCGGAGCGAATTCCCTCTTCGGGTTTGTATCCAAGCATTGTACCATTTTCATACATGAACTTTGCAGATTCAGGAGATTGATTACAAATCCATTCAAATCGCTCAATCAACATATCTTTTGCTTCATGGATTTTCTGGTCAAGCATATCTAAAAAATTTTCAATTAAATTATAAGAAGATTCTTCACTATTAGATAATTTTGCAAAAATTTCAATTTTTTCTTTTGCTTCCATAGCAAGAGTAGGAAGAATAATTGTCACGGGACAAATGTTGCCTCTTCCGTCTTTTGTTTGTGGGTTAACACCTTCTTCTGCGTTGATGTCATTAAGATTGGCAGTCCGACATCCCATCGTGCTAAAATATGTTTTGGGGTCATTGATATCGTACCCAGCGTTACCGCTCCAATCGACATTGGCGTAATTCGGATACAATCTTTTTGCTGTAGACTCCAAAGCTAACTGGAACAAATCGTAGTTTGGGTCGCCTTCTTTTTGATTAACGCCTTTCATACTCTGGAAAATACCACACGGGAAAATCGGAGTCTTATGAAGTTTGCCAACACCCTTGATACTACCTTCAAGCAAGGCTTTTGTAACCATGCGACCCTCTGGAAGTGTACAAGTACCGTAATTAATTGAAGTAAAAGGAAGCTGGTTCCCCGAGCGGCTTTGAAGTGTGTTGAGATTGTGGTATAATCCTTCCACTGCCTGTTCTAATTCTTTTTTGGTCATATCCATTGCATATTTATAAGTGGCAGAATAAATTCCAATTCGTTTAAAGTATTTGTCATCGTCAATGCTTTTATCTTCTTCAACGCATTCAAGCCAAAAACCTTCTGCAGCCGTTTCGTTCCATTGAGATATATAAATTAATCCATCCTTAAAGTGTTTATAAAAACTTTTTCTTACATAAGGAACCATTGTCCAATCAAGATGAGTGGCACTTACACCGCCAAACTGCTGTAAACTTTGAATCTGGAAGATTACAGCAACAAGCTGAAATGCGGTATTGATTGAATTAGCAGGTCTGACATCCGTCTGACGAGTCTTAAATCCATTAGCAAGTAAATCATCAAACGGTACACTTAAACAGTTATGCATCCCAACGGCATAAGAATCTAAATCATGAATATAAATCTCATTATTCAAATGATTATTTCTTGCCATTTCCGACATACAGTTATTTAAGGCATAATCTTTTAATACCATTGAACCAGCTTCACCGATTCTTCCACCAAAGCTATGCTCATCAACATTAGCATTCTGATTGACAACATTGGATGCCTCAATTTTTTCTTTATAATCTTTCATTAGTTTCGTATTGTACTGACGTACTCGATTACGCTTGTCTCTGTATAAGATGTATGCTCTTGCCACATCCTTACGATTGGAAGCCATAAGCTTTTCTTCAACAATGTTCTGAATCTCTTCAACACTCATGGATTCTTTGTTAAGCTTTTCAATGTAGTTAGCAATTTCCGAAGCTTTTCTGCTTGCCGACTCTGTCAATTCGCCATCAACATCTTGAAAAGCATTAAACAATGCTTCTCGTATTCTCTGTTTATTAAATTCTACTTCTCGTCCGTCTCTCTTAATTACTCGCATTCTCTTCATCCTTTTCTACTTTTGAGTTGTCAATTCTTTCAGCGGGAATAATAGTCAAAGCAAAATGCTCTGCAATTCTATCCCCAATCCAAGTTGCTGTATCATTTAAAAGTTCAAGCATCTTCTTATATTTCTGCATCATCTGGATGTGATACTTTGTCTCAATCTTATCTTTAACAAGCTGTTTACCAACTTCTTCAGTATAAGTATCTCTGTCATCACATACCGCTTTACCCTTGATGTGTTTTCTTGCACGAGGATTATCAATGTCTCCGATTATCTTATTAAGTTCGTCAACAATTTCGGCAACTCTATCTGGGGCATAATCCTTTTCTGCGTTAATATTTTTAAGCCATTTCTTGTTGACTTTTCCTTCTACTTTTTTCTTCTTTTTGCTGATTTCAAAAACGATATCATCAAAGCCCACTCTTGATGCAATTGGCTTTTTTCTGCCTGTGTCTTTTAACATAAATTTCTCCTTTTATGATTTAATTTAATCTGTTTCATATGCTCCCACTTTGCGAATCTCATCAATAAAATCTTTCTCCATGTATGGGTCATCGCAATAGTATTTAATGATATTTACATCATGAATTACACCAAGTATCCCTAGCCATGATTTTGCATCTACATAATGATGTTTAGCTATCAGATTGATATTAATATCAGTATATTTAACACAAACATCATGAAATTCCTTTGCTTCGTCTACTGATTCAAATTTAATCTTCCACATCACTTTCTCCTTTCTTTATGCTGTTTTGCAGTGTCCCAGATTGCTTTTGCCAGTTTTTCAGGAGAATGTGTACCGTTATTAACAATTTTGTAATCAACGAGATACTCAATGTCTTTAAAATCGATGTTGTCATTCTGGAGTCTAGTATTGAAATTCTCAGCATCCGTGTTGTCTCGGTTCTCATGCCACTTCTTAATGATTTCTTCTGGGCAATCAATATAGAAAGATACAACGTCTAAATTCGGGTGATTCTCTTTAATCTGTTTTAATCCAGCAGGATTTAAAATGATTACCGCATCAACCGATGGGTGATGTTCTTTGTAGTAATTTAAATAGCTGCCATAATACCACGGTTCACCAGAGACGTTGTAGGCAGTTGCTTCGGCAAACTGGTCGTGATATAACGCCTCACGAAATTCTTCATAAGACAAAAAGAAATAATCCTTACCGTGAATTTCACCCTTTCTTGGTGGTCTTGTTGTACAGGTAACCAGTGGAGCAACTGGATAGTTCTTTGTTAAAGCTTTTTTAATTGCTGTTTTGCCAGATGCTGTTTTTCCAACTAAAATAATAGTCATATTTTTCTCCTTTTTTATTCTTTGCTTTTTTCTTTTTTAGGAATATCTTCAATGCTTTTAATTTCGGTTGTTATGGATGTAATCTCCATGTCTTCATCGTCTTCAAATAGTTCATGAACGTATTTGTCGAATTCTTTTTCCAACATTTCCGCATATTCATTGGGGTTAGGATTTTCAAGAATCCACACCTTGTCGATGTATTTATTCTCGCAATCAAAATTGATATTAATAGTTGTATGAATCTCCGCTTTCAAGCTTTCATCTCCTTCTGTGTTTTTGCTGTCATTTCTTTGTCCTCATACATGATTAACTCTTCTGCATATGGCAATGTCTTGAGCCAGTTAATAAAATCAGTATTCCATTCGGAAAGTTTATGATTCCTACGGTCAAAGTACATGGTGCGAAGCACCTGATAGTTAAGGGTTACTGTTCTCATCTGAAGCCAAGATTCGGGCAGAAGCTGAATCAATGCTCTCCAGTAATTCTTGTCTTTGGTTTCATTGTATCTGACTCGCAGTTCTTCGCAGTTTTTGACAACATCGATGAAATAAGGAATTGCAAAATCATCTATCTCAAAGTTTTCTAATGTAATTGGTGTAGACGCAAGCTTGTGCATGGTTGAACAAGAGTTTGCCGTTGTGCCGACTTTATAAGTGTCGAATTCCTTAAAAAAATAGAGTGCAGCTGTAATATCTACAGTTACAAAAATCTGACGAAGGAATTTGGAATGACTATTCCCACCTTTGATAGAAGACTTAATCAGATTCTGAAGTAGTTTCATATCATTTTTACCAATGGTAAACATTGGTTTAATAGTCCCATTGTCGTTAACGTATCCCCAACCAGAATCAGATTTACTCCATGACTCTAACGGATTTCTTGCTCCACGAATTGCACTTCTAAAATTCATTACTTCTGTGTTTTCAAATTTCATATCGTTTCTCCTTTGTTTATAGGTTTACCAAACATACCGTTTGTTTCTTTAAATATCTTGTCTTCAGTTTTAGGTAATAGATTGCCATCTTCGGAAAAAGCATCACAATCATCTTGAGGATAAAAATTCTCCACTTGGAAATAACTGCACGAATTGCTCATATGTCCCGATTTATAAAAATAACATTTAAAACACTTATTCATATTTCATACATCTCAAATTCTTCCCCGGTGTTAACATCTACAACATAAGGATTGCCATCAATGTCATACGGGCAATCACTGGCAACAATGTCAGCAGCTTCCTCGGGAGAATCAGCTTTTACTTTTTGACTGTAGATACACATATAAGACACGAAGTACTCATTCATATTATTTTTCACTCCAATCAATTTTCTGCCCACATTTAGGGCAGTGTTCAAAGTTATAAATCATGTATGTTCCGCAATTTGGACATAACGGGTCGTTGTTCCAATAGCTTGGGTCATGAGGACGTTTTGGTTTGAGTAATTCAAGTTCTTCAGTGCCATGTGCGTACATCTTGAGAGTTTTATTATTTTTCTTTTGAATAATCTCAAAATAGCACGGCGTATTATCATAGTTGCCTGTTTCAAAATAAAGTTCGTAATCGCCCATTTTGATACTGACGTATTGGTCTTCTAAGAATTGGGATACTTGTTCATTTGTTAATTCAATCTTCATTTTCTACCTCAACATATTCATCTGATAAATGTTGTCCACAACTGTTACACCACTCCATGTCCCAGACTTCTTCACCGCACTCAGGACAAATCGGAATATTTCCTACTAGTTTAAACTTCTTTGGGATTTGTTTTTCTAATGCTTCAATGGCTATTCGAAAAACTTCTTCACCTCTTGCATTAAGTCCACTCCACTCTCTGAATCCATCACGAATATTGTTCAATTCTTTAATAACTTCTTCAATCTTCATTGGACTCCCCTTTCATCTTCTTCAGCATGTCTTCGACTTCATCGAAATGTCTGCCTGTCCAAGCAAGGTTTTCAACCTTTATCATTTTTACAACTGTTCCGTCCTCACACAGAATATCGGCTAACGTCTTATATTGCTTTGGTTGATATAACCTCAACACTATCGCTTTTTCTTTGTTTGGGTCATCTGCATAAACTACCTCATCCCCTACACGAATCTCATACTTCCGCTTTAGCCATGCTTCGTATGAGGCTTTGGCTGACTGGTAAGGAATATCAAGAAGAAGCATATTGGTAATAGTTTCCCAATCATCATCTGTGTAATTAAGAAGTCCTCTAGCAAACTTCCACACCTCATCTTCTATAGCTTCTTGGTCAGGCTCGGTATAAGGTTCTATATCTTCTTTGGATATTCGCAGTGCATAATGTTTACAGTCACCCACCTTATATTCTGGTTCCACAAACACACTAACATGGTCACGACCGCCCATAAAATCTATGGCTTTATCTGGTATATCAATCACATATTTCATTCTTCTGTCTCTACCTTTCTTTTTAGTTCTATTACCTCTTCTTCCAGCACACTTATTCTATCTTGTAATGAATCATTTAATTTACAAGACAAGTTAGACCATTCTTGATTCATCTTGATACAATAGTTAGCCCATTCCTCATTTCTTTTTATACCTTCATCAAACCAATTTTTGTCTGCAATAAACGATGATACAATCATTATTATGTTAAATACAACTAGTGATATTATTACTATATAAGTCATTCTTTATTCCTCTTAAACATGGTATTCCAACAAATTTTCAATGTCTTCCATCAAGCAACATCCGTCACATTCAGCTTCATCATAAAATATTGTTTCTCTTAATAGATTTAAAACATATACAGAATCGTTCTGTTTCATAAGAAGTTCATATGTTGCCCTAAGCAATACTCTTGCACGTTTCAACTCATTTAACCACTCCGCAAGTTGTCTGTGTTCTTCGGCACACTGCATACACTCTTCTGCTTTTTTTAGTGGATACAATGTATAATCGTCCCAAGTTTTTGATGTTGTTTCCCATTTTTTAGATTCAAGTATGTAACTCTTTGCCACATCTTCACAATGTTTAATCGCTTCTTCTAATGTCATCTTCTCTATCCCTTTCAGTATTTATTATCACTGCATCATTAATACACTCAACTGGGACTGCTTCTTCGCCATTTGGCATGGGATTGTCATAAGTAGCCTTTTCTCCGTACCACTCTGACTTGTCAAGCAATTCATTTGCATCAACTAGTTTCGCATCTTTTGGGATTTCTATAAGCGGACAAGCTGGATGGCGTTTATCATATGGGACATCACTTATATTAATCCAATAAATGTTACTAGCACAACAGAAAGCAACTAAATCAAAGTCTTGAATACAGAATTCGCACATGTCACAACAAGTTGGCATGTTAAGTCCTTTTACAATAAATGCCATTATTCTTCCTCCTGTTCTAAAACCGTTGGTGCGTGTTCAATATCGATTATCGGTATAGCAATATCTCCATTTGGCAAATGATAATATTTACTTTTCATTCTATCCGTTAATAACCTATCCGCATCAATCATTCTCCCGTGTGGTGGCAATTCGATGAGTGGACACCAACCATTTATTTTTTTGGGATTTAAAACATCCCTCTTTGTTAGTCCGCAAAAACAATCACCCGGGTCTCCGTTCCATGTTTTGTAGCAAACATAAGCCATGCATTCTTCACAGCTCTTAGGCATCTCCATGCCTTTAACTATCACACTCATTCTCTATTCTCCTATTCCAAATCTTTACAATCTGTTCCATTTTTGCAGTTGGTGTACTCACACCGCATCCTAGACAAGTTATGTACCACTTAGGAAAATCATAAAGTTTTTTTGAAAATCTCTCGTCCTCATACACATGAGCCGCACATCCACAAAATGGACATGGCTTTAATTTATTCATTCCCTATTGCCCCGTTCAGCATCTTCAATAGAACTAATTTCAATGTAACGAATCTCATCAAGATTATAAAAACCTATCCACTGTTTTTCAAAAATTACTACAAAGTATTTACCATCATACCGATAGTCAGTGTACTCGTCTGGTGCATAGTGACAAACTTCTCCGTTTTTAAAATCAATTGTTATCCATTTTTCTTCGCTCATATCTTTCTCCTTATTTGTTGTAATTGTTGGCTGTCTTTCTATGAATTCTAGGATGTCATCGCAATAATCCATTGAGCGAATAATGTCCATCCATAAAGCATTAGCATCAATCAATCTCATATTTTTCTCACCTCAACTGCAAATTTATCAAATACTTCTTGTAAGGCATCTGCTCTTCCATCTTCTTTTCCTATTGAATAACCAACATCATAACCTTTTTCCAAATATCTTCGTAATCCTCAGATGGTAAATTTTTCAAAATGTCTGCGTACCAACTTGGATAATGTGCTTCAGGTGGTTCGCTCATGATTGTATCAATAGTTTTCTTCTTGTTAATTAACTTACTCATAATACACCTTCTCTCATATCTGCTCCGCAGTTCCAACAAAAACTTGCCTTTACTCCTATAGCTGTTGTCATATGCTTGCCACATTCGGAACATATATGCGTTACCGCTCCATCATACTCATCACAATATATCCAATGTCCTTTCTTACGTTCTGGTTCAATTTCTTGCAATGGACAATTAGCATACTGTTCTTCCCAATCCCATGAAGTATCAATCTCTTGTATTAACACACAATCGTCATCGCCATTACACATGGGGCAATGTAAGCAATGATTCGGCTTTTCCATATCAATCTGTATCATTCTGTTCACCTCTCATATCCGCACCGCAGTTGGGGCAGAAGTCATACAAGTCAATCGCCTGCTCCATACAGACAGAACAGTAATTCCATGCTCCATCTATACCATCACTCTTATCTATCCACTTCCCCTTCTTGCGTTCAGGCTCAATGGTGGGTTGTATTTCCACCCAATGCTGAAACTTTCCATCACTCAAATGGTAATGTTCAATATCGTTCATGAGTTTATCCGCATCAATCAATCTCATTCCTCTTCACCTTCTTCCTGATATGGTGATGGGAGTGGTTGCCATGCGAGGACTTCTCTACTACAGTTTACTCTTTGGTTATCATATGAAAGCAACCATGTTCCATAAAAATAGCATCCTTGCTCTACTATTATTGTTTCACTGCGATTCGTTTTGCTTTGTTGCTTTACCGTGCATAAAACTTCAACATTATCTTCTTCAGGCAACCTCTCACTACATGGAATCCAACCGCTCGGAGATTCCGAAGAGTTATCTGTTGCCCTGATATGGTTTACCATAATAGCAACTACGGCATCGAGATCAACAAGCACCATATCGTCACCTTCAAACAGCTTGTATGTCTGTAATCTTTTAATTTCGTCAATCATGTCTTGGATATCATCAAAATCTGCTTTTACTGGAATTTCAAGTTTCATTCTTCTTCACCTTCTCTCATGTCCGCTCCGCAATGTGAACAGAAATTTTGACCTTGATAATATCTCCATTCTCCACACTTGTCACATTCAAAATGTTGCCCTCGATTGTCGTTTATAAGAATCCACTTCCCCTTCTTCCGTTCAGGTTCTATTTGTTCAGAAAGATAGCGATACTCGCACTTTTCATATTTTTCCGTTCTTGTACAGTTGCCATCAAACTGAAAACGACAATAATGAAATCCGCATTGTGGCAAGTCAATCCTCATTCATCTTCACCTTCTCTCATATCCGCTCCGGTGTATGACACCATCTTTGAATCACAGAAAGGACAAGTTTTGAAATCCTCTATAAAATCAATGTTGTCCAAGCCGTAAAAATCATAATACCAAGGAATGAAACCGCCACACTCTGAACAGTACCATCCATCTTGTCCTGACTTTTCTCCGTATATCCACTTCCCCTTCTTCCGTCCCTCTTTCCTCCCTCTCTCATAAGCTATCTTCCACAGCTTGTCTGAGAAGGTGGAGAGGTCAGTGGATGCGGATGGCAAATCATTAATCCACACTTCAACGTCTTCCGTATCCCATATCTGTAACTGGCTTTTACTGTGAAGGTCATCAATAGCATAATCTCTATCAATCAAATCACTCATCTGTTCTCCTTTTTGCCCTACTACAAAAATCATTCGGATATTGATACCTTCCATACCATTCTGCCATGTTGCAATATCCATCAATAACACCTGCATATGACCTATAGTGCTTGCAATCCTTGCATCGGATGATTTCAGGTTCTGTGTATGGCAGTTGTTCTAGACCTTCGTATACATCATCAACCACGAATACTTCATTCTTCGGAAATGTTTTATCTGTATCACAAAGTGTCAACTCTGTTGAAGTATATCTATCCAATGTATTCAACATTCTGATGACCGCATTTATATCAATCAGTCTGCTCATCCGCTATCCTTTCCCATTCATGGCAAAAACCCTCTTCGTCTGTTTCACCGTCCCAATTAAGGCAGTGCCAATACGTTTCACTTCTGCCGTATTTGTCCAAATTGATATGACATCGACTCCATTTGCATTCTCTACAATAATGTCGCTCTAGCTCTGCGGATGGTACACTATATAAAATATCCTCCGCAATTCCATCACCAAGGCTTTCACCTCTTACGATTGTATTTGCAATTGCGTCTATCGCATCCTGTTTATAGATCAATTCACTCATTCTTCTTTACCTCTCGATTCTACACAATGACAAAATCCTTCATCTGTCGTCCAATCGTGAATGATGTTGTTTGTATCAAAATAACCATCACCTTCATCAATCTCTATCCATTCTTCGTAGTACATGGGGCAATCATTACTCTCTCTGTGCTTGCAGTTTTTACAATGGATAATTTTTGGTTCTGCGGATGGCAGAGTAGATAATACATAGTGTTCGGGACACATGATTACCTGCTCATCTTGTGGAGCGTTGTAAACGAATTCGCTTTTATCACAATCATTTCCACAAACAGAACATATTGCATCTATCGCATTCTGTCTATAAATCAAATCACCCATTCTGTTCACCTCTCTCCGTTTGGGCAAAACCATCCATAGCCGTGATATTCTGGTGGTATATTACTATCTACAACATTCAATGTTTCCACTGACCTTCCTTCCCCACTTGCAGTCCTTGCATCTTACAATTTCTGGCTGTGCGGATGGTAGATTCGCTAACGCAATCCTAATCTCCTTATTGCACTTTAGTATTGCGTCTACTTCAAGAATATCATTGTATACTTCGTCTTCCGTTTCGGGGTCGTAATGACTATCGCAGCCACTCATGATTGCATCACATACTTCCTTAACTAAATCAATCGCATCCTGTTTATAAATCAATTCACTCATCATTCTTCACCCACGGCATATACTCAGCCAGCCTTGACACAAACCCCATAAGAGTCTCTCTCTGCTCGTCAGTGCAATCTAGTAAACAGTCAATATAACTTGCCATACGAATAAATTCTCTCTTTAAGCTTAGACAATTTTCAATAGATGCAGCAGATAAAGCATCCATCACCGTTTCCGCAATTTTATAAGCTTTTGTTAGAGACATATCTTCTATTTCCATGAACAATTCTTCGCCCATTATTTCTATAGCGGTCTTATCCTTATCAATCAAAATCTTCATATGTACCTCACTATTTATATTCGATTCTGTTATTTATCCAATTCTTAGAATTATTATTTCTCCAAGTTTTCTTCTTTTTATATCTAATACAATCCCAACCACCAAAAAAAGGATGGGTAATTAAATAGCCGAATTCAGAACAGACATATCTGACAAATCCTTCTTTTAATAATTTTGTGTCTGTTGTACAGTTTTGACATGATGAACAGTGTTTCATATTTTCTCCTCTTTAAAATCGTAATAAACAATCGGCTTCCCAATTTTTCGGGCATAATTAACAGTTAACCATGTACCGCCAACTTCTACTCCATCCCATACGGCAAGAAGTAAATCGCAGTTATCTACCATGTACTTATCTCTGAACCAGTAAACTCTTTTGCCAGTATATGCTTCTGAGATAAATTTGATGTCTTTTGCTTTGCTAAGTATTTTTTGTTCTTCTTGATGAAAAAAGTTTTTTCTGTATGGATAACAGCAAATTAAAGGAATGTCTTTTTCAACGGCTACTTGTGCAAAAATTTGGTCAGCACCTTGTGCCATGCCCGAAATGGCTTCTGTACATTTGTGCTTGTCGAGTTGTAAAGATAACCACTGTTTGATGTTTTCTTGTTGGTTTTTTAATCGGTTGGGTCTGTGACCTGTCACTGCTATTTTCATATATTCTCCTCTTTTATTTAACAAGACTATAAAACGTAAGTCTTTTACCATCTCCAATTTTTCTCATTTCACTTTTAATATCATACCCTTTTTCTCTTAAAACAAAAATTTGTGCAGCTAATCTGGTACAATCAAGATATTTAAATGCTTCAACACTTGAGATAGTATCATGGGTTTTCATGTATTCAAGAACTCTTTCAATCTGTGTAGCTTTTTTCATATTATTTCTCCTTTACATTTTAATTTAATTAATTATAACAAACAAAAAATATTTCCCGGACTCAAACCTCATTAGGCATTATACCACATTAAATTAAATTTGTCAATACCTTGCTTAAAACGATAGAACAGGATGTGCAACCTCATGTAGACATTCGATTAGATGCGTTTGCTTTTGAGTAACACCTTCTTGAGCGACTGCGTATCTAAAAGCACCAGTTTGTGCAATGACATGACAATATTCTTTTGCTCTTGTGATACCAGTATAAAGCAGCTCTCTTGTTAACAAAGCATAAGAACCAAAATCGAGAGCAAAAATGACTCTCTTGCATTCAGAACCTTGAAATTTATGAACGGTAATCGCATATCCTAATTCAATACTACCCCAATATTTCTTTTCAACATAAACAGTTCCAATTCCTAAGAAATCAATAATCATATATTCTTTATCTTCTATCCATTTATATTGCCTTAAGATACCAATATTACCATTATAAATAGGTGGAGAAGTCTTATAGTTATTATTAATGTTCATTACTTTGTCGCCTTCTCTAAGAATATAAGAGCCATTAATACCTTTTAGCACTTCTTCTCTTTTACCGTTTTTAGCAGGGTTATACAATTCTTGCAAGGCATTATTTAAATCATAACACGATGCTTGATTACCTTTTTTACGAGGAGATAAAACCTGTACATTCATAATATTAAAATCAGGTTTTTCTAACTCTTTTTTGAATGCTTCAACAACTTTATGATAGGTATTAGAAGCATCAGAAAAACATGAATATTTTACATCTTTTAATTCTCCTCTAACAACATCTCCTGCCCATCCTTTATTAATTATTTGTTGACCATGACGAATTGCTATAGAATCAGTTACAATCGCACTCTTCTTGGCTTGTCTATGAATTTGTGTTAATTTAACCACTGGTATTTCACCCGAATGAATCATATCATAAGCAACATTGCAAGTGCCTATACTTTCTAACTGACCAATATCTCCTAAACAAATTATTTTACTACCACTAGGAATCGCTCTAAGCAAATTATAAAATAGCTGTCCATCTACCATTGAAATCTCATCCAAGATATAAATCTCATATGGTAATTGTCTTTCATCATGATAATAAAACATACCTTTGTCAGGTGTCCCTACAGGATATCTTAATAACCTATGAATTGTGTATCCTTCTTGACCTGTAATTTCACTTAGTCGTGAAGCAGCTCTACCAGATAAAGCACACTGAACGAAAGAATATCTTTTTAATACTGCAATCATTGCTGAAACAACTGTACTTTTACCCACACCAGCAAGTCCATGAATCACTACTACATTGTTATCCAATGTAGATTTGATACCCATTTTTTGTTCGTCTGTATAATCCCATCCCTGTCTACTTTCTAATCTTTTGATTGTTTCCTTCCAATCACTAGGAGAAAGCACTTCTGACTCGGCATCACGAATACGAATTAGTTCCTTTGCTATTTTTTCTTCAATAACTCTATAACGCTTTAAGCCAATTCTTTCTGTTTTAGAATCTATCCATAGTCTTTCTTTAATATAATTTAATGCATTAGTGATATTCTCATCCGGGATTTCTTCTCCCAACGTATCTAAAATTGCTCCTAAGAGTTCATCATTAGTAATCCAAGAACATCCGTTTTCTGCACGAACTCTTAAGTAATAAAGAATATAAGCAGATACTCTTATTTCTCCATATTTTTCTATTCCACTGGATAAAGCAACTTCATCCGCTCTATTCCAACCAATACCATTTATATCATTACATAATACATACGGATTATCTTTTACTTTTTCGACTACAAGCAATGGATTCTTGTATCTCTCCATAAGTCGCTCTACCATTCGATTTGTTAAATTAAATTCACTTAATTCAGTAAAGATAACTATCAAATCTTTTTTACTATTAAAACGGTCAATCCAATTTGTTGCGGTTTTTATGCCGCATCCTTTTATTTGTACTAAACTACCTACGTCACCTTTTTCAAGTAAATCAAATGGATCGGGGTATGCGTCATACATTGTTTCAACTTGTCGAACCGTAAATAGCGATTCTAAAAATTTTCTTTTGCTGATATCATCATTTAAATTGTAGGCAGGATATGAGGAAATCAAATTGTATTGGTCTCCCCATTTCCTGTCTTCAACATGATAAGCTTTAATCTTTATCATATCTCCTACTTTAGGTTCAGGCATTTCTCCCTTAATAACCGCACGATTATTATAATCAGTAATTACTTCTCCTTCAGTTATGTTGTGAGGAGTTACTACTAAAATTCCCCAACCATCTCTATAAAAACGAACGATATCAATTTCACAAGTCATTTTAATGATGTCTTCATCTATATCGTTATTTATTCTTGAATCTATCATCCTTGTGTCCTTTCTTGCTGAATTACTAAATCTCTTCCATTAACTTCTTTGATTAAGTTTACTGTATGTTTGTAAATTGTATCTTTATAAACCATTGGAATAAATTGGTCACCTCTACGAATACCTGCAATCATAATTAAATTTCCACGTTTTAACCAACTATCCTCTATTTTTTTCTTTTTGTCTGTTTCGGGGTCTACAACAGATATAATTTTGTTGTAAAAACTATAATGCCCCTTGTTGAATTTAACATTAACAGGCCCATATTTGGTCAATAAAGTAACCATAGAATGAAAGTTGTCTGCTTTAAGAACAGTTCCCGCAATACGAGAAATCTTATGTTTAGGAATCTGCTTTCTTTCTCCGTCTATCCAACGAGTATAATAATCATATGGTTCTGGCTCTTCAGGTAACTCAAAATAATTAACTACACCGTATTTTTCTTCGTTTATATGTTCTAACTCATGTTCTGAATCATAATAACAGAGCGATTCCATTGACCAATGAGGAAGAGTTCCACTAGCATATTGATTCCATATTTGTGCATAAAGAGCGTCATTATATTTATCCAATGCCGTCTCCATCCATTCTTTAAAAGGAAGAAGTTCTTTATCAACAGCTTTTTTGAATTGCTTTTCTGATATGATATAAAAACCATTTTTAGCATCAACTACGCCAGCTTCTTCTTCATTTGGAAAAAACTTTTGAAAATATGGTTGTGAGGTACTATCTAGAATATAAAACCTGTCATGGTAACCTTTCTTCGGAATCTTTTTACGTTTTGAATCAATGTAATTTTTATAAAAACCTTCATCATCTAAGATGTATTCTTTTAAGTTAAGTAAATCTAACAAAACATAATATTTTTCAGGTACGATTCCTAACTCTTTCATTTTGTTTAATTGTGCCATTGTCAGCTTCTTACAAGGACGAAAAAGATATTTTCTAAGATACCAATCCATAGTTTCTGTTCTATCTTTAGAATGCAACTCTGTAAAACAGCCGCCTTTAATTAATTGAATCATTCTTGATGGTGAAACAATTTTTGTATCAATCATCCTTTTTGCAAAATCTTCAATAGATTTATAAGGACGATTGGCTATAATTGTTTGCGTTAGTTCTGTGTTAATACCGTTAATACCTTTCAAACCAAAGATGATTCGATTATTCGGTATATCAGGTTTAAAACCAAAATCTGCTTCATTAATCAAGGGCATTGTTACATTTACGGATTCTTTTTGAACAGAAGCTATAGCTACTCCCATCTTACCATAATCTGTAGAATCGTTTGATTCTTCATCAAGAGAACCTGAATCTACTACAAGATTGGCTGTCTGCCAATAAATAGGATTATATTTATAAGAAAGATTAAGTTCTTGCAAACCTACTATTGAATAAGCAAGTGTATGACTTGAATTAAAACCATATCCACGAGAAGTAGCGATTAATGTATTCCAAACATAATCACATAAATTTTTACTACATCCGTTTTCTTTTGTGACTTGGAAGAATTCTTTTGTCAATTGGTCATACTCTTTTGGATTCTTTTTAGCAATACTTTTTCTTAATCTGTCTGCCCAAGAAAGAGAAAAGCCACCACACTCAGGTAACTGAACCAATCTCATAAATTTTTCTTGTGTCTCGCAAATGCCATAAGAAGATTTTAAAATTGGTTCAAGAATTTTCTGTTCCTCTTTTGTTAATCCTGCGTCATCCATCTCTTGATACCATTCGTTGATATCGTTTTTAAATCTGGCAAATTTATTTAAGGGTGTTTCAGCACCTTTTTCTTGTGACATCAATCGAATAACAGAGTTAATAGTAGCTAAATCATCTACGGAATGCGGTTTTGCTAAAGCCAAAGCTTGTTTGCCACTTTCTTTTTCCATCTGAAACAGAGATAAAACTTTATGATTCCAAAGAAGTTTCCACATATCTTCATTATCACGTTCAAGAGTGTAAACCCCTATGTATTTTTCATATGTGTCTCTCAAACTCCCTTGCCATTTAATTACATTATCTTTTAATAAAAGCATTAAAGTTTCATAAATTTTATCTAAGGCATCAATACATAACAAATCAATTTTAATTAATGAAACATCTTCACAGCCATGTAAATCAAACTGGGTGATTACGTCACCTGCTTTGGTTCTCATTAAAGCGGTAGATTCAGTAAACGGCTCATCAACTATAATTACTCCTCCAGCATGACTTCCCACATTGCTGACCAAACCTTCAATCTTTTGAGCAGCCTCCCATAAATCAGGATGTGCGTCCATAGACCGCTTAAATTCGGGGGAAGGAGCATAATCTTCATTTCCGTAATACATTGTGGATAAAGAACGAGCAATTCCTCTGTCCGAAATAACCAAAGAAGCAATGTAAGAAGCAGTATTGTTATCTATACCAAGACCTCTCGCCGCAGTTAGAATTGCCGCTTTAGGTTTTTCTGTTGATAAAGTCATTACTTTACATACCCTATCTTCACCATAAGTATCCTTTAAAGCTTGGATAACCTTATCTCTCATACAAGACATGATGTCTACATCAATATCCAAAACAGACACACGTTCAGGATTCATAAATCTCCAAGGAAATGTTTGCGTTTTCTCTCTCATCGGATTAATTTGCGTTATATTAAGCATATTCAATAAACAGAACCCAACACCTGAACCTCGTCCGGGGTCTACTAAAGTTCCAGTTTTCCAAGCAATATCAACATAATCCGCAACTTGCATTAAATAAGCAGACCATCTTACTTTATTTTTTTCGGACGATTGCTTAATATAATCTAAACATTCGTTTATTTTTTCAAAAGCCTGTTCCGTTCTGTAAAACGGGTCTTTATCCATTCTTTTAAGAATGTCACGAATCATATGTCTGTCCGAATCATATTCTGAATGAAAGAAAAAATCTAATAACTCAACTTTGTCTTTATATTTCTGAAACAATCTTTTATCAGGTTCTTCTTTATTCAAAGGAATATAAGGAATATGTAACGGCTTAGTCAGTTCATAATCTTCAACCATATTATAAATCAATATGGTATTATTGATTCCCTTCTGAACCGCTTCTTCCCCTAAATACTCATCCATATATGAATGAATCTCTTCTTCAGACATCACATAAGTTGTTGCATAAAATTCATCAACTTCTCTATCTCCGTCTTGAGAATTGAGATAAGTTCTATGAATATCTCTGTCTTCTTTTTTTAGATAGTGAGCATCAGTAGTAATAATATATGGTGTATTTGTTACTTCTGATAACTCAACGAGTTTTAAATTAACGTAAATCTGCTCGAGCTGTTCAGATGGTTGCATTTCTAAAAAGAAATATCCTTCTCCAAACCATTCGTTCATAGTATCAATCCAAGTGATAATACTGTTCCAAACATCTTCTGTTGCATGGTCTTTGTATTCCAGTAATCTCCTCGGAATAGCCCCACCCAAACAAGCGGTACTTCCTACTATATGCCCTTTGTATTTTTGAAGCATTTCAGCCAAATCACTATAATAAGTAGGAACTCTATACATCACATGCATAAAAGCATTATCAACCCAAGCTTTAGAACTCAACTCCCTTATTCCTTTATGTCCTTCAGCATCAAGAGCAATAAGAATGAAATGCGGATAATAATTATTGCCAATATTATCCGCAGTTACATTCTCAGGACATAAATAAATTTCATTACCTAAAGCAACTTTAAAACCTTCCCAGCCATTTTTATGTTTAATGGAGTTATAATACTTTAACGCATTAAGATGAGAAGTAATAGATTCGTGTTCTGTTATTACTATCCCCTTATGTCCCAATTCATGAGAATATTCTATTAAATCGGGAACTTTATTAATGGAATCTCTTAATCTTAAATTGGAGCCTTCATCAGTATGATTATGACAACCAAAAAACATTTTTCACCTCGTTTAAAAGACCAACTTTCGTTTTGTTTTGTTCGCTTTATCTTTCTTCTTTGTTTCGACCTCTATTATACCACAATTATTTAATTTAATCAACCTTTTTTCTTTTTCAGCGTCAGCGTTAAATATCTTATTCGTTTTAAAAGTTTTATTTGTCGGTGTCCAGAGCGAATAATAATCACATTCATGCTTATATGTAGTGGCATTTGGATTAGTAGCACTAAAATTGCACCAGTGACATAAAGGACACGGTTTAGGATTCCAAACTCCTTCTTTTTCCATCAAATCAATAGAGTCAAGTATCTTTTCAATTGCTTTTATCAATCGTTTTTCCCAACCTCTGGTTAAAGCATATTGGTGTTCATCAATCAAAATAAATCGGTACATACTCTCAACAGGTAACGTACCAAACTCATTTAAAATCGCCAAACAATATATTCCAAACTGAAGTGAAGTACTCAACTTTGATTGGTCATAAACTTTTTTTGATGTTTTGTAATCAATTACTTTAAAGTCGTTTTCTCGTTTATCTACCCGGTCTATAAATCCATGAATAATACACCTGTTGTTCCACACAAATTCAAAACTATGCTCAAATAAAAACGGTGTCCAATTATCTGTCTCCATCTCCGTATGAACAACATCATCAAAAATTTTCATTTTTTGGTCATAGTTCATACCTGATGCATTGTCTTTGGCGTACCATTCTTCCCAGTATTTCTTTTTTAGTTCTTTTGTTCCTAATAAACCATCAGCACCGTAGATTTCTATGTTCTTTAAAAAATCATAATCTACTTCATCTTGTAACATCTTGCCTTTCATTTCCAATACATAATGACATAACGAACCAAGTTCCAGAGCAATACTTGTATCATTCGTTCTCATTTTCCCATTGTATTTTTTATCATATTGAAAAGGACAAGTCTTAAACACTTCCATCTTACTGTATGAAAATGTAGGTAATATCTTTTTATCTTCTTTTGTTACTTTTCTAATATATGGTTTTAAAATTTCTTCATTCATCTAATAAGCCTCCAGTGGGTACATAATAATTGGATAACCCGATCCGTATCTAAAAGATGAATTATAAGAAATAAAATCAGCGGCCTCTTCATATGTCATATTTTCGAAATCTACCAAATATTCGACCATTTTTTCATAATCATAAACTGCTTCATTATCTATAGTAACGCCAATTAAAGCGGTATCATAAGATGGGTCACTGAAAATTATTACATCTTCAAATCCAGCATCAATAATAATATCACTAGCTTTAACAGGCTGATTGATTAAGTTTTTCTTTTCATCGGTCAACTAGTTTCATCCTCTCTGTAAAATTTCTCTATAATATCATCCATCGTAATGGTTATCTTATTTTCTAGTAACTCAAGTAACACTTCTTTCCCCTTATCCGTTGGAGAATCTTTATACTCTAACTTATTTTCGGTATCTAAAACCAAACTAATTTTAAATTGCAAAACATATGGCTCAATTTTCTTTAAGAGTTTTTGATAATACGCTTCTGCCTCAAACGAATGCGGGTCATGATACTCTTTATCAAAAGCAATAATTATCTCTCCCACTTCTAATTTTTGTAATATTTTTATTTGTGTTTTTGTAATATTACTTCCGCAACAAGCCACGACAAAAGAATCTTCGCCAAAATAAGAATAAGCTTGTAAGCAGCTTTTTTCGCCTTCTACAAGCATTACTTTTCTCATTTTTCGTACATTCTCTTGGACTACATTTAATCCATAAAGATTATTTCCCAAAGCATGAGATAATGTCTTACCCTGAATTACTGCGGGAACATATTTGCCTATTGTTTCTATGTCTTTCTTATCTAAATATCTTAATCGCAATCCTATTAACCTATCATTAATATCATAATGGGGAATAGTGATTGCGTCATGTTCGCCCCAATAACCGATTCCAAATCTTCCAAGTGCTTCTCTTGAAATATTATCATTCAACCATATTTCGTGAGGACGATAATCAAATATCTCTAATACGTTTGGATTAATTTCACTTAATACTGGAACAGGATATTCTTTTTTATTTAAATATTTAGAAATATTTTTTATCCAAGTAACATCTGATTCTTCAGTTTCATCAATAATAGTTTTGTCACCTTTAATCAAATGCCCGGTCATTTGGGCTATTTGATAAAGAGCTTTATACCAAGTCATTACTTTTCCTTGCACTCTTTTTGCCCTAATGTACAGTTCTATTATTCCAAAACTTTCAGAACAACCTGAATAACAATGAAAGGTTCTTCCTTTGTAACCTTTTAATTCGTTTGGTTCGTGATAATAATATAATTTGTAACTATTATTTTCATCAGGAAGATTGTGACAGATAGTTTGAAAAATCATATTCCCTTCTCTATCTGTCTTTGGTTCTCCTGACCCCAATGACATCACTATTTTTTTTATGTCCTCTTTTGTTAAAGAATCTAATATTGCTTTTTTATTTAAATACATGATGTCACCGCCTCTAGAATATAAATTTACTTGGTTTATTATTTGGTTTTATATTTTCTTCTATATCTATTTCTTCTTTTATATCTTCGTTTACTTTCTTATCTTCTGTTTCATTCTCTTCTTGAGACGTATCTATTTTTTTATCTGCTGTAGTGATTGGTACTGAATATTCCTGTACTAATTTTTTGACAGCGGTTGCCTTAGTAATATCTATGTTAATGACATGAGTTATATCATAGTCAGTAATAAACAATGGCTTCTCAGTCATAGTACCTAAATCAACTTTACTCCAAATAATAATTCGAGTATACTTACCTCTTCTTACTTTATAAATCCAGTAAGCCATATTCGGAGTCTCCATTCCAATAAATTTTTGTCTTATTGGTTGAAGTTTTTTTAATTCGCTTGGGCTAGGTTCTACAGTAATTGCTCCAACATCCAATTTATTAGCTAAAGCTTTGCTACCTTGTAAAAGATTTGCATCTTTATGTGTTGAAGCAATTGTTTCTGAATTAACTTGAGAAGCAGTTAAAATAAACACATTTAATTTTTCAGCAATAGCTTTAAGTTCCGTTGCAAAAACTAAAAGCATCTGGTATTCTTTTAAGCCGCCACCTGACTTATTATTTATTTCAGACATCAATCTTAATGAACTATGAATATAATCAAAGATAAAATACTGCACACCATATTGACGATTATATTTCTTTATAATATTAGTAATATCTGTGATACTAAAATCAGGAATGTGTTCTATAAACAAAGGACTATCTTCAATATATCCAATAGATTTAACAACTCTTTCTTTTTCTTCTTTTGTAAGAGTACCGTTCAAAATTGATGCTTCATTTACTTTACTTACCGCAGACATAAATAAAGTCTGAATTTCATCAGGCGGCATTTCTGTTGTGATATATAACGTAGGTTCGGAAAAGCCTGTGTAAATATAATCGTTTTCATCATCTGACCAAACATATGGAACAGCCATTGTACAAGCATCACCTGCGGCTAGTCTTGATTTACCATAACCAGATGGAGCAGAACGCATATATAATTTTCCTAATCTCGCACCTCTTACAATCGAATTAAAAAATTCGTTATTCAATGGTAATCCAATATCAGGCTCTTCCTCAAAAGAATCAAGCAACTCTAACATACCTTCCCCAGCTTGAATACCAACACTCAACGTATTTGTGCAATATCTCATATTGGGAGTAATAACCATTTTGCTTTCAACCCGTTCTACAATTTCTTGCAAACTCATTTCATCAAAAGCAAATTTCTCTTCGGGATGCATTGTTACTTTTTGTGGGTCATAGATACAACGAGTATCAAAACCTTCTTTTTCATAATACCGAAGCAATCCTAACTTACGCAACGAACGATAATATGTAGGATAGTTCTCCACCTTTACCGCTTGAGAAAGAGATAATAAGATTCCTAATCCAGTTGCTTTGGTAAAAACTGCATACTGTTCAGGAAAAGCAGATAAATATCCATCTACTGCTACGGCATCAATATTTTCAGCACCTTGATTCCACAGGTTAAAGATTGCCGCATAGGACATTTTATAAAAAGAATCTGTTTCAAAATCATCTTCTGAAAGCGGATAATCTACGTTATCTATTAAAGAGTTATCCGCTAATAAACATCCAAGAACTTGTCCCATCAGAGCAGTGTCTGATAGTCCTTTCAATTCTGCTACGTTCATTCTCCCTCCTTAATAGATGAAATATCAATCTTTTTACATTTTCTTTTTCTTCTTTTGGGGTTTATTGTAACAGTTCGAGATTGATATAATTGTGAAGTATCTATTGATTCCATTTCTTTTTCGATGCTTTCAATACTATTAAAGTATCTTTCGGTTTCCGAATAATAATATGGAATCAAACCTATTACATTATCAGTTAAAACCTTCTGTAAAATTTCATTTAAGTAAATTAATGTGTTATGCATTTTCTTATATGTAAATTCATATTTTCTGATATAGTCTTCCGTTAACGCATACATTTTTACAGGTAAGTTATCTTCATTAAGTATTGTTCTAATGTAATTGTAATAGGCTTTTTTCTCTTGATATTCTTGTTCTGATAATGCTTTTTTTGGTTCTCGTCTTTCGGGCTTTGGTATCTTTTGTTTTTCTTTTTTCTTTTTTGCTTCTTTTTCTTTTTTCTTTTCTGAATTCATTTGCTTTGTGACATTAACCGCAATATCAAAACATTTTCTATGATAAGTTCGTCCTTTATATTCTATTGAGGGAGCGTCTCTTTCGATTCGCTCCCCACAATATGGACATTTCTTTAAAGCACCTCTAGCCAATTATCTCAGCTCCTATAATGCTCATTATTCTTAAAGTCCTAATTCAGCTACCTTATCCTTAAGATTGTCAAGAATAATAACCATCGCATCTAACTGTCGTTTTGTACACTCGGTTACCTTACGTCCCGGCCCAAGAGTATCTTCAACGATTTCTGTTAACTCCTCCATATGGTCTGCTTCAGCCATTTTCTGACCGTAAACCATTAATTCTTCCATAACTTTGTCATAATCATATTTCTCTGTAGTATTCTGTGCTTTCTGTTCCTGATAAGAGATTGCTTCTACACCAGTTTTATCCACTAAACCCTGAATACCAACATTGATAGCATCTTCTAAAGCAGCGGCTGACCACTCAGGAAGATAAGTCGGGGTTGTATCAAAACGAGAACGTGCAAAGTATCTGTCGGTTTCTGCTAAATAAGCTGAAGAAGGAATTACCTTGCCATCTTCATCAACACCATTAGACTCAACATAAATTACATAATCAACCCAATCAATAATAGGATTAATAGACCTTTTATCTCCCTTGGGGGTAATCTTTCCATCCTTTTCCTGTGCATGAGCAATGAATACTACCGTATAATCACAAGAAAGAAGAGTGTTAACAAGCTTAAAAAATTCCTTTTCATAAGCCTGATAAAGATTTACCTTACCGCCTTCAACGGTATCACCAAGAGTTAACGCACCCTGTCCAATTACATTCTGAATGTACTCCTGACATAAAAGAGCGGTTGCATAAACCTCATCAATAATGATAGTATCGTACATTTCTCTTGCCTTTTTTACTGTCGCAGGACTAGTAAACTGCTTAACGATTTTCTTAATATCACTCCATGAATTAACACGAATATAGGAAACACCTACAGTCGCATTAAGACCACTCTCTGAAGCAATAACAAAAGGCTTTGACATCTTAACTGCCTGAGATGTCTTGCCCACGGAGTTACCCCCGTAGACAAGAATTGATTTACCAGTTAAACCGCTTGAAACTTTACTAATCTGTGGATTAAAAATATCTACAATTGCCATAATTACTCCTTTTATATTATTTAATTTGCTTTGCCTTACTTTAATTTAGTTTGTTATTAATACTGTTTTATACTTTTATTTAAAATCCAGCACTCATTGTGAGCTTTCTACCACGAGAAGCGGCACTAGGCTTAGAAGAAGCTCCAACATTACCTGAAGCCTTTTCAGCATCGATTTTATTCTGTCTTTCCTGAATAGCGGCATTGATAACTGCGGGGTCGTATGGTGCTTTTTCGGTAATACCTTCAGCATAAGCTTCGCTTGCACCAGTAATAACCAATTCATTCTTAAAACTAACTGTCTTTTCAATTTTGGGCTTACCAATTGCAACCGGGATTTCCTTGGTAACTTCAACACGATTATTAACTACATCTCCATAAAAGCAGACTGTCTGCTGTGGAGCAAATACACTGGATACTGCATCAGCGATATTATCATCTTCAGGAGCGACCAATTCAATCGGCTCAATTCCATTAAATGTAGGTAACCAACCTTTAACAATTACCCTTCCTGTCTCCATTCCTTCCTTGTCTACCTCGGGACGAATTCCAGAAATAAACAATTCAATAGAAAACTCGGCTCTTGGATTTGCGTTCTCACGATTATTAATTCTGTTGAAGAAATTGGAGCGGTATCCAACAAACTCTCCACCATTTCTACCACGGTAGGGATTAACATCTCCTGTTACTCTAATGTAATCTGCCTCTTCTGCCCCAACATCTGCAATTGACTTGTATTCATTCATCACTGTAACCAATCCAGCATAAGCCTTATTTTCAGTTCCACGATTTGTCTTCTCTTTACAGATTACAGAAAAGCGAACAAAATTATCTTCGCTTGTTTTTACTGTAAGAGACCCTCTGATAGAATTAATTCCATCATCACCTCTAACGATATTCAAGTCTTTTTCACTTACATATCCTTCTACTACTACTTTTGCATCTGCCTGTCTTAAATTTGTATCTGCCATATTTGTTCTCCTTTTAATTAATAAGAATAAAACCTTGTATCGTTATTTATATCTAAGCCTTCATCATAATAATATTGGACGACAACTGGACAATTACATTCTTTACATTTTACTAGCTTCGTGCTATAACCGTATCCTTTTTCATCCCAATAAATATCATTATAATTAAAGCTAAATACCTGTTTACATTTCTTGCATTTAATCTTGTAATTCTGCATATCTTCTGTTCCCATGACTTCCTCCTTTTAGGGAAGGCATAAGAGGCTATTTCTGTTCATTTGTTTCTTTTGTCTTTTTAGAATACTTCTGAGCAATTTTCTCAGCAGCTATCTGTTTGTTTACCTTATAACATAATCTGTTCCAAATTGAATCCCATCTCTGTAAAGGGAGTCGAGAATCCTTTTTATTCTGCTTAATTATTGCTTCAAGCTGTCGATCCTCATCTTTCCAATTTGCATAAGGACTTTTCTCATAAGAATAATTTTTTCCTTCTTCCCGGCGTTTGGCAAATCGTTCTAACCTTTTCTGATGTCTTTTCTGTTTTTTCTCTTTATTAATTCCTCTTCTGTTCTCTTGTTTATATCTTTCGTATCTCTTTTTGTTGCTAGGGTTTTTAATCTTTGCCATAAAATCTCCTTTTATTTATATTTAATTTAATTAGTTACCACATTCCCACTATCAGGTCGCTCTTGACCTGAACAATGACATTATATCACATATTTTTAATTTTGTCAAGTACTCAATTTTTGTTTCACTTAAGCGATTCAAACAGGTGTATTCACATATGGTTTTTCAATTCTCTTCCAAGCAATTACTTTATACTTATCACTAAACGGGAGCGATCCGCATACTAAAGACCACCATGTTCCGTTCCAATATAAATCCTCAATAGATTTATCTCCATTTTTTCTATTTAAAACTGTAGTCTTATATCTTCCCGACTTCTTTGGAACAGAGCCATCAGTCATCCAATCTATATCAACTACTTCTTCTACTTCATCAAGAAGTCTTGCAACTTCCTTTTTCCATTCTTTTAAAAAAGCATTTAATTTCTGCTCTTCAAGCATTTTATAAACTGTTTCTGTTGTTAAGATATCAAGATTTTTTCTTAGTTCGTTTACCATGTGTAATCTCCTTTTGATTTATTTATAATAAATTAATTGGTTGTTTTGTTTTGCTAAAAATAATTTCTTCAACACTCTTGGCTGATATTTCTGAACTCGTTCAACATTAACCATTTCATTTTTTATTTTTCTTCTTTCAGCTAAAATATCTTTTCTCATCTTAATAATCATATAACCTTCTGAAGCTGAAAAGGTATTAAATTCTATAAAATGGTCAATATCTGTTAGCTCTTTATCTAACTGGGATAATTTATCCTTTAATTTATCTTTTCTTACAATCATGCTTTGCTTTGAATTAATCTCCTCAATTGAAATTACATTGTCATGATTGTTATTTTTAATTGCGGGTCTTTTCTCTTTCTTTTTTTCTTCTTTTTCAATTACTCGCAATCCTTTATTACGATAATTTTTAGGAAGATTCATCAATACATTATCTGCTTTAGTCTTAGTTATAAAACGTGTGGCTAAATTGCCATCTCTAGTAATATGAAAAGTATTTGTTTCTTTTCCCGCTAGATAATCTTCATTCTCGCTTTTTATAATGTAACACATGATATACCTCCTTTAGCATTTTTAATTACCTCACCATTTCTAAAAACTCATTCTCAGAAATAATCTGAACACCAAGTTCCTTTGCCTTCTTATTTTTTCCTGAAGTGGAATTTACATCGTTATTAATAAGATATGAAGTTTTTTTAGTGACTGAACCAGTTACCTTCCCACCTAAAGATTCAATCAATTCTTTGACCTCTTCTCGATTCTTAAAACGATTTACTTTTCCAGTTACTACAAAAATCTTTCCTGAAAGATTAATAGAGTTATTCTCTTTTGCTTTATCAACCTCTTTAAATTTCATATATCTAGCAAGATTGCTAATTTCTGCCTTTCTCTCTGTGGTAAAGTACTTCTTAATACTGTTATTCATTTCACTTCCAAAATTAGGAAGTACAAGCCAGTTATACCCATTAATAACTGCGTCCCAAAATGCACAAAATTCATATTTAAAATGCTTTGCAATTTCCTTACTAGCAGTTCTTCCAATCAACGGAATACTAAGTGAATAAATAAAACGGTCTAACGAACATTCTTTTGAAGATTCAATTGCCTTGAAAATATTTCTAGCACTCTGCGTTCCAAAACCGGGCATATTAATGATGTCTCTTTTATGCTGTGATAAATTATAAATATCTTCAAAACTGTTTAACCATTTTTTATCCATAAATTTCTTAATGGTTTCTTCAGACATACCTTTAATATCCATAGCATTTTTACTACAGAAGTGAACTAACTTTCCAAGTAATTTTCCTTGACAATCAGGTGAACAACAAATCAAAACATCTGTTCCATTGTCATTAATTGTTGTAGTCCTCCCACCACAGATAGGGCATTTTCTAGGTACTTCAAATGCATTTTCTGGGTTCTCTTTCTTTACACTGTTTCTAATTTGAGGAATGATTTGATTTGCCTTGTAAACAGTTATCTTCTGTCCTTCATAAGGAGTTCCAAGTAAAGAGTTCATAACAGAGATATTATGTAAACTGGCTCTAGATACTTCCGTACCTTCAAGTTCAACGGTTTCGAAAACAGCAGTGGGACACAAGCTACCTGTTTTACCCATTGTCCATTCAATATTTAATAAGGAAGTTTCTGCGTCTTCATCTTTTGGTTTCCATGCAATCCCGTTATTAAAATGATGTCCTGTTTTGCCTAATGATTTACCATAAGCAATATTATCATACTTCCATACTACACCATCACAAGGCGTCTCACAAATTTCTGCGGCTTTGATAACTGCTTCATTCTCATTATTAATTTCTGTTTCTGACAAATCTTTTTTCTTAAGACTAACAAAATAAACCGTATTAAAACCAAGTTCTAAAGCTTCATTTAAATTATCTGTCATTGAATTACTTCTGCCACCTTCAATAACATCCCAAACTAAAAATGACAATTTGCGTTCCTTTACAATTTTTGTATCTAAAGAAGCAAGAGTACCAGCCGCAAGATTTCTCGGATTTTTAAATTCTCCTGTTTTATTTATTGCTTCAAAATCATGATAATGTATTATTGCTTCTCCATCCACAATATAAGTTCCCTTCTTATTAATATGAAGGGGTACATTTTTAAACTGCTTTATATGCTCAGTAATATCATTACCTTTTTCACCATTACCTCTAGTCTCCGCAGATACAAGTTCCCCATTTTTATACATAATAGAAACAGTTAATCCATCTGCCTTTACACTAATACACATATCTTTACCTTTAATAAAATTAATCAATTCTCTTGCGGAATGACATTTATCCAAGCTTAGCATCAGATGGTTATGAGTAACTTCAGGTAAATAATTTAATGTTGTAGTTCCCACGTTAATAGTAGGAGAGTTACTAAGGGTTATTCCTGTTTCTTTTTCTAATCTCTGAAGTGCCTCAAACCGTTTATCATATTCTGCATCAGACATAATAGGAACGCCAGTATTGTAATAATAATAATTTGCGTTATTTAAAGAATTAATTAATTTTCTCATTTGTTTGTTATTTAAATCCATCATTCTTATCTCCTTTATATTTTGTTTTGTTTATACACAATCAAAAGTAATAAAATCTTTATTTGAAAAATGTATTACTATTGCTTCTGTTTCTTTATATACCGTATCTTCATTATTGATACAAACACTAAGTTCTCCATCCGAATTCCAAAAAAGAAAATGGTCTCCTTTGGAATCACTTGCACAAGAAAAGTCCCAAGAATTAATTGTCAATCTAAAATTTCGATTCTTTTCATAATCGAAAACCTGAACAACAATCTTCTTATCATCAGCTGTAGCTAAAAAATCAATTAATTCTTTTATCTTTTCGTTATTAGGCATAATCATTCTCCTTTACTTATTATGTTATTATATTTTAGTTTTTAATTTAATTTACTAGTATCTAAAGAGGATTACTCCTCTTTATTTTATTAAGTAATCTTGATATTTTCTTTTAAAAATAGATGGGATAATATTACATCCATATTGATGTTCAACTTCAAATAAGTACCGATTGATATATTCTTCTCCTGTAATGCCACGTTCTTTTGCCTTGATATTAACCATATGAATTTTTCCTGATTCAATAATGGTATTAATCGTATGCCATTTACCAATTCCAATATAATCCAGCACTCTTACCATCAAATGATAAATTTTTCTTCCTTTAGAAAACTCACTAAATTGTCTAGCAGGTGGTACAAATCTAACAACTGTATCACTAGGTATATAAGGCAGTATCCTGTTTGAGCCAAATTTCAAAGGAATATACTGGTCTTCAACTATACTCTCTTCCGCTAAATTTATTAGTTCCCTTGAAACAAAAACTGTTCGGTCAGAAAGAGTCACAGTTTGATTTTCAATATCAAAATCTTCCATTCTAAGATTGGTTAAATCAGAATAATCTTTGTTCCTTCCAACCTCAAAGAAATACAAGATTACAAATTTATCCCTAGCATTTGGCAAAATACGAGATAAACTAATTAATTCTTCTCTTGAAATAATACTGTTATCCATTGCCATTTTGTTAAGACAACTATAAATCGCATCCATAGATACTTCAAGATAATGGTTTTGTCCATCCGGGACTAAATTCTGTTCTAAGCACCATTGAGTATATAAAGAATAAGCAGAGTTCCGTACATTCAAAGCATCAAAGGAACGTAAATTAAACAACTTGTAACATTCCATTATCTCAAAAGCAGTAAACTGAGACAAATCTTTTTGTTTCTCTTCTTCATATTTTTCCATGTAATTAAACAATCTCTTTAAATAATTATTAGCGACTATTGTCGTTTCTTCTTTTGCGTTGATATATCTTTCCTTTTGCTCTTGATTAAACATTTTAAATCACCTCCTCAATCAATTTACAAAAATCTTCTTTTAAAGATTTAGTTACTTGTTTTCTTTTTACCTTTCTATTATCAATTCTAGATAAATTATTTAAAACGTGTTCTACTGTCTCTCCTAGTTTTTTTGATTCCGTTTTATCAGAATTTAAGAAGTAATTAAAAGTACATAATACTCCAAGCAATTCTGCATAAGAATATTTCTTGGTAAAATATTTCTCATCATATTCAGTTAATAAGTTAAAGCATTCCGTTAAATGTTTTTCAATTCGAACAACTTCTTTCATTTTATTTTTATTTGTAACATCAGTAAAGTAAAGAGATTTTATTATCATTGCCATTTCAGCAAAAGGAATGTTCCCTTCATTCCTACTAATAGTTCCCTTAATATTACATCTTGAATCTTCATTTAATCTGGTGACGGTCATAACAGCGGTATCATCGACATTAAAAGAATCAGAATTAATCTTAGACATCTTTGTCTTTTGGTCTTTTTGGAAGATATATCTCTGAGCTTTCTCTTGATTATAATTAGTAATTCTCAATTCCATTTCATAATTAAAATCAGGATTCAAATCCATAATCTGAGATAAAGCTATGTACCGATGATACCCATCAATAATATCAAAAGTTTTTAAAGATTTGATAATCAATCGACAGGTATCATCATCATAATAGAAATCTGCTTCGCTTTCAAAAGGTATGTTTAATGTTAAATCATCAGAAATATAAGTTCCGTTCTTAAAAGCATTAGATATCTCTTTTATTGCTTTTCTATTTAACTTTATTTTGAAAAACTCTTTATCACCACGAATTATCTTTTGCATTGTTCGTTGAGTATTTTCGTTATAAGCTATGAGTTGATTCTTTCTTAATTCCATTAATGTCTTAGCATCAATTCTGCCAATCCACTGGTCATTATTAATATTACTAACTCGAATCATTTTAAAGACCAATGGGAATTTAATGGAAGAGGTTTTATATTTTGCCTTTGAATATGTTTCAATTTCTATTTCGGAAAAATATGATTTAGTTATATTTTTAGCTTCGAGCGTTTTAACGCATCCTTGGAATAAAATGAAGAGAATAAATTCAGAAGCTTCTGATAACGATTGTCTTTTGCCTATGTAATCTGCGGTCAAAGACCGGGGGATGTTGTAGTTGGTAAAGCAATAGTTACAGATAGCTTCTGTTTTCTCTTTGTCTAAGTTAATATTTGTTAAATGGGTTTGTATATTGTTTTCAAGTGACGCCCTGTCTTTTAACATTGGACTCATCTCCTTTCTATTTAAATTTTATTATAATTTAATCTGTTAAAAAAGTCAATTAAATATTAATTAATGCACCCATAATTGCGGATGCTTCTTCCGTTTTATTTTTCTGACCTCTAATATACCTTTCTGTTGTTGTAGGACTTGCATGACTCATACATTCCTGTACGAAATAAATATCTTTTGTAGCATTGTATAACTGTGTTCCATACGTTGCTCTAAGTTTATGAGGAGTAATATTTTTTCCTTCAATATTTTCACCATATTTTTTAACGAGTTTATAAATTGCGGCCTGACTCATACGCTTTTTATTATTCGAAATAAACAATGCAGTTTCTTCTACATTTTCTAATAATTCTTTTCTTTTTACTGCCCATTCTTTAATCAAATAAATAGTTTTTGAATTTAATTTATGCTCTTTTATTTTTCCACCTTTCTCTATAATTGTTAATACTTCTTTTTGAAAGTCAATATTAGACACATCTAATTTAAATAAAGCCGCACATCTAATACCAGTGTTTAAAAAAATCGCCATTATAGCTTTATCTCTTTCTTTCCAATTTTTTTGTCTATTTTTAGCTCGGTTTGTTCCAACACCTGTTTCAATATTAGTTAAGAATTTTAATATTTCATCTTCTTCTAAAAAAGCTTTTTCTCTTTTTTGCATTGTTTCAATATTTTCTTTAAATTTAGGTCTTTCAATATACTGCATATAATCTCGCTCACAAAATTCATTTGCCTTCAAATATTTTGAAAACTTTTTTAAAGCAGAATAACATAAAATTTGATAAGATGAAGTAGTATCACATAATCCACTTAAAAAATAAGTATAATCATCGAACTCTATATTTCGATAATCTTTGTTAATTTTCTTTAAGAAGTTAGCGGTTACTTGAACATAATCATAGATTGTTGTTGGAGCAAGAGACGAACTTAAATAATATTTAAAGCTTTTTAAAATCTTTTCATTTTCATTATTATTATCAATTAATAAATCTGCTTTTTTTCTATAAATATCTTTATAATAATTAATTCCATTCATAATAATGAAACCTCCTTATATTATTCCTTCAAGATTATCTATAATATCTTGCATTGTATCACAACTTTCATTTAAGGTTTCTATTGCTTCTTCAGATTGCTCCCCAATTATTGAAGATTGTAAATTTTCTGGAATTGACTCAAACGCCTCTTCTTCTTCATCTCTTACTTCTTCTATTTGACTAACAATAATATTTAAGTTGGTAATAATATGATTTATTTTTTTTCTTCTAACATTATTCATTTATCATTCCTCCATATAATAAATATTCTTTCTTAGTAATTTGCTCCATTTTTTCAGGTTCTGTTTGAATTTGGCTATCAAAAAAACCTAACCAATAATAAATTCCATTGTCTATAATATTACTATTTTGAATATGTTTTGAAGCAGGAATATGTCTTGTAGCTTCTAATTGATAAAACCGACCAGTATCAATTTCTATCCCTATATAAACTAAACATAAATACCAATCTCCTACTTGTTTTTGATTTATTGTTGTAATTATTTTTCCTTTTTTCTCTTTATTTTTTATTTTTTGCCATTCTATTTTTCTTTTTTCGTGGGATATATTTAAAAATATTTCTGAAATATTATCTGCACTTACAATTAATAAATCCCCATTTTTATCATGTAACATCGCACAAGGCTTATCATTGTTAACATAATAAGATTTTCCTTTAGAATCATAATAAATAAATCCATTATTGCTCATTGCTTTCTTTTTACTTTTTTTTGCAATTTTACGATTATTATTATTATCAGCAGTTTGCCAAAATATTATAAAAATTATAGCTACAATAAAAAGAATTATTTGTATCACCCCCGTATTTTTATTTTTATATTATAATTTTTCCTTCAATAAACTTCCTAGTACAACAACACCTCGGACACCACAAATCTTTAATATGTCCTCTCTTTCTCTGTTTACCTTTCGGTCTTGGCAATGGCATAATCATTCCACATTCAGGACAAACAAAATTTGATATTAAATAAGCTTTCCTCTTGTGCAAACTACATTCCTCCTCTAACATATTACCACAAATTTGCTTTTTTGTCAATTGTTTTTTTAATTTAGTGAACTATAATTTGTTTTGATTCGTGTCCTTAGAATCCTACCACCAAGGACACGAACCTATTCCTCAATACACAGCATTAATCAAAAATAACTCATCAATATTTTCTCCTCCGTTAATGACAGCATATTTTTTTTCACCATCAATAAAAGAAGAACGATTATCATTTAAATGTTCTAATAATTTTTTACGGTAAATATAAGCCAGCTTTTCTTTCGCCTCGTTTTCTTCTTCGTCTGTAAAAACATAAGCTTTTGGCTCGGTAATGTTGTTATAATGCATCACAATTTTCATTTCACTATTACCTCCAAACACATGTTCTTGTAGTTATCTACAAGTGTTATACCATATGTTGTAGGTAATTTCAAGCAGAAAATACAAACATTTGTTTGGCTTTTATCAAGCTCCCTTAACCCAGTAATTACCAACGCATCCACCATATTTAACACAATCCCAAATATCATAATTCTTTCCATCTTTTACAACAGATAAATGATTTGCCATATTAATGATATAAGTACCTTTCTTATGCGTTTTTACAAAATCAGCGACCGTATATTTAGTTCCGTCTGAATGCTTTAACTGTGGTTTTTTAACCCAGCCTTTCTTTTCAAGAAATCTTTCAATTCCTTTTTTATCATTTAATGCGTAACCAGTTTCACACATTAATTTTGCTGTATCCATCACTACCTCGTTATAAGGCATATCCAAAGCTAAACTAAAAGCCCTGAATACACAGTCGGTTGTGATCCTGTTTCTCGGATTTGCGTTATAAAGAACAAATGTATCTGTATCTGGGTATTTCTCTCTACGAGTTCTTCTTTTTCTTGGCATATACTTCTCCTTAAAATCCGAAACTGGTTTTTGTTTTGATAATTGCTTCCTTTGCATCATCGGTTAAAACAACCGTAAACGCTTTGCTTTCTCTTTTTACATCATCCCTTTCTACTGAACGTAAATCCCAACCAGAAGATTTACGTTCAATCATATACTGGGTACTCATTGGCCTTCCTTTGTATGCATTGGGGAAATTCTCAGCATGATGGTCAATAAAAGCCTTGATTCCAACCATATGCATTTTAGGGATGTCTAATTCACGTTCCAAACATTTAATGTCTTTTACGATTGTTTTATAATCAATAGTACGAACTCTTGCTCTGCCTTCTGCCTTAGTAATAAATTCTTCAATCTTCTCTTTATTGGACTCTCTAATAATCATTTGCGTTCCTCCTTTATTATTTGTTATTCTTTAATTTAAACACTTCATCTCGTGCATCTTCAAGTTTCTGCTCGTTTTCTTCAATATATTTATTGTAACGGTCTAAATCCTCTTTAAGTTTATCAATCTTTTTCTGAACTTCGGCAATGTCATCGTTGTACCATTTAATGCTTCGCTTACTATAAAATATTGTTCTTCTTAAATCTCCATAGTGACTATTAGGTACACATCTATCAAGGTAATTTCTTTTACATTTTAAGAAATTCACAAAATCTACTTTCTTAAAATCGTATGTCTTAATAGGAGAACCCCAGTTAAACAGCATCTTTTTATTAGTGCTGTATCCCTTGCTGAAACAAACCATTTTTCCTGTTTCATTATTTTTTACTGACCAGCAATCATAATCACTATAATCAGAATTAAATACAGTATATCCAAGCTGCTCTAAAATTTCCTTATATTTAGGTTCCCTTTTGAGTTTAGTGCTGATTGTCTTGTAAATCATTTCATTAATTGTTAATGCCATAGTATTATCTCCTTTTCATTTAATATTATTTCTTATTACTATCCCACCTTTGGGAGCAATTTTTGGTTCACATCTTTTCAATTAATTTCGCTTATAAAGATACGCCTTTTGAAGTTCATCCCAAGCTTTGGACATCAATTTTGCATATTCATAAACCATCATACAATGCTCGTAATCATTTCTCTCTGGAATTTTCCTAGTTCTACTTTCAATAGAATCAAGTATCTTTTTCATCGACTCGCATGAATTAACAATATGGATTTTGCTATTTCTTGTAAGTCTTTCATACCGGGGCAGGTCAGCTTCTTCCTGTAAAGATAAATTCCTAATTCCATAATATTCAGATATGTTTTTTATTTCTCTTTTTAACATTGTTTCACACCCCCTTTAATTAAATTATACCCGTTCCATCGGTATACTTTATATGCCTTCGTTACTGCCATTACTCTTCACCTTCCTTTTCATAAGGACAATATCCATGACAATCACAACAAGTACAATCATCATTTTCATTATCCCCTAAGTACTTTTCTACATCGTCATAATCCATATAATTTTCAATATATAATAAAATATCATCTGATAAATTCGCCTCTGCTATTTCTAAAAGTTCTGCATAATCAGCAACACTACCAGCTAAGATACCAAACAGATATTCCTTAATACCATAATCTTTATGGTATAAATATACATCATAAATTTTTCCATGCGTATTAATGTAAGTAAAGATTTCCATGAAGAATCCTTCAAGGCTTAATTCATAAGTATCAACTGAAGTAAACACTTTGTCTTTGATTACAACATTCATATTCATCATAATTATTACCTCTCTTTTTATGATTATTATTAATAACAAGCTTTGTAACTATTAATTCCATTCTTATACAGGTAACTCTCACATCCGCTTAAAGTTCCTTGATACATAATTTCGCTTTTACCAAATCTCTTAGTATCGGCAATTACAAAGAATGACTGCTTATACCTGATTCCACACCATAAGTTTGTAATCTTGCAATTGGTCATTCCATAACAATTAATTCTTTTTGTTGCTTTCATAACATTACTCTCCTTTCTATCATATATTATTTAATTTAGTTTGTCAAGATACAAAAGGCACATAAGCCATAATCATATTATTCTTAATCAACACATCATATCCCATTTCTCTTATAAAATCTTCGTACCATTTTCTTTTACAGTTTCTCTGATATTGGTCTTTACCTGTTGCCCGACCAATGCCAGTTCTATCTCCCTCATACACTGTAAAGATTGCGGCAGAACCGGGACGAACACAATCATCAATTACTTCTTTTAATATCTCATCTTCTTTAATTACATTTAATACGTTTGAGCAGATAACATAATCTGCATCATTAAGCTGCTCTAAAGCTATTTCATTATTAGTTTCTGTTTGATTATATTTATCATAACCAAACCACTGGATGTTATGTTCCTTTGCCCAGTTTTGAATATGGTCAGTATAACGACCGCATCCATAATCAATTACTTTGCAATCATTAAACGGGAAGACATTATAAACTCTTGGTAATTTTTTTGAGTTGATTGAAGTGTTCTTTGAAGTAAAAGTTTGATTCATATTTCTCTTCCTTTCTTTTTTTGTTATGTTTACTTACTCTTCTTCTTCAACTTCTTTAGCATACATTTCTTTTGCATATTCAATCTCTGCTTCATGGTCATTAATAAAATCTTCCAGCATGTAGTTTTCTACATACCATTTCACGAAATCCTCTTCGTTTTCCATCTCTTCAACAATTTCCTGCTCATAATAAGAATAAATTGTTCCACCTCTTATTCCAAAATAATCAGCGGTTGTTTCAAAATATTCATCTATCATTTCTACTAATTCCATTGGTTCGTAATGTTTGAACATCTCGTTAAACTCGTAATCACCAAGTTCAACATATGTCTCCTGCCCTTCATTAGCAAGCCATTCGTTATACTCGTCTATCATATCTGCATCGGCCACAAATTCATTTTCCTTAATATAATCAATAATTGCATCCTCATCTAATTCAAATCCACATGCAAAGCTCATTAATTCTGTAGCCATAATTGTATTCATCATAATTTAATCTCCTTTTCTTTTTTGATAAGTAAAAGGCTACCGATTAATTATCAGTAGCCTTTTGTTTTTGTTTATTTAATTTATTTAATCAATTGTAAGTTATTAATATGCCCAGTCCTCATCCTCTTCATCTTCCCTTTCGAGAATTTCATTTGCCGTTTCAATTTCTTCATGATAAGTAGTATTAAACTCCTCAAGAAGACAACATTCACAAATGAAATCGGCAAGAAAATCTCTATCTCCTTCCATTTCTTCAAGAATGTAATCGCTATCGCAAGAACAGATTGCATTATACATATCAATATAATAATACTCGTCATTAATATCAAAATCACGGTCTAAAGCATTGATGATTTCACTTGGAGTATAATTACTAAATTCATAATCCAGCTGTTCCATTTCACAATAAGTGTTCTGACCACACCGTTTTAAATATTCATTATAATCATCAATATAATCTTCGTTAAGCGAATACATCTGGTAATCAATCATATACTCAATAATTGAATCCTCAGTAATTTCTCCACAATCTGCGTAATCATTAACCAATACTCTTACCATTTCCATATCTACATTATCATTCTTATAAGTCATAAGTAAGCTCCTTTTCTTTATTTAAAAAAGTATTTGCAAGTTCGATTTCTATCGAATGAACGTCTTTAAATAAACCAAGATAATTATCACGCACATAATCATATATAAAATGCCTAAAGCATTTATGTATACCTGTTAAATCCAAATCTTTTTTAATAAGGTATTCAATAATTGCATCATCATCAAGTTCAGGAACAATCCCTGTAAAAGGGCGTTTATATTCATTAACAAATATTATTAAATCAAATATTAATCTCAAATCAAAATGCATGGTTACTTTATCACCTCATTCCTGATTCTCAATTGTCTGTTCAATAACATCGAGAAGTTCTTCCGTTGTGTAGTTTTCAAAAAAGGCTCGTATTGTGTCATTATCACATCTCTTAACATGACTTCTAATTCCGTGTTCCGTTACAAACAATGCAACCGCCATATCACCAGTTAAAACCTCAACCATCATTTTCTGCAAAAAGTTCAACTTGTATGTTACATCTCTCATTTAAATCACCCCTCTTTCAATATCCCTTAACGCCTGTTTCCAAATCTTTCTTTCTTTTGCCTTGCTTAAGTTGCCTACATTTTTAACCTCCAGTTTCCATAAACTCTTTGTATACTGACGTTTCAAGGTTTCCCGGGCATTTTCATATGCGAGTCTTAATGCTTCTTCTTCTTTTCTTCTCTTGTTATGTCTCATTTTTTATCTCCTTTCTTTTAATTTAAACTACTTTACATCTTGTCAATACAGTCTGTTTTACATCCTTAAATTCGGAATGCTGTTTAACAGTTCCTTTTAAAGTCTTTACAATGATTTCATCTTCATCATTGCCAATCCATTTACTTGCCTTCCAGATAAAGACATTGCCTTCTTTATCTTTAAACTTATACATATAAGTGTAACCCCATTGAGTTTCCCAAGAGGTTAACAATCTAGCATCTGCTACATCAACAGAGATTCTTTCACCAATCTCTCCAATGTAATCAGATTTCTGTTCCAGTTCCATTTCTCTTTTTCTGCGTTCTGCTCTGATTCTTAACTCTGCCTGATAAGCAAGTTCTTTATCATAAGCGGTCATCAGAGAACAAGCAAGACCTAAATGCTTTGCGTTGACATAATCACTAGAACAAACTACTTTTAAGTTATTCATGTAGTTGTTGTCTTTCTCTTGTGTTCTTACCCACGCAAGAGCATCATCAACGAACTGTTCATTTTTTTTGTAGTTGTAGTTCATGTCAGTTAATTTTTTACGCCAAGCATAAACCTCTTTATCCGACCACATATATGGTTTTCTGTTCTCTTCAATCATCATGGAAAGCCATGCCATATCATAAGTCGCATCAGGCTCTTGCGATTTTCTGTAACCAAATTTGTTACACCATTCTTTACAGTGCATCAAATATCTTTTTAAGTTGTAATAAGTTTCATGGCGAGAACCCTCATAAGGAGCTTCACCTTCAATTAATTCATTGAACATGCTCATGTATGCCGCAACTCCAGCCGCATCAAATCCGTGAGTGAAATCTTTTAAGCAAGACCTGCCTACCTGTTTAAATTCGTTTGTGTTTATGTTGCGGATAATATAAGTATCTTTCCTTCTTCTGTTTGTTTTGCAATGTTCGCAAACAGGCTCTGCATCATAGTACCTCTCAGGTACTTCAACACCCTCTGCATAACCATTAATGATGTTACCATCTGAGGTATGCTCAAGAGTTGCAACAAACTCCCAATCATTCACGATTGCCTTGCCATTCACATGGATAACAATCTGTTTAATGACTTCCTTTTCACCAAGTTTGTTTTCAATCGTTGTATACTCTTCACCAATTTTCTTGTAGGTAAAGTCACAACCATATTTGTTACACTTGTTGCGGATACGAGTAAGTTTCTTCTCGAGGCGATTCATGTTGCCTTCGTAAATGCGGAAGATGTTGTCTTTCTTTTTCTCTGTTGTTGCGTTTGTTACTTCGTTTGTCTTATTTGTTACTTCCATAACCATTCTCCCTTCTACTAATTTAATTTATTCATTTACCAATTAGCAATATACAGTATAAATTTCTACATACAACTCTCCCATGTCATAAGGGTTGGCAAAGATAACTTCGCAGTTCAGAAATTTATCTTCGATTTCACTTGCTTCAAAAATACCAATCTGTTCCTGTTCTTCGTTCCAAAGGTTAACTTCTACATCACTTCTAAACACATCTAATAAATCTGCTAATAACATAAATATCTCCTTTGCTTTGTAGTGCTTATTTAGTATAAATCAATTCTAATAATTTGTCAACATTATTTATAATATTTAATTTAATTTGTTATTAATGATAAGACAAAACAACACTCTGAACATCCTCATCACAATTTGCTTGCTTAAAGGATGAACATCCTTTATTTTCAGCTTTGCACTCGGAACAATTACCGCTACAGAAGTAAGCGTGTTTCAATCTCGTTTCACTTGCAGTGGTAGTTCCATCTGCGTATAAGATATGACTCTCTGGTAAATGATGTGGATTATCCAAAGTCATTCCTTCAAACCCGCTAAGTAACGGATGAATACCGTCCTCAAATTTATCTGAACCAGTTTCTCTTTCTTTTTCATCAAGGTAAGCGTTGCACCCACTATGATTTTTAGTGAAGAAGATAATATCTGTATTCGGAAGTTTCTTTTTTAACTGGTCAACGAAGAAGAAATCCGTATCTGCAAGGTCACCACCTACATTGATTCGAAGTTCTTCAACTCCTAATCGGATACACTCTTCGTATACCTGTTGCCAAAAGATTTCAGGAAAGAGAAGATGCAAAGCTGAATTCCTTGCACGGTCATTCTGTACCGCTGGCTGAAAACATACATTATGAATATCGTAGCAATCAAGCCTACACCCTTCACAATTAGGACAATCAGCCACAGGAATCAAACTAACTGTGTAAACAGTTTTACCTGTTTTTGAATTCCCTTTCTGAAGAACAATTCTGTACATCTCTCCGTTTCGAAGTCGTATTATATATCCTTCACGAAGTTTAAGCATCTGCCCTACTCGCTTCTGAACGGTTTTCATAGACCGCTTTTTCTTTTTCTTCGGCATGATGCTTAAAGCGAATTCCTTAATGTTCATTTTGATTAAACTAAGTTTTAACATAATTTATTCTCCTTTTCTTTTAAATTTGTTTTTTATTTTCCACCAAAAAGGAGACCCGAATCTTGTATTCGAGTCTCCTTTCTTACCCCACTCTCGCTTACTAATCGAGAGAATATCTTACCATCTTCCCTTCTTACTACCATAGATGACGTCCATCTTGGCATAGAAGTCAAAGCGATTCTCTTCGATTACTTCCTTCATTAAGCCAAGGAATTTGTAACCACCGAATCCACAGCAATGTGCGAAGTCAGTAAAGTAATCTTCCCTTCCGCAATACTGCTGTCTTGCAAGTTCAAGATTTCTCTTGCTCCCCTGACCACCCTGACGAAGAACACATCCATGATTCAGAATCATGTTCTCTAAGGTGTAGTAAGCACCACTTGCCTTGAAAGCCTCAACCCAAGCTACGGACTTCTTAGTATCTCTTGGCAAGTTGATAGTGCAATCACGGAAGGACTTAAATGCAATATACATCTTCTTATAATCATCCTTCGTTCTAGCTGTGGCAAAATTATACATTGCCATGTTCATATTAGGTACTAACTCATTTCTAATAAATTCCCTAATATGGATACCTCTACTACATCTTCCGTAAGTTACATTATCTCCCTTTCTAACTGCGGGGTAAACCCAACCATAATTGCCATAATAACCCCTACTAATCTTCTTCTCAAGATATGCTACTGTCTCTGCCTGAATATCACGCATAATTGCGGTTACAACCAACGGATTAAAGAATCCCTTCCTGATTTCAAACTCATCAGGGTCTCTCTTCTGCATCTTAACGAGTGTTCTCAACTCATCTTCCGTTGTCTTAAGGACATACTTGATGTCCTTATCCTTGAGATATCCATTGTATCCTCCTTCATGATTCAAGGCACGGAACATCTGTGCCATTACCCAACGGCGATACTTACCGGGGTAATTAATAGTTCCCTGATTAAGAATACTCTGCTTGAGTTCTTCAAGATTAATTCCGTTGATATAAACAATGGAATCCTTAATCTCTACGTTTGCTCCTGTCTCAACGAGCATCTTAAGTGTATTCTCTCTGTCTGTGCTGGGTTTATTTGCCTTTCTCATAGCGGTATCCTCCTTTGTGTTGTTTGTATTTGCGGTGGTGTTAATTGTTACATTAATATTCATTTCTTTTCTCATAATATTTATCTCCTTTTTAATTTAATTTTGCTTTTTGTTAATAACCTAAAATCCATTCTCTCAAGAGAATTAAATCTTTATCCCTTGGACTTACCCAATACCAATGTTTGGGATTCTTCCAATACATTTTATCTGTTACAATTGCACAAACAATGTATCCTTCAAGAATAGCCTGTGCAAGTGAACGTGATTCACCAACAACGAATTCCTTATCTGTCAGTTCATCATTCGTTTTAGCTTTGAAATAACTTCTCTTGCAATTCTTATCAGGGCGAGAAGTTTTAAATATCTCATAGTTGCTTTCAATGATTTCATAAGGGTCTCTATTAGATAAGTTTATGGTGTATCCATTCTGTATCACCCCTTCCTTAATTAAGTATTTTTTATTCACTTTAATAGTTCTTTTTTTTATGTTGATATAAAACGGTTTCTCTTGCGATACTTCATCAAATAAAGTATCCATAACATCTTTTACTTCTCTTGCTTCTTTCATTTTGTTCCCTTCTTTCTTAGTACTAAAGACATTGATTTTTTCTTTATTTGTTTGATGAAAGTACCTGCGGCTCACGAATTGAACAGCTTCCATGTAAGTGGCTGGAATGTCTGACCAAGATATTCCAGCGACAAGTGGAAGCCAAGTCGTGGGCAGCAGGTATGTCTAAATTATTTGTCTTCTCGTACTTTTCACATACTAAAAGCTTGATGTTATTTCTTTATGCGGTTGATACCTTACTCCAGACGGCCCTGACGTACCGGGCGTCTGAAAGTAACCATCTCCATCAGACGCCAGGTACGTCAGGGCCGTCTGGAGTTGGTTGAATTGTTTGCTTTCTCGTATGTGTTTTTTGCCTTTTGCCTTTCACTTTTATTTCTTTTTTGGCTCGACTTCTCTTAATTTAAGTATACTAAAAGCTTGATTTTTTCTTTATAGGATTGATATCGTTCCCGGATCCCGCCTACGGGCTGGTTCAGGAAAGAGACATCGCATCCTGAACCAGCCCGTAGGCGGGATCCGGGATGAGATGCTAATTCTTTGCTTTCTCGTACACTTCGACCAAATACTAAAAGCTTGATGTTTTCTTTATTTGCTTGATACATATACAGCAGCTCGTGAGGCGACCCTCCTAAATCGGGTGTCCCCGACTGCTGCGGATTTAGAGTGTCAACGATGAATGGCAGCAGTCGGGTTCCCCGATTGGAGGGACGCCTCACGAGCTGCTGTAGAGGTTGAAACTCTTTGCTTTCTCGTATTTAGTCTTTCTTTCTTTTTTCTTTTTTTTAAGCGGCGATTCCTGCATTCACCTCCATTTCTCTTACAATCGCCTTATATAACTCTGGATGAGTTTTTAAGTTCTTTTGCATACATAATGGAGAGTAGTAATTCTCAATATGCTTTACTTTTTTCTTGTTATAATGGCTGTTACCATATCTGTTATAAATTTTTGTTCCGTCTTTTAATTCAAAGGGTTTGTTACTATTAGGTCTGTAAATCACAACTCCTTCGTCATAAGGTTCGTAACCAATTCCTGCAATATCTTTATGATTTGTCTTGCAAGATTTGATACAATCCATGATGAATTCGTTTATTCTTTTTAAATCTTCTTCACAGTTGACAATTGGAAGAATACTTGTTGCCCAAGAATATTCTCCGTTTCCAATATAAAGGATTCGATTGACTGCGTTGACTGCCCCCTTCATTGAGATTTTTTTCTTAAGAGTAGCTTCTTTTATCTGTTCTCTTAATTTCTCTAATCTCTTTCTTGAAATTGTTATTTTACTTCCTTTTATTGAGAATCCTAAGAACGTAATCCATCCGTTTTCATAAACAGATTCAACCTTCTTCGGATTCAATGTTAATCCAAAACTCATAAGTCTTGCCTTGAGATAGCCCAAAGCATACTCATGATTCTTACAAACAAAGAGAATGTCATCTGAATAACGAACATACTGTCCGTTGCAGATTTTGTTCATTTCTTCATCCATGTCATAAAGAAGCACATCAGCTAACCAAGAAGCTACTGCACAGCCTTGCTTTAAAGACTGATAACGATGAACTAATTCACCATCAATATAACAAGTATCTTGATGATAATATTTCCTTAAGATTGTGATGATACAAGACTTTCCAAATTCCCTTTCGAATCTGTCAAAGATTGCATCAATAAACTCAATAGGTACTGAGTCAAAGTATTTAGAAAGGTCTGCTTTCGCTCCAATCTTTCTTCCTTTTTTAATTTGTCTTCTCTGTTTTCTATTGAGTTCTTCAAATCTTTTTCTTCTGAATATTTTTTTACTGCCGTGAATAATCCATTTAGATACTTTCACGACAATTTTACCAGTTCCAATTCCCTTCTGATAAGACAAGCAATGAGGACTTATCCAACCTCCTGCCTTAAGTGTTATAGTGAACAAAGCATTCGTTATAACACTGAGGAATATTCTGTCTTGTCCAGAATTAATAAACACTTTCCTGAATTCTCCGGGCTTGTCTTTTGGTATCTGTTGTACATCTGGAATACCAATTGTATACTGTTCCAAGACAGCTTTTTCAAAAATCTCTTCCGCTCTGTATTCAGGGTTGGAGATTTTATTTAAGATTCCTTGGGGAATCTCTTTTATAATTGCTCCTGTGCGTAAGGCTTCTTCCCAATAAGAATATTTTTTGCATTCCTCAAGAAGAATATCTGCCATGCTTTCTCACTCCTTTCTTTTGTTTTTTGCTTTGGTTAATTAACTCCACAGAGTACCCAACTTTGTATTTATTTCAGTTGGGTACTCAAGCAATTAATTAAATTGTTTTTTATTCGTCTTCGTCTTCAACCATCGCTTTCAATACATTATACAGTTCTTCCAGTTCCTCTCCTGTGAATCCAATACACTTCACAGGAATCTCTCCCTCTCCGTTGGGGTTTTTCTTCCATGTCTGGAAGTAGTACTTTTCAGCGTTTTCGTTGTACTTTCCGTAAGTCAGGCGAACATCTCCCTTCTTACCGAATCTTGCACATTCTTCTTCCATGTGGTAGACGATATTTCTCTTGTTGTTTTTCTTTTCGGTTGTGTTTGATTTTTTAATAGCCATAGTTTGTTCTCCTTTGCTTTAATTTATTTTTATTATTTTGTAATTTACTTCTGAACCGTTTCCATCAGTAATAAAATCTAATACATTAGGAATGGTTTCAGTCAAATTATTAAATTTCTCTTGAATCAGGTAGTCGAACAATATCTGCCCACCATCTTCTTCATCTACTTTACCTTCGACTATATCTTCAATGAGAGTCGTTTCATTATAGATATAATACATAAGGTAATCAACCATTCCTCTTTCCATGTCTTCCATTAACAAATTACTTCCGTTACCTTCTGCGATGTAGATGAAAATATGTTCGTTTGGAAGATGAATTAATACATCATCAAGAAAAGTCATACTGCATCTCCTTCCAGTTTAAATCTTTGTCTGCTTTGTATTTCAATTCTAACTGCATTACATAAAATCTATAATGCTCATCACTGTTCATTGCCTCGTTTAATTTATCAATAATCACCTTCTCTCTTCTTTCGAACTCGGCAAGGCAATCTTTCTTTTTATTATGCCATGAGGTAACAGCCATGCCAGAAGCAATATCTGTTACTTTATAATGATTATCTACTTTGGCAATTCCGAATCGCCAAGTAGCATCGTTTTCGTCATCTACTTTAAAAACAGTTCCGCTTACCTTGGTGAAATGGTAATTAGAACCAAGGTTTTTGTAAAAACAAGTGATGTAGAAATCACCTTTCTTTTTGTCGTAAATCATATTTTTACTTCCCTTCTACGAAATTCTGTTACCGTTGATTTCGATGCCGCCATACCATGATAAAATATCATCAAATACATCATCGCAACCTTTTGCGTCTTCTGTTTTTATATCTCGAATGATGTTTCCATCTTCGCTGATAATCATCAAAGAGTGGCGAATGTTTTCTATTTCCTTCGTCATCACCGTAAACCTGCTTATTTCTGCCCACCCCCAATAAGCGAAAGAATACTTTCTATCATATAATGTAATTGTAGATATGAATTCGGGGGTTGGCATTGTCCAGTCTAATTCTTTGAAATCTTCAGGTGTTAATACTAACCCGATTATTCCATAGTACATAATTTACCTCCCTTTCAGGAGACCGTCATTAGACGGCCTCCTTCATCATTGCGTATGCCTTGTCAATCAATGCGTTACCGTCAATCGTTTTCATAAAACGATTCTCGGCGAAGTTCTTTGTCTTTCTGAATGGAATGGTATGCGTTGCAAAGTCGCTTACAGCGTTCACGAACCTGTAAGCAGATTTTTCAATGTCTACCAAATCCGGGGCTTCATGATAACGAATCCGTAATTCGTTTCTCATGTCCTCGATTCTGCGAATCTTGGTCTGAGAAGTTTCGGTTTCGCTTAAAGGAATGAGCATGTTAATATACTCATCTACCTTGTCATCAGTTAAAGTCATCAACTTTAACTCGCCGAATTCTTCATGGAGTTCTTCCATATAAGCATCAGCATTAATCAGTGTTCGTTTCGCTTCTTCAAGTTTGCCTTTGATGTCACCGACATGAACACAAGACCATTTACGGTCAGCAGACTTTAAAGCAAGATTAAGTGTATTCTGACATACCACTCTGATAGGAGTGATTGCCACGTTAATAGCTCCCTTACCGTCATGAGAGTTTGTGAATACAAGATATGGTGACACTCTCTCACCTGTAATCAATCTGTCTTCCATCTTAGCAAGCATCCAAATTCGTTTGCCTGAAGCAAGTGAGCCAGCCGTTTCATACTTGACCCCTTCACCAAGAAGAGCATCAGTGAATTCGAATGCTTCGATGTTCTGTACAATTCTGTATCTGTCAGTTACCATTCCAAGTACCTGTCTATCAATGTCTCTGATGTTTGCCTTGAATCCCGGGATTAAAGTTTCGTTGTCAGTATAAACATCTGACTGGATTACCTTCCAGTCAAGACCTGCATAAATGATTGCGTCTTTAGAAGTGGGTGCGTATTCAATACTAGTTCCAAGTCCATGCCATGGTGTTTCTCTTCCTACAAAAAACATACTTTCTACATTAGCTGCCATAATTTTTTTTCTCCTTTACTTTTTTATTTGCTTTTATTTTGCTTGTTTGTTTTGTTGTTGCTATTTAATTAAAACAGATATAAATCAACAGGGAGTGTAATATCTCCTTTTTCGTTCTGAATATAAGCATTAACAATATCAAGAAAAGTATCTCTAATGCCTTCAAAAATATCATTGTCTTTTGCATCTTCCCTTATTTCATCTTCTGGTTCTTCATCAGGCAAGCCTTCAGATAACCACCAGAAAAAGTAATCTGCGTGTTTAAGGTCACGAACAAATTTGTCCATTCCCTTGAGAGATTTGATTCTCTCTTCTACTTTGTCCCAGACTTTAGTTCCCTTGACCGTGTTCCAATTCTTGTGAGTGACTCTCACAGAATCGTAATTACCTGTGAAAAATAATGCTTTTGCTACTTCCTCGGCTTTTGTCTTGGAAGGATATGAACCAAACACTCTTTCTTCAAATGAGTGCTTTGGTTCGTGGGTATAAGTTCTGTTGTTTCCTGCTATCACGTTATATTCTCTTGCCATAATTATTCTCCCTTCTAGGCAGCTTTTGCCTTGATAACTTCAATTAACTCGTGACATTGTTCAAGCCATGTCTTAAATCCAATCTCATCTTTAATGGCTTGAAGCATTTCCTCGTCAGTTTCAATATAATCGCAAACAGTGAACTGCTCGTTGTCTTCTTCTCTGCTTACTGTGATGTAGTCTTCAAATATATTGGTATCACAGTAATAATGTTTTCCTTGCAGTTCTACAAGGTTTGTCTTTGTCAGATAAATGCACTCGTAAAACTCATCCATACTATTAAAGAAATACCATAAATGGTCAGTGTAATTACCTCTGACATCTCCATAGCGATGCACCATCAAAGCAATGATGACACCACCTGAAGTGTTCCATGCCTTAAAATCAAAATGGTTTGATACAGGTGAAGACCAGTTATAGGAGTTATCTCCCTTGTAACAATTCGGAGATTCAATATAACCCTGTTCAACTAAACGATCCAATACTACATCAAACTCCGTTGTTTCCCAATTTGTTTCACTGGGGTCTACTTTAGTGATAGACTCTTTGAACTCGTATTCTTTGAGTTCTGTGAGAAGGTTAATAATATCAATTGTGTAGTTGTCTACATCGCTTGGTAAGGTGGTTGGTTGACCAAAAATCCTTACATTTGCTCCTCTTAAATCTTGGATTTCTTTAATTACTTCCTTTGTTGTAGCCATAATTATTCTCCTTCCTTTGTGACGAGAAGCCAAAGCCCCTCGTCTTTATAGATTCTTTCACGGTATTCATTTGCCTCTTTAAAAGTGGCAAAGTGTAACTCTTCCATGTAGTTACCCAAGTGAACGACATACATTGCTTTATCACTTCCTTTCTTCGCCTTTGATTTTATTTAATTTGCGTTGTACTTTTTCTTTATAGCCTTGAGTTCTGCATTGCTAATTATCTTTGCTCTGTATAACATCTCCGCATAAGGAATAGCCTGACAATTATCTGTATCCAAAAGACTTTGTAAATAATTGATTTCATGCTTTCTCTTTTGTTCTGCTACTTGCTTTTTCTTTTCTCTCGTTCTCTTTTTCCCTGTATCGTAATCAAGGGAAGCCGCAAAGTACATTGCAGAATGTGGCGATGGATTTAATTCCTCGCTTAGTTCAAGCTTTCCCTTGACTTCGTAGATGGAGACATCAGATAACCTGTCTCCTGAACAATCGCAAGCCCACCGAAAAGCCTTGAATTTGGCTTCCGTGTAGTTTGCGGCTTCGATTTCGGTATTTGCGGAATAAGGAAAAGAATTCATTATTAATAAATATTTTTTCATGATGTATCATCCTTTCTCTTGTTTTTATTTGCTTAATTAACAGTTACTGATGTACCCAACATTTAATTGTTGGGTACACGGATAACGGTTAATTAGTTTCTGTTGTTTCTGTGTTTGTTACTCATCCGATGTTCATTAACTCACCTACTTTCTTTACCTCGTTTGCCTCGTTTGCCTCGACTTTCGCTTTCTGTTCTCTTTTCCAGTTTGCAAATTCCCTTGCAGGAAGTACACATACTTCTTCGGGATATCCTTTTTTCTTTCTGTTATAATATGTAGATGACCCTTTTGCAGGAGCGGATTTTCCATAACCACCTGAACGAACAGGTGTAGTCAGTGCGTCTTTAAGATTCCATTTGAGTATGTGTATTCTACCCTTAAATGTTGTTACCTTAATTCCGTACCAATCACACATATCTGTGATAGTAGCAAACCAATTCCCTTCATGGTCTTGGATTGCTTTTGCGTTAGAGTAACTTAAGATGTTTCTAACCCCGGTTCCGTTGGGGTCGGCGATTATCTTACCGTTAGTGGCGATTGCCATAGCTGACAGGAAGTTATGCACCTCAATATGTCTCTTGAAATCGTTATCTTCCTTCTCTGCGGTTTCCTGTAAATCATCGTTTACCTCATGCAGTTCCCTTGTAAGGGTTGCAATCTGCTGTTCAATTTCAAACTTCCTTGTTCTCAGCCGTGGTGCTTTCTCTCCCTTTCTGCGTGGGAATGTATCCATAGTTGCGGGTGTGAAGTTCATGTTCATAGCTGTTGTGTTCATCATAATTTTTATTCCTCTCTTTCTTTTATATGGGTTATTTATTTTTTAATTTAGTTTTATATTTTACCTTTGGCTTGCAAGATAAATAGCTTTGTTTGGCATTATGCTAATTCTTTCTAGCTCTTTTATAAGAGCGTGAAATTCTTTTGTGTTGTGTTTATTTTCTTTTAACAAAAGACTTAGAGAATTGAGATAATCATTTCTCAATTCTCTAAGCGATTTCGATGTCATATTATTTACCTCCTTTTTGTTCGTGTATAGGAACTGCACTTCCTAACTCAACATGTACTTCTTTTTGAATCGTACTAAGAGTTTCTAGCATTTCGCAAGTTTCTTCACTACTTATGTTATTGTCTGCACCATACTGATCTATTAAGTTCCCTAAAAACATTAAAAAACCATCTTTAGAAAAAAATTTAATTTCTGTATAAAAATCAGAAAACATTAAATTTTCTGCTTTTATTATTTCAGACATCATTTTAAAATCTAACATATTTTATCTTCCTTTCTATTTTTCTATAGTGTTAAGAACAGCCCAAGCTGTAGCAACCAATACCACAGCGATTCCCAAAGGAATTCCCTTACTTCCATAGCAGAGAGGGATAAGCATCCCTCCTACTATTGAAAGGCAGATTGACAGTGTTTCTAGAATCTGTGCTGGCTTACTCTGTTTTTTCATTTTTATTTCCTTTCTTGTTCTATTTCTTTAATACCTTCTTCGAACATTTCTTGGTCTTTGTCAGACCATTTACGAATACCTTTTGCGTATTCTTCTGCTCGAATTTCTTTATATTCCAATTCAGGTTCAAGAGGATAAGCAATCACACCTTTAGCAAAATAGTAATCTCTTTTCTCTTGGAAAGACGAATTAGCATTAATAGAAGTTGAAGATACAAGTTTATAAGCTACTTCTTTACGTTTCTCTTTTAATTTTTTATCCTGAGATTCAGGGAATTGTGTAAAAGAACGAAGTAAAGAAGTATCTAAATCTATTATATTTTCTTTATTTTTTATTTCTTTCTCTTCTTCACCCCCTTGCGAAGCACCAAAGGACATATTATACTTGTTAGACAATTTTGGTAGTGACGGACAATTCTGTCGGACGAAATTGTCTACCCTAGACAATTCTGTCGGACAGTTTTGTCTACCCCCGACAATATTGTCGGACGAAATTGTCGGACGAAATTGTCTACCCCCGACAATATTGTCTACCCCCCTAGACAATTCTGTCGGACGAAATTGTCTACCCCCGACAATATTGTCTACCCCCTCATTTAGCTTGGAGAGGTTAGGACGTATAATTCTGTCTTTCGTGTCTGCACCTTCACGGCGATAACTCATTTTTAACAGTTCCTTTGTTTCAAGGTCTGTTAAATAACGAGTTATATTACGTTCGCTTACACAAAGGATTCGTGCCAAGTATCCGTTGCTAGGACAGCAGAATCCTTTCCTTTCTGACATGGCAAGGAGTTTTGCGAAAAGCATTATTTCCTTGCCATTTGTTATTTTGATTTCATTTAATGCATGGATTAATTCTGTGTCGATTAAAATGAAATCAGTGTTTTCATTTGCGTTTGCATTTGTATTATTATCCATAATTATCCCCCTAGTATTTTGCTTGATTTAATTTAATTAGTTACGGATTTTACCACAACTATTTAATTTTGTCAAGTAAAGCTAGGGATAAGAATCATCTCCCTTCTTCTCTTGCTTTGGCTCTTTCTCTGAGCCAGTTGTTGAACATTTCCTTTGCCTGCTCGTCATTACAAGCGGGCAATTGTTTTTCAAAGTAACCATCAATGAGGATATAGTATCCCCATTTATCTGTAGCTAAAGAGGCGAAACATTTTCTTGCCAGTTCTTTCATGTTCTCATCTCCTTTTCTTTCCTTGTTTGCCTTGTTAACAGTTATTGATACACCCAACCATCGAATATTAATTCCGTTGGTTTCGGGGTTGGGTGTACGGATAACTATTAACGATATTCATCGAGTTTAATGAGAAATTCTGTATCAAGTTCTCTTAAGAGAGAGCCTAAATAACGATTCGAAGACAGATTTCTAGTTACCTCGAACAAAGGAATTATTTCGTTTCTCTTTGTTTCGGTATAGAAGATATACATTTCCTCATGATGTAAAGAATCGTATTCTTCTCTTACAAAGATTCCACCTTTCATTTCTGTAATATCAAACCAAGCAGGAATCCTTTCTGTAGCTACATTTACTTCATAACCATATTCTTCAGAAATAACCTTGACTACTTCAAACAAAGGTTTTACTTTGTCTTCCTTCTTTTTCATGGCATAAATAAGACTATGAAGAGAAACATATTCGGAATCATAGTCGTCTTCGCTAAAAGGGTCATAGTCATCATCATCGGTTATTGTCATTAAATCTAATAACTGATTTCTGTTGGTGCAAAATTTAAAACGGTCTTTGTAAACTGAATATCCTTTAGCTTTAAGTTGTAGATATTCGTCTACGAGTTCTTCAAGAGAGACATCGTTGATGTCTTCATAATATTCTTCAAGGAATTCTTTTTCTCTTGCTTCATCTTCTACAAGGGAATCGAAATACTTTTTCAGTTCCCTTGCAGAAACTTTGTTCTGTTCCATTCCCTTGTTAGTGTCAGGATACCATTCCTTATGGAATGTTTTGTTATGTTCACTCCATCTACTGGAAAGAACACAACGAGTTCCTGCGTTCTCGGGTCTCTTGGCAAGATATAAAGAAGACTTGCCTTTGGTTTTATTGAGTTTTTTATTTCTCTTCTTTGCGTTCTGTTTTCCGTGATGCCTGTTTCTGCTATCACTTCTATCTTTCACAGTAAAAGTGTTTGCCTCAATCCAAGCGTTTTCACGTTCAAGTTTAGCAAAAGCTTTTTTCACGATGTCGTTTTCTGTCAGTTTTACTTCTCTTTCGGGAAGTCCTAAATCTTTTCTTAATTTAGACTCTCCGAATTTAGAGAACTGAGAATCAATCTTTTCCATAAAAACTTCTTTTGCAAAATCACTCATTTTTATCTCCCTTCTGTTTTTGCTTTTTATTTTTATTTGCCTTGGTGGGCAGAGGTCGCCTGTTACCTTAAAGGCATATTAAGCTCACATCTCAGCAAACAAGACAAACGATTTAACCAACCATTTTCATTTGCCTTGTTTGCTGAGGATGGGTTTAATGGGAACAAGGATTTAAGGGGGTGGACTATTCAGAAAATCATTTTTTTTAAAAATTTTGAGAATGAATTTCGGCCAGTCTATTTAATAAGCAAGAATAGATAAAGAAGCTTTAATAATAAAAATTTATTGTTAAATCTTCTTTTTTAGTTTCTTTATAATATTTGATTTTTTCAATGATTTCTTTTATATTCATCATCTCATAGTTTCCATCACAGAAATCACAATGACCTTTTTCGTTTAATTCTCCGAAGCCCCCACAGCAAGGGCAGAAGGAAAAATCCGCAGAGGTATCGTATGATACTCTATATTTACCGCCTTTACATCTCTTAAAGATGGTGTAATCAATGTAATGACCTCCATTATTATGAAGACCGTTAATGTAATCTGTCCTGTCTTCCACTATAATTTTTACTGGCTGTTTCATAATATATCCTCCTTCTTAATAAAATGAAAAGAGGAACAATGTTTGATTGTTTTAAATCGAATCAAATCATTGTTCCTTAGGTTACTAATCACTTATCCAGTCAGGGACATCCCAATCATCCATTCCTGCATAAGTAATATCAGTGCTTTTAAGCATTTTGTCTAATGTCTTATAGGCAAAAGTGTTTTGATGATTCCAGTAGGATTTATGCACGGTAAACGCATCTACTACGCATACTACTTTATCACCTTGCCTCTCATATCCTCCACTTTCGAGGATACGCATAAAGATGTATGCTTGTCGTTGTTTTTTGGGTGTAAGATACCAATCTTTCGCCCAAATATCGACAAACACACTCTTACCATCTGAAGTCATGACTTATCACCTCCTTCATAATGGTTAAAACGAATGTCAGGTTTCGAACCTGATGCCTAACCTTAAGGATTAGTTGGGGTCACCAAACATAATACAAAATACCACATATTGGCAGAAAATGCTATCAATATGCGGTATTAACATATTATGTGCTTGCCGTGGATAGTATCTTTACTGTGTACTATCCCATTCGTTAACTGATAAGTTGATATTATCCCCTAAGATATTTATAGACTTGTGGTGCTGATATTTTAAGCGTCCAAGTCTTTGTAACACATGACAGCCCTCTCAATACTACAGTCATTAAACAGACGTCATGCATGGACTTTCACCATAGGATTCAGAGTAATAGATAATTATATCATTATACTCCACTTTTCCCGTCATAAGCGTTACCTCATGATATACCGCATCCACCATTGCAGTACGTTCTTTTCACCTGAGTAGCTTCCTCACCCTGACGTTTTGATTCCGCTCTAATCGACTCTGACCCACCTCACCACAAGGTAGTCTCCTCCGAAAAACGGGTGGTTGGGATTGTACTTAGGTCATAGCTAGAATATAATCCTAGTCATAACAGTACATTCCTCGGATAATCCCCTGCGACTTAACGCAAACATTCCTCATCGACCATACGCAAGGTCATTCGGAGCTTTCAAAACATAATGCTCGTATACTAAGAGTTTTCAAGGCTCATGCGGTATACAACATCGCAGATTTACTCACAACCTACTAGTCCTGTTTCAGCCTCAGAATATTCCTGATGTTTTTCACCAGTGTTATCTAGGGACTTCTCCACAGTATCTACGAATTTCACGTAGACCCTCAGGAATCCTATTTGTTCCAAGATACGTGTTTCTGGCGGTAAAATATACCTATAGTTCTGCAAAGCAGTCCTATGGCGTTTTATATTGATGCATCGTTGCGATTGTCCACTATGGCTTAACAGAGTATTCCACGTTGCGGATTTTCACGGTACAATACACCCCTACAAGACGCTATGTCTAGCCAAAGCCAGTCATGCCCGCTTGGTGTACACAATATCTCCCCATACGTCTCCCCATGCTTCACGGAGTCCAGTGTTAATGGGCTACCAGTGCCGTCTACCGTAGACGGTGAGTCTCTCACATGCGTATGGTATTGTCAAGGTACGAACTTAGCCTAGTATCTCAAGATAAACTTCTACCCAGTTTGGTAGGGAGTCCTAGATTCCACAATCCTATATGAGTGCGTTAACACGGTGGTCGTAACCAGAATCACTCACTTGGTGCCACAGTTCGTACCATATATTAGTCGTAACCAGAATCACTCACTTGGTGCCACAGTTCGTACTAATCTTACACTCGGAGATGTATCCCCAAGGACATAGTATATCCCATGATATTCAGCTAAAACTCAACTGTGGTCAGTTGATACGAGCCGTTGGGAGTCGAACCCATATAGCCACCTATTGGCACGGTCGCAGACTAGGGATTGTGGGTCTATGGTATTGTTATAGTTGTGGGTCTGGTGTATAGTCCTACTTCGCCTTCTTCTCCCACTTCTTCACCTTAAAGGTGAACTTACGTGGTGTGATAGCCTTGGCTTCAATCATGAAGTCAATGGCATCACGGAGTAAGCCGTCTCTCCATGTAGCATAAGTCTGAGCTGTCCGCAGGATACCTCTCTGATACCTCTGCTTGCGTGTAGAGTTCTTCTTGCCCATGAAAGCTACAAGTGCCTGCACGGTCTCGATGTGTGCTTCTACACCGTTCTGCTCAAGCCAGTTTGCCAGTGCGACTACCAGTTTGGTGCTGTCCAAGCTATCAATGTACTCCACGTAGGCGTTATACATCTCACGGTTCACCAGTGCCTGTCCGTCTTTCAAGCGGTCATTCTTCACCTTTTGAGCGGCCTGTTTAGCGGTCTTGTACTCCTCGATGTCCGCATAGAGCTTGGTATTTTCTTTCCGCAAGTCCAGTATGGTCGCATTCCTCACGATAGTCTTCTTCTCCTCGAGTTTGGCGATGTCGGCGTTATTCTGCTCAATCATGCCCTTGCGGTTCGCAATGGAGTTGTTGATTTCATTCAGGGTATCATCCAGCTCCAGAATGGCATTGGCATATTTGCCGAGGGTTACACAGAACCCCTTTGCATCCTTACGGTTGAAGTCACACTTGCCAGTCTTGATTTCGCTAATTGTTGTGTATGTTGTCATAATAATCCTCCTATTCTGGGGGCATCCCCCTATGCATATTGTGTGTTTTATTATGACCCACAATCCCTCAATGGTCGTTTGAGTACCCGACAGTAGAAACTTTAGTTAAAGTTAAAAATCTTATCAGCTTCCTTTAATTCATTGATATACTCATCAACAATTTTTTCACTCGCAATTGCCAAAAGACGGTTTTTAAGTTTAACGTAATCCGTTGGCTCTCCCTCGTGTTCGCAAGCGTGTTCTAATATGATAGCATCCATTTCCCATGTAGTCATTTCAATCCCCCCCTAAAAAATCGGTCGGGTGCTCAAATGACCATTGAGTCCTAGCCCGTATGAAATTACCAAGGTACAAGGCGACCGTTTCGGTCTTGGTTTTCAGTTTCGGTCGAAAGGCTGTTGTCTTTCGACTTGACCCTCTTATACACGATATAAATGAAAAGGCAAATCTTTTTTGAAAGCCTCAAAACCCGCATAAACAGTGGCTCTTTAAGGTAAAACAAACTATAATTTGTTTGACTTTAGAGGGGGCTGCTTTCAACCCCGAAAGACCCTTTAAACAAGCCACTCTTGGGATGCGGTCTGCTTCTACACTGACTAAAAAATCAATTCGCAATATTAATCGTTTTTTAACCAATCTCATCTTAAAATTCTTAATCTTTACCCTCATCCATAACTTATCCACAATTTATCCACAATTCCACCAACTCCCCATCTCCCCACCGCACTTGACAAAAATCGATTTTTGTGGTATACTATCCACAACGTCAAACTACGACTATTTAATTTCGTTCGTTTGCTACGTTCCCAAACCACACCAACCCACACCAACCACACCACGAAAGGAAGGTGACATTCCAATGTCCAACGCAACCCTTAGACTTATAACCCAGCCATCGGATACCCTTCATTTAATGGATATCCCCTATGACACAACCTATGTAGCCATTAGACCCCGTTATGAAGACCCAGTAGAAGACTCTGAAACAGATTCCACCACAGATTCCACACCAACCCTTACCCACTACGAAATCCAAGTCGGGCCACCAACTGACTTTACTAAAATCTGGGTTATGGCTACTTACTCCTCTCTTGAAATAGCTACTTATGCTTTTGACTTAATGTTACAAACCGCTTTTAATAATGAAGAAATGTTTTTTCAGTTTCCGACTGAAGACGCTATTTTAGAATTTATTGAAGCAGAACAGGAACTAGAACAGGAATCAGAACAGGAACAGAAGCTGGAACAAAAGCAAGCTAACAAATACCTTAATTAAATAACAGCCGGGGGGGTTATTAAAAACTTCATCGAGAATTACTTTGTTAATTGCATCTTTACCTTATATAAAAGGAGAAAAAATGTCTCAAACTCAAACAAAAACTCAAACAAAAACTCAAACAAAAACTCAGACCCAAACAACAGAACAACTAACAGAACAATTAACCACACCACTACTAACCAAAAACCAAACCCTTTACTTCGCACGAATCCTACCACCATCATTCAACCTCTACGAACTTAAAATTCGCACCGTAGCAGATACTTATTTCGTAGGAACAGACAAACGAACCAAACACGCTTTCTTATTCTCTTATCATGATATAGGTAAATCCGTATTTCTAAATCGTTCTGATGCTTTGGAATTGGTTAAGAAAGCCGAAGCTAGATATAAGGAAGAACATAAGGACGATGTCGTTAATGATGAAGAAGAATGGCTTTGAACGGCTTTAATTCTTTTCTTGTTAATTTATAACTAATTAAATTAAATATCAATCAATTATTTACATTATTTACATTATTTATATTATTTATTAAAAGGAGAAATTCACATGATTATTGAGAACAAAAAAATTTACAAATCCGATGACGGAAAAGAATTCAACACAGAAGAAGCTTGCTTATATTATGAAAAGACACTTGCCGAAAAACGTAAAGCAGAACGTGAACGTAAACTCAAGGCAGAGAAAAAACAGAAAGACTACGAGGCTATTGTAGACTCTATCAAGAAATTCAACAAAGAATACAACACAAATCATCGCCTTTGGATTGATGATACAGCTGCTACTGCTACAGAACTGTTTGATTTGTTATTTAAATAAAGAAATAAGAAAAAGGAGAATTCACATGATTAACATACTTAAAATGCCAAAACCCGACTATCGACATAAAACTGATACGACATACACAAAACCAATTAACCGAGAAGTGACCTGTGATGAGTGTGAAGCCATTCTCTCCTACGAATCCATCGCTGACACTCATGTCGGAGAATTCGGAGCGAGATATATCACCTGTCCTTACTGTGACAACGAAATCTTAACAGAAGAAGAAGGCATTACTGTCACCGTAGACAATTTGGAAGAAGAATATTTCACTGACTTTACCAAAGGTGTAGAGATTGACTTTGACAAGGTAAAAAAGTGGATTGAAATTGCGGTAAAATACCTTGAACAAAACCATGATGAAAGCTATTACTTCTCTTCTTCTGGAAACACTTTTGTTTGCGTATTTCGTGGCGATGGAGATGAATGCGATTATTTCGTGCTTTGGTGTCCTTATGGTTACAAAGAAGTCGAGTTAAAACAGAGATTTTAGTAGGTAAATTATGAACATTGTATTTTATTTTATTGTAATTTTAATTGCTATCTTGTTGTGGGCATTGCTAGGTTTTGTATTCATTCCATTGGGCAAGTTCCTTTATAAACTAATCAAAGACCCAGTGGACATCATGATGCAAAATAGTGAAGACAACAAGGATAACGAAAATAAATAAATAAAAACAAATAAAAACAAACAAAATAATAAAAAAAAATAAGGAGAATAATAAATGAAAAAAGGATTAATCGGTGGAATTAGTTTAGCGGTCATCATTCTTTTTACTCTCATCAGCTTAATCATTTGCACAGAGAGAATCCCAGTAGGATACGTTGGCGTTGTTTACAGCATGTCAGGCGGTGTCAAAGATGAAACCTTATCTCAGGGATGGCATATCATTAGCCCAACTAAGAAGATTAAGTTATTCACTATCAGCAACGAACAGTTACTCTTAACCAAAGACAAGAGAGAAGGCAGTGATTCAGACGAATCATTTAGAGTATCTACTTCTGATGACGCATCACTTGCCATCTCTTTTCAGATGTCCTACAGATTTAATCCAGCTAAAGTCGTAAATACTTATAAGCGATTCAAAGGAATGGACGGCGAAGACATTGTCAATCAGCGTGTAAGAACTGTTCTTAAATCTAAGATTTCTGAAATCACTACTAACTATTCTCTTATGGACATTTACTCAGGCAATCGAGCCGAAATTAACGATAAAATTACGGAATACTTAGACAAGGAATTTGACGAGGAATTTGGAATCGAAGTGATTGATGCTTCTATTATTGATGCTCATCCCGACAAACAGCTCAAGAAAGCAATTAACAACAGAATTGAAGCACTTCAGAAGAAACAGCAAGCACAGGCAGAGCAGGAAACTGCAAAGGTTGAAGCAGGAACTAAATTGATTCAGGCACAGAATGAGGCAGATATTAAAATTACAAAAGCAAAAGCCGAAGCTGAAGCAAATACTATTATCTCCGCTTCTATTACTAATGAATTAATTAAGATGACTGAGGCAGAAGCTAGAAAGAAGCATGGATGGGTTACCACACAGGGTGTCAGTGCTGTTGTGACAGATAAATAGGAGGAAATAAGGAGAGTAAATGAGTTGGTTTTATAAGGTAGAACCAAAATATAAAAAATGCACAAAAGAGGAACTGATAGAATATTTAAGAAAATATCCTAGAACATTTCATAGTGATGTTTTTATGGGTTGTGTTTCTTATTATGATTTTTCAACAGCTCCCTATTGGCCTGAAGCCTTAATGATTGCACAGTACAGCATAGAATATGGAGAATCTGATTGGAGAATATGTACAAATGCAGAAGAGGTATTTGATTCACGCATCGCCAATCGATGGGAAAAGTATGAAAATGGAAAATGGATTAAAACTATTGATGGAAAGGAAATAAAGGAATAAATAAATGAGTTATTGTGCTTACATCACGACAATAAATAGCATCAGTAAGCACCCTAATGCCGACCGTCTTCAGATAGTAGAAGTATTTGGTCTTCATGTTATTGTTGATAATTCTTACTACAAAGGACAAAGAGTTGTTTACTTCCCTGTTGATGGTCAGCTAGATTTAGGTTTTGCTGATGAAAATAATTTGATTAGAAAAAAAGATGAAAATGGTAATAATATTGGCGGTTACATGGATGCTAATAAAAGAAATATTACTGCCATTAAATTACGAGGAGAAAAGTCAGAAGGATTATTACTTCCTATTGAATCTCTGTCTAAATATACTGATATCACTAAATTAAATGATGGTGATACAATTACCATCTTGGGTGACGTTGAAATATGTAAGAAATATATCCCAAGAACGAATAGAAGAATAAGAAATGGTAACAACAATCGCAAAAATAAGAAACACCATGTAGATGTAGCTCCATTATTTGAGCGTCATGTTGAAACAGAACAGCTTGCATATCATTTGAGTGATTTTTATGTTGGTGACCAAATTCAGATTACGCTTAAAATGCATGGTACATCACAAAGGACTGGCTATCTTCCTGTGCTACAGGGGTATAAAAGAACTATTCTTGATAAGCTGTTCCGTAGAGAAGGTAAGCCAATTTATGAATATGGGTATGTTCATGGAACAAGACGTACTGTATTAGACAATTTTGATAACGGGTATTATGGTAATGATTCGTTCCGCAAGCCTTCGGCAGAATTCTTCGAAGGAAAGCTTCATAAAGGTGAAACTGTTTATTATGAAGTAGTTGGTTATGTTAATGAAACTACGCCAATTATGCCGTCTGGAAACAATAAGAAAGTTGGAAAAGATTTTGTCAAACAATATGGTGATACCACTACATTTAATTATAGTTGTGGTAAAGGACAATCTGATTTTTATGTGTATAGGATGACAATGACTAACGAAGATGGAGATGTTTTTGAATACTCTCCTCACCAAATTAAATACCGTTGCGAACAAATGGGTTGTAAATATGTCCCAGTCTTTATGGAATCTTTTATTCCAAATGGTACAATTGTTAGTGCTGGTGAATGGGTAAAACGATGTGCTGAAGAGTATTATGACGGAGCAGACCCAATAGGTAAAAATCACATTAGAGAAGGTGTTGTCATAAGAATTGTTAACTGCCCCAAGTTTACGGCATATAAACACAAGAATTTCAATTTTAAATTATTGGCTGGAATTATTACGGACAACTTGAAGGATTCGCAGATTGAGAAAATGTCAGAAGATTTGTTAAGTGAAATTTAAAATAAAATTTAATAAAGAAAAGAGATTTAAAATGATTAAATTAATTATTGTATTTATTATTGGTTCGTTTTGTGGAGTATTTTTAATCGCCCTTTGTTACAACAGTAAAGTAAGCGAAGAAATCTACGCTGATGTAATAAGTAAATTGGAATCAGAAAATAATGATTTAAATAAGGAGAATTCTAATGAATAAAAAAAGACAGAAATTATTTAATGTTCACATCGTAACTCCCAGTCACCCCGCTTTTGAAAAAGCCGAAAAACATCTTGTTGATTATCACACTCATGGCTTGGAAAAATTAGGTTTAAAAAATGTATGTATGTTTTATGATTGTGGAAACGATGATTTAAAAGTCTCTTCTTATGGAACAACAAGAAATACTGTTTCACGCAAAAGTGTTGAATTATTTTATGATGTCATTGACATGATGATAGATGGAGAAAAATTTGAACCGTACCATGTTCATTTTTTAGACGACCCTATAGATGGCACTTACAAGAGGTTTTGGCTCATTGAAAACGAAGATAGTGACAGCAACGAGATACGATTAAGAATTATGCCTTTATCTGATGATGTTAATGATTTTGTACCTTATGAAATTACAGAAATTGAAAAAGTAATTACTATTTATGAATCTTGGATTGATGGTGTAGGTATAATCCCCGAAGGTTTAACTAAACAGGATATTGTTGAAAGAATTGAAGAATTAACTAATAGAACACCTGATGCCTTACTTGAATACATTAGCTTTCTTAAGTTTATTGAAATGGGAAACGCAATTTAAATTTGATTATTAAAAACTAAAAACTAAAAAAACTGAATAAGTTAAACGAGGTAAACAAATGAAAATAAGAACAATCTACATCGCCAATGACGGCGAAGAATTCGACTCAAAAGAGGAATGTAAAGCTCATGAGGAACTCATTGCTCCACCAAGCAGTGAGTCTCTCTTCATGGCAGATAAAGACCTTAATGTAGTTAAAAACACCGGGAATAATGTAGAATCTAAAGCTTATTATATCCAAATAAAAGACCAAAAAGCTATTGATTGGTTGGCTTGGGTAAGTGAAGAATGGGGCTGCTCTGTTCCTAATAAAATCGGTTGTTTTTATTATGTCGATGGATGGTCTGAGGACGGCTGGAATGACATTCAAGAAAAATTCGATGCTGTAAATAAAATCAAAGAAATATTTAAACTGAAGAACAAATGAAAGGTTATAACAAATGAAAGGTTATAAAGTATTTAACTCCGACTGGACTTGTCGAGGATTTCAATACGAAGTTGGAAAAACATATGAAATGTATGAAACACCAATAATATGTGAAAAAGGTTTTCATTTTTGTACAGAATTAAAGAACTGTTTTAATTATTATCCATTTCGTTTTCTTAAAATAAAGATTGCAGAAGTAGAAGCACTTGGCGATTGTTATAATAAAGATGGTGAAAAATACTGTACAAATAAAATCAAAATTATTCGAGAGATTCCTATTAATAATTTAGAACTAGTTGTTGAACATAAAGTTTTGAGAATGTTTAGTCTAATAGAATATAATGTCGGAGAAATTGTTGATAGTTCTTGTAAAAATATTGTCTATTCTGATTTTCCAATGCTTGAAGAAAGGGTAACAGTATTGTCTAAATTGCGTTACCCTAATTACCATTGGATGTATAAAGTACAAGCTTATGTAATTACAGATGTAAAAATTAAAGAGGAGAACGAGGATGAAGGGATATAAGGTATTCAATTCTGATTGGACTTGTCGAGGTTTTCAGTATGAAGTTGGCAAGACATATGAAATGAATAAAATGCCAGTAATCTGCGAATGCGGCTTTCATTTTTGCACAGACCCAAAAGACTGCTTCAGATATTATCAATTTTGGGACGATGTTAAAATTGCCGAGATTGAAGCACTAGGCGACATCGACAGAGAACACATGAGCGGTAAATATTGCACGAACAAAATAAAAATAATAAGGGAATTATCTTTAAAAGATGCAAAAATAGAGACTGAAACTATAAGAGTAAATCCAATACTTTTTTTAGTCAATTATAATATAATTTTACATCCACCATTGGCTTGTCCAGCAAAACTAGAAGAACATACTTTTATAAATCCAAAAGATGTCAGTTATGTAAAACTAGAAGTAATCAAATCTATTACTTTTTCGGAGGAAGAATAAATGGCATTTAATGACGAACTTGGCAACAGAATGAAACAAAATTATGAAACAATTTCTAAAACAAGATTAATTCGTAGAACACCAGTAGCCATTCGCATTGATGGTAAAGCTTTTCACACTTTTACTAGAGGTTTTAAAAAGCCATTTGATGATATTCTTATCAAATCAATGCAAGAGACCATGAAATATCTTTGTGAGAATATTCAAGGCTGTGTACTTGGTTATACACAGTCAGATGAGATTACATTAATTCTACAGGACTACAAAACTTTTGAGACTCAAGCTTGGTTTGATTATGAAGTCCAGAAGATGTGCAGCGTTTCGGCATCAATGGCAACGATGGTTTTTAACAAAAAGTTTAAAGAGATGGCTTATTGTTTTGTTGATGAAAATGAAGATAATGATAGTATTTGTAATTACTGTGACACTTTAATGAAAGCCGTAGAAAAAGGAGCAATGTTTGACTCTCGCTGTTTCAACATTCCTAAAGAAGAGGTAACCAATCTACTATTTTGGCGACAGCTTGACGCATCCCGAAATTCCGTTCAGATGGTTGGTCGTGCTAATTTTTCTCATAAAGAATTACATGGTAAAAACTCCTCTCAGATTGATGAGATGTTATTAGCAAAAGGAATTGATTTTCATACATACCCTACACATCAAAAACGTGGTTCTTGTTGTATTAAAGATAAAGATGGACATTGGTTTGTTGATAATGAGATTCCTATGTTTAAAGGCGAAGGTAGAGAATATATTGAGAAATTGATTAATTGTGAGGAGGTAACAGCATGAAAACCCTGTTAAATGAGAACACGCCAGAATTTCAGAAGATTTACAAAGAGTGGCAAGAATATGTTACACATATAAAAACTATTGAAGAATTTAATGATTTCTTTAATGATTTAATGAATAATTATTATTTTGATTACGGAACGCAATGTAGAGCAATAGGATTATTAGCTGCAGCTGCCGCTTGGCTTGGTGCTAATACTGAACTTATCACTGGGTTTCAAGCAAGTTGTGCAATGTGGGAATTCATTCGGAATTGGATTTATATAGATAACAAAACAGGATTAAAAATGGTGGATTATGACAATATGCTTTACCCTCAATACGAATATAAATTTGACAAAACAATATCCCCTGAAACTTGGAGTGCCTTACAGAACGAAGCCAGCAGAAAACTTCAAGAATCAAGTGGGTTTGTTCATCCAGATGTTGAGGAGCATTGGAAAAGCATTGTTGATGGAAAAGTGCCTTTTGGTTACAAAGTAAAAAATGAGGAGAATTGATATGGCTAAATTCAGAGAAACACCTTGTATCTATTACATTTGCAAAGGCGAATGCGAAAAGAACCGTGACGCATCTTACAAAGGTTACTGTCAGAAGTGCGACAAGTATACTCCCAGAGCTAAGATGAAACATAAAAACCGTAAGAAAGAATATAACGAGAAACAGCGAGGTAATATTAATGGAAAGGATTATTAAGTATATTGCTTCTGATGGTAAAGAATTTAGTGACGCAAATGAATGTATGAATTATGACATTAATCTTTTTAAACCAAATGAAGATGAGTTGGTTTTATTAGATGTATCTGCAAATGTTCTTCCTATATCTTTCCAAAACGTCTGTGACTGTGAGTATATGTCGATTAAAAGCCACAAGGCTTTGAAATATGTAGAAATGATTGGCGAAGAGTATGGTTTTGCCGTGCCAGATAAATGCGGTAACTTTTTTTGTGATGACACATCGCCTAGCTGGTGGTCTGATGTTAAAAAAATATTTGACGATGCTTTAAAAATTGCAAAGGCTTTTGGGGTAAAGATTAATGAAGAAAAGTAGAAAATCAAGGTACGCTACGAAAGAAGAAGTTAGAGAAGTTATCAAGAAATGGGAAAAATCTGATAAGAAGATGAGTGATAAAGATATATCCATACTTGTTTACTGTGCCAAGGGTTGGTATGCAGACAGAGAATATTCATCTTGGGATTCTGGAGATGATGGAGCTTTCACAGGTTAGGGGGATATATGAATATAAAACCAAAATTAATCATGCTATGCGGATTAAGCGGTAGTGGCAAATCAACCTATGCTAGAGATTTAATAAAACGTAAAAAACCCAACGATGATTCGGATGATGCAAATAACACTTTCCTCTTCTCTTCTGATGATTTGAGACAGGAATTATTTGGTGATGTCAATGACCAATCACATAATCAGGAATTGTTTCAAGAGCTTCGTCGCAGAATTAAAGATTGTCTCAGAAAAGGCAACAATGCAATATATGACGCAACCAATATTAAGTCAAAACTAAGAATTGCTTTCTTGAATGAGTTAAAAAACATTGATTGCTTCAAGTCTTGTCACATCATTTACCGTCCTTATAATGAGTGTTTACTAATGAATCGTGGTCGAACAAGAAGTGTGCCAGACTATGTAATCACAAGACAGTATATGAATTGGTACACGCCTTGGTATTTCGAAGGCTGGGATGAAATCAAATGGATAGGTGATGATACGTTTTCTTGTTACTTTGCAAATGAGATAGCAAAATATAATAATTTTTTACAGCATAATCATCATCATGAATTGACACTTGGACAGCATTGTTTTGAAGCCAAAGAAATAGTTGCGATGAATGTAGAAGATAATTTAAACTTGACAATTGCTGCTTGGTTACATGATATTGGCAAACCTTTTACGAAAACTTTCAAAGATTCTAAAGGCAATCCAACTAAGGATGCCCATTATTACCAGCATCATTGTGTAGGTGCTTATGATGCACTTGGATTGTATTATGGAAGAAATCCAGAAGTTAACAAAATAAAGATATCTGCTTATATCACATACCACATGCATCCTTATTTTTGGAAAAATCCAAAGACAGAAGCAAGATATAGAAAACGATGGGGTAATGAATTTTTTAATGACATCATGTTGTTGCACGAAGCAGATAAATTGGCACATTAGGAGGAGTTATGAGTAATTTTGTTACTGTCTACAAGTGTCCTTTTAAAGAAGAATGCACAGAGGTGTATACACTTAGGTATTTTGGTGATAATTGTGTTAGAAATAGATGTTGTTGCATATTGGAGGTTGACTTAGACCATGAAAACCGTCCAAAAACGGCAGAAAATTTTTTAAAAAGTGTACTAGAGTATTATGGCGACAATTTGACCAAAGACGAGAAAAACTACATAGAATACTGCGTACATAAATTCTATAAAAATCTAAAAGGAGAAAACATGAATAATAAAAAGAAAATCACCTTTACAATAGAAGCTGACGATTTTGATTCGGTTGATAGCATCGAGGTTAATTTCAAAGACAAAAACAGCTATGACCATTTAACTACAAAAACAACTTACGATGAGAATGGCAGACCTGTTCGCATGGTAAGTGAATACGCAAACGAGGAGTAAATATGAGCAACAAAATTATTAAAGATAGAATCTTAGAAACAGATAAAGTCGATGCCGACAATTTAAACAACGAACTACTCAGAATCACTGTCGGTAATCGTACTATGGACTTTAACGAATCAACTTTCCCATACGCTATCAAAATCATTGTAAACCACTGGCTTGATAGAAAGCGGTTTAAAGCTGGTTATTGGAAGAAATGGGAACGAGCAAGAAAGAATAACGGAGGAAATTAAAATGAGAAATCCGAATAGATTAGACGCCTTTTACGATGAATTTAGAGAGTTACATAAAGAATGTTTTCCAGATTGGCGATTTGGTCAGTTAATTATTAATTTTTTTAGTTCCTTTAATAGTGACCCTTGGTTTTATGAAGAAGATAAAATGTTGAAATTATTTAAAGATTATTGCAATAAATATGGGAGATTACAATGAGGTTGTGGACTAAGTGCGACAGATGCGGAAAATACATTGCTGTAAATTTAGACCGTGGAGCAAAGAACGATGTTTATAAAGTTTCTTGCAATGACGTAGAACTTGCTACTCTTTGTGTTACTTGTCATCAGTATTTAAATAACTGGCTTAAAGGTCGTGGAGACTACGGAGTTATAAGAGTTGAAGATAATTAAAAGGAGAAATACGGTAACATGAAATCTGATTTTATAATAAACGAATATGAATTTAAAGCGGTGATTACTGGTAAAATCATCGGCGAAAGCTACATAGATGCATTAGAAAATATGTTTATCCCCGGCATGATGACTGAGGTAAATAAAGTAAAGCTTAAAGAGATTGATAAAGTTGGAGAAAATATAAATGATTAATTATAAATTTAGTTTCAAAGATACTTTAGAACGAGAAAAGCATATGGTGTTTACAAGTGATATGTCAGAACGAACAATGAAAGCATTGGCTCACCATGATAATGTCATTAAAGCGTTAGAAAAACAAATACCTAAGAGACCTATTTGGGAAGGTGACGGATATTCTGACGGAGAGATGGTTTATGACACATGGTATTGTCCTAATTGCGATTATGGTTTTGATGAAGATGAGCCTCACTGGTTTTGTCCAGTGTGCGGACAGGCAATTGATTGGAGCGAAGAAGGAGGCGACAAATGAGAAAAGAAGATGTTGTTTTTCATGAAGACGATGAATATGTTGTAATGGAAGAAGACGGATGGAAGATTTTACTATGTGTAAATCATTTTAAATGCATGTTTGGATACGATGTAGAAAATCCCAATGGTGGTAGCTACGGTTTGTATACATGGGATATCTATGAAGCAATTGAAAAATTAAATGAATTAAAAAAGGAATATAAGAATGAAAGATAATAATCATAATAATGGTAAAAAAATAATATACCTAGATTCGGCGGCAACAACTAAACCAACTCCTCAAGTGATAAACGATTTTGTTTGGGCATCTAAAAACTGTTGGTATAATCCATCTGCTATTTATCAAGGCGGTGTTGAAGCGAGAACACTAATAGAAAATGCTCGTAAAATTTGTGCCGAAAGCATTAATTGCTCCCCAGAAGAGATTTATTTTACATCTGGCGGTACTGAAAGTAATAATTGGGCATTAGCAGACATTAAAACGTACTGCTCATGGATAGAACATCCAAGTGTTTATGACAACTGCTATTATTCGTTATTTAAAGTTGATGAACATGGTTTTATTTACAAAGGTGGTTTATATAGCACTGAAGAAGATGATGTTGTAAGTATCCAATTGGCAAACAATGAGATAGGCACTATACAGGACATCGAATCAATATCTAAAATAGTTCATGATGCAAATGCTATTCTTCATGTTGATGCTGTACAGGCTTATATGCATATTCCAATTGACGTAAAAGAATTGGGCATTGATATGATGAGTGTATCTGGACATAAATTCGGAGCATTAAAAGGGACTGGTTTTTTATATGTAAATAAACATATTAATTTTGAACCAATGTTACTTGGTGGCCATCAAGAGATGAATATGAGAGCTGGCACAGAGAATGTTGCAGGAATTTACGCAATGGGTAACAGAGTAAAGTACATCATGGAACATGGTTACAATGTAGTTCATGTGGCAAATATCACTCGTAAACTTAGCAAAGCTATTTACGAAAAATGCGGTGACTTATGTGAGATAATTGCTAACGGTGCTGAAGATACTAAATGGCGGTTGCCTAACAATCTAAGTCTCACCTTCCGAGGAATCAATGCAGAAGCTCTTTTGATTATGTTATCCGAACAAGGTATCTATTGTAGTGCTGGTTCTGCTTGCAGTGCCGGGTTGCCCGAGCCGAGCCGTGTGCTTAAAGCGATTGGATTAAGTGATGAAGATGCTAAGAGTACTTTAAGATTTACAGTTACTGAAGATTTGACTGATGAAGATATTGATTATGTTGCTGATACATTGAAACGATTGATTCCAATGGCTAAAAAATAATATTATTATCACACTAAATTAAATTTATCACTAGAATTTATTACTTATCAAGGGGTGGACAATGGGAAAATATGGTTACAAAATACACAACTATGCCGCAGGTTCTATTTACGAGAAAATGACAGGTGTTCGTGAAATTTACGATTGCAAAGACGCTATGCTCACAAACAGTCTATTTTTAGACTACATAAAAACATTACCAGATTTTGAAGCAATTAACGATGAGTCCACTCGTGATATTATCTGTATTGAGTTTAATTACGGTTCTAGAACTTACGAACAAGAAAAGAAGCATTTAGAAAAATTAATTAAAGAAACTGAATTAGATACTAAACGTACTGAAGATAAAAAGGCGGCACGATTAGAACGGCTACATGAATTGTTAGATTCGTGTGAAACCAATAAGGATAAATACGACAAAAAATCTGCCGCCGAAATTCGTAAAATCTTCTACAACGAAGGCGTGACCATCGAGTATAAGCACGTTAATAAGTTTAAGAAAGAGACATTTACTTATATTAATTATAAGATGCTCTATCGTACTCCCGGCAAGGCGAAAAAAGGTAGCTGTATGTTTATCAAGGATTCCCTGTATGAGAAGGCTAGAAATTTTTTATACATGGGAATCCAGTTGCCTGAGAAGAATGCTCCCATTGTCGAAATTGGTGCTTACTCTTCCCTCGCAACTTCTACTATTATTGATAAGATACAGATAAAACCAGAAGAGATTCTCATTGTTGAAGATGTAGATTCAGTTTTTAAAACAAAGGTAGTATCTGTAGAATTGGATGAAGATAAATGGTGTCAGGCGGTAACAAGAAACGATTACACGGTTAAGAATACTCTTTTTGATGGTCAGGCATTAATTGATTCTTCTATCTTTCCTGATTGGGGCAATGGGTACGTTTTATTAAGACAGCACTTTTTTAAAGCCGCTGCTTTTTGCTCCCATATTCAGAAGTTTTTTAAAGACTATTATGGTGATGATTACGAAACTGCCACTGTTAAAGATATGTGGGGTCGAGAAATACCTGTTAAAAATATTAAGTTTATAACTACTGACAATGCTATCAAATGGCTTAAGTTTGACATTAGCTTTAACTATTGGAGTGAATGGGTAAGATTAAACGGTAGCTATTTCGGTATTGTTAAAACAGCTCATCCAAGTAAATTAGGCGATGTCCAGCGTATGAGTTATCAAATGATAAATGCGTTAGATATTGACACAATGGATAAAGTTGTTGAAACATCTGTTGATTATATTCACAGTCTTAAAAAAGATAATGATGTCTTCTTAGACTATTTAGATAAAAATAAGAACTTTTCTAATGATTATGAAGCATTGGTCGCTTTAGTTCATCAAGATAGGGATTTTCTTAGAAG